>JAAUXT010022446.1_pt1 | contig 10571 bp, 12 predicted proteins | sample 7278171 | NCBI WGS metagenome assembly JAAUXT01 (sample SAMN14350112, study PRJNA611818) | marine sediment metagenome | isolation source: surface marine sediment (1.8m) | place: French Polynesia: Moorea | collected 2018-08 | reverse complement strand
CCCACCCCACCTCCACCCACCCACTCAGCTGGACCAGAAACGGCGCGACTATCAGGGTTCCCGCCCGGAACTTCTTGTTCTCAATTCTGCGCACATACGTGGATTCAAATAAACTGTCATACTTCCCTTGCTCACCATGGATCCCCAGGAATGCCTGGCCAAAGGAAAGGCTGGATACTCGGCGAGACCGAGATGATGTCACCCCCTGTCCCCTGTTCCGACCTCACATCCACTGGTCTGGCTGCAAGCATTTAACCTCAGGAGGGTCATACCTGTATTCGTTCAATGTTTTTGCAAGGAATAATTTCAATAAGTACCTATCCTCTACAATTTTCCAAAAAAAAATAACATGGCAGAAAAAAGTCAGGCCACCAACAAAACATGGGGCACACTTTTGCCCCCAAATCAAAATTCCTCGTACAATGGCTGGTAAAACTCTGTAATGCCTCAAACAAATAACAAGACCCAGGCACCAAAAAGAGAGTCTCCTCAAACCGACGTACATGTGTACTTGTTCTCAAAAATACCCATTCCAAACAAGTGCAAAAAGGCCACCTATTTTACAACCAAATTTCTGAGTTTGACTGTGAGCCCCACTTGACAACAAATAAGCACTGTGCACAAGAAAGTTTTCAATCTCTGGATCATTGTTTACAACCAATCCCAAAACAACCCGTGTAAATTTTCCCTTTTTTCAAACAGTGGACAACATTGCTGGCCCACAGAATCTTTACAAACCCCAAAACAATGAACCTTTCACTTTCAGCAACTGAAGAAAAAATTCATTTGTTGTACAAAACATCTACCTCACCTGCAAGCCACCTCTTTCGCATTGAAAATCATCAAAACACACCCTTGACCAAATGTTGTTTGTTTCTGACACAAGAACAAAACAAAAAGCGTCTCAATATTTTTGTCGCCATTTTGAACTTGAGAAATGTTCCGTCATGTTATTTGACACCTCAATCACTTTGTAGAGAAAACCTGGCTCACAACTCTGATGAATGAAGTTCACGCTGGTGTCAGCACTGCAGGAATTTTGTTTACGTCATCTGCAGTGTTTGGGTTCACCCCAGAATGTTTTGGTTCTGCACAGGTATGTTGTTGTTTATCATGACAGAGTACAGTGCTGAAAGCTGTGATGTTTTTGTGACAAACAACAGTCCAGTTTCAATTGTTGAACAAGAAGAAAGTGAAAAAAAAACACACATGTATTCTGAGGAAAATTGGATTGTCTGGTCATGTTAGATCACAGGAGGGAACTTTCATTCACACAAAGCACTGAATGTTTTGCACTGAGGAGGCCAACTGCAGCCTGCAAAGTGTATTGCATAAGAATCAAATACTGGCATCCCACTCCCTTCCTGAAATCTTTGTTTTATTTTGAGGGTGTGAATGAACCCAGAATGTGAGTAAACCCAGGTTCTTTTCTTTGTTCATCACTGTTCTACCTCAATAGGACCTCTCTCATCAGCCTGAAACAACCAGGACATGAACAGTTTCAGGTGCTTTGTCCAAATTGCTGATTGTTATGACATACTGGATACAACCGTGGTCATTCAGCCATATGTCCCACCAGCTTGTTTCAAGTTTCCAACTGGCAGGTTCAAAAACCCAACCAGGCTTTTTCAACCATTCCAGAACACACAAAAAGTAGTCCTTTCCCTGGGGAAGCAGATTTTCCCTGGAGTCAGGGAGACAGAAAAAGAACATGCCAAGGGTCACATGACTTTGCAAGTCAATCAGTGGCCAATGATGGGTGTAGTTTCATCAGCAATTTGTCAAATTTAAATATGTACAGTACTGTACTCAATTTGTAGTCCTTTGTCACTTTGTTCCCAACATTCCTTGCATTGGCTTCTGTCATCTTCATGACAGACTGTGGGTTAGAGTTTTGTTGCCTTCCTGGGCTGTGACACTCACTGAGCCAAAATGAATATTCTGAATTCCTTTAGATCTGTCCATCTATTCACAGTGTTGTTCACACCTCTTTGGCATCATGTCTGCACCTCACTTCCCCTGGAGCCTCAAATCTCTCCTCTATCTTGTCTCTTCTACAGTGTTTCCATGCTGGCATGGAAGGTTTTCACTCAGGAGTTCAAAGGAGAGTTCAAAGCTTGCCTGTATTGTCTGAGAAACTCAAGCAGGCTCTAACAGGTGAACAAATCAGACCAGATTCCACCGTTTTGTTTCTACAACTCCTTGTGTTCAGATTTCAAGTCAGATATGCAGTGTCACTTGAATTTCACAGAAAACAGGTGACGTTGAGATTTCCTGAGGCATCAAAGTACTTTGCATTTGTTTTTCAAATTTTGTAGACGCGTTCAAATAGTTCACGCGTTCCGCTATTTACTCGTAGCAGAACTTGGTGGCGGGGTCGGTCATGTGACGCGGCCGCCATGAGCACGTGACGCAGCCGTCCAATCAAATGTCTTGTTTAGTGTAAAGTGAAATAGAGTTGAAATTGTATTTTGGGGGAGGGCAATATTTGGCCGAGAAATGCCCAAACCAAACAAAAAGGAAAAGGTTTGTGGATTTGTTTCTTACAATAGATGCAGATCTAGGTTTCAGAGCCCTACGAGCGGTGGAATTTGAGGATTTAAGCGCAGGATTTACTCAAAAGGATAAAAGAAAATCAAGGCGGTGAAACTTTTTGATCATGTTGAAGGTGCATTTTCACCTGGAAATGTGCCATTTCTTCTGTGAACCATTATTTGTTTCAGACAACTGGAAAGGGATCGACGCCTGGAAAGAAAGACAGTGTAGAGAATGCCGAAAACGAGGTGGGAATCTGCATTGTATTTGGCCGTTTCTTAGCAGAATGAACATGGAGGCCATATTCCAACATGGCGGCAATGAAACATTTGGGCATAGCAGTTGGAGGAAGCTTTCTGGTTCAGCCCTTTTGAGATCGGATGATCTCTTCGTTCAACCAGCAAGAATAAGATTTGTTGTTTAACCTCAGAGGTCTAGTCAACAGCTGAAGGATTTCTCTGTGGACAGTTTTCCAAGTCACGGTCGAGCTGTCAAGAGAGCCGCCCTGGCGCTTTGCACGTCATTGTGGTTTCTGGCGTTCCTGCCACTTGGTTGATCACAACCAAATCCCTTGTTTTTCCTCCTTTCGGTCAAACTAAAAGGGGAGTATGAATGTTTGCAGTCAGTGAGAACAGTGTTCGGCCTCTTGGTCCTTGTGCCTGTCTGGGCTTGTCTCAGAACAAAAGGTTGACAGGTCCCACAGGGACGGGTGTCAAAATTCGAGGGCAAATTGTGACAGCACGGGTGACGGGATATTTTTACTTGAACTGTGCGATTTGGAGGGACAAATCAACATTGGGTATTTTGACAACATGGTACATTTTTTTCACCAGTGTTCAGCCTGTCTGCTGCTCGACCATCAGTTGATTCTGCGATACAAGACGGTCGGACCACATTGAGTCAACTCGATCAGTTCTCGTTTTACCCTTCGTGTCTCTGACATTTGTGTTTGCTTCTTCGAGTGTCAGCCCCACCCTCATCCTGAAAATAAAGCAGCTGTTGTGGTGCTGTTGAACTTGGAATTTGTATGTCAATTTGTATTGAAACGTCCCCCCCCCCCGCCGCCTCAGTTTTGTTATCTTGTCAGCATGACAACTGCAGAAGATCACCATTGTGGTCACGTATTTCAGAAGCGTAAAGCAGCAGCCAACAGTGCGAACGAAACTCACCCTCCGCCAACGCAGCTGTCGAAGATAAAAAGCATGGCGGGCACACCACACATCAAGAAAGACAAACGTCAAAACTCGTCACGGTTCAACATATCGAAAAACAGGGAACTGCAGAAGCTGCCCCTGTTGAAAGGTGAGTGGTTGTTCTTTCTCACTTCCAGCGTCTAATTTGTACCTGTCAGGATGTGGTTGCTGTTTCATCTCAATGCAAAATTCTGGTCAACATGCAACTGGCACTGGGTCAACTGGATTCAGGCGATCTGTTCCCAGAGGAAAGCTGTCGCTGTTGCGAATGAAGTCCATTGCAATGATCATTCTCTGGCCGGAAAGGCTTCAATGGGAAAATGGGGACTTGAGTACCAGGTGGCTGAAAATCAACACGATGTGGGCAAAAATGAACCTCAAATTATTCTGCGCGGAAGACTGTGCCTGAACCTTCCAGGCATCACGTGCAGAGGAGCCCACCACACCTTCACCTTCGCACAGCGTCGGCATTCTTGACAAATGCCGCTCAATTTTCAAGGCCTTTGAGTGAGCATTTGCGTGAGGTGAAGGTGCATTGTACGAATGCGGGGATCCAGCCTTTGAAACAGATTTGTGATACCTGGGCCGAACAATGGCGAGCAGTTTCTGACAAGGGAAGCATCGTTTCTTGGCAGCAGAAACTGAACGATCCTTCAATTTTCAGCAAATCTGTTTCGTGTCTGGTGAAAAGCTTTGTGTTGGTGACAACAATTTTCGAGACGAAAACAAGACTCATGGGTGTTTCGAAAAGTAGCGTGACGAAAAAGTCGGCGTCCGAATCGTGTCACTGACGCAATACTTTGCGAAAAAAAAAGAAGTTTTGATTTTGACTGGCATGTGAGATTTTTGGGGAGTCGCAAAGTTCAAGTGTTGATAGATCGCCTGCCCAGTTTGCACGGCAGATGTCACATCACCGGGGGAAAACGCACGCTCGATTGCTTCCGTTTGCCGTGCACATCCAGGCGTGAAGAAAAGTATGGGCAGGATATGTCGCACCTGCACAGTCCACGACTCCTCAGTTTTGACAGGGATTAGAGTGTTGTGGTCCCGAAATGTGACGTGCCAGTGCAATTTGGGGAAATGGATTTGTGATGGGAGAAATTGCGTTGTTACGCTCGGCTGTGCGCGCTGGTGTCGGGCTTATTGCATTTGATCAGACGTGATTGTGATTGGTTGATTGGTGACAAATCGGCTGCGAGCGGCGGGGCAGGGTCAGGGCAGTGCGTCCACCGAGACTCGACGTCCTTTGTAATTTTATTAGCTCCAGCCTGATTCGCGCCTGTTTCACACTCCCGTTGCTCCCCACACAAGCTCAGTGTGGTGAACTTTTCGTTGTCTTGTGTGTTGGCAGATTTCCACTTGAAACACGCGGTTCAAATCTCTTGCCATCTGGAAAAGATTGTTTCGATTTTGTTACACGGGCGCCTCAGAACGAGCACTGGCAATGGCTGCAGCAACGGTACGGTGATCAGACGTCAGTGCAACCCGCTATGGCTACACAGAATTCTCTGTGGCGGTCTTCAGCTCCCCCCCCCCCCTCAAACCCGTTGGCCAGACGTCTTGTGAAGTACCTGTGCTTTCGTGTGGATCATGTCTCTTCACATCGAAAGCTGGGGTGGGGTGAGGGGGTGAAGCTACGAAAATCTACCACCAGTATCACACTGAATACACACACCATTCATTGGGCGTTGCGTCACCAGGTTCTGAAAAAAAAAAAAAAAAACAAAAAGCGATTTTCTGCCGAAGCTGCTTGATTGATGCTTGGCCACTGAGTACGCACACGCCTTACCACACCCACCACGTAACGACCAGTCTCGGGTAACGGCTTCTGAGGTGGTGCGCTCGTGCGTACATCTGTGACTCTTTCGACATGACAAAAAATCCAGACTGCAGCAGCGAGGGCTTGTGCAGGAATCTGAAATATGAAAGCAGGCTGCAGGCTGGTTCGTGCACTCGCTGGGGTTGGTTTTGTTTCCAATTGTTCAGTGTCTTCGCGCCATTGTTCCTTGAGATCAAAGAAGACTTGATTGATGCAGGTGTGAAGACAATTATGATCTTCTCTTCCTTTGCACCTGTGTGTCTCGACTCCGGGGTGGGGAGGTGGGTGCCAACAAGGTTTAAGCGGATCCAGATCTTGAGTATTTTGAGTGAGGCAGTGCAGATTCTGGTGACGGGAGTCATTGATAGGTGAATGACCTGTCATACGAGGGTGATACTGAAAGTCTTTTCCGTCATGTTCAGTGCTCGAACCGCTCTTGACTACAGAGAACAATGCTTTGGCGGACAAGCACAAAGCCTGACCGCAGCAAGGTGCCAAACATGACGGAAAAGACTTTCAGTATTACCCTCGTATGCGTCGACAAACTGTCACTCAGATGCGTGAAACAGAAAGTTGCCTCACTTGCACTCGTACACCGTTGGCCTTGCACCGGGCGAGAGACTTGCACGCGATTTGGCCAGTTGGAGCGGAGACCCTTTGATACGTCAAGCGTTGTGATCCCGAACAAGCCGGTGTGGTCTGTGTTCTGGAGTCGAGAGCGCTTCGCCCATTAACTTGTGTAGTGACGCAGCGCACAACGGATCCAGTGCACCTCCGGCCGGGCGGCCTGACGTCTGCTGCTACTGCTGCAGGTGCGTCGTTAGACGGTGATTTAGGCGGAGACAAAGAGAAACGAGACATGCCCCGGGTTGTCTGTCTTCTTACAGGTCCGCTCCGCTCAGCCGGGTTACCACAACACTGCAGCCGGGGACACACACACACACACACACACACACACAGTGTGGTACACACGTCACAGCAGTCTGTCTGTCTTGTGCTGGTCCTATCCTGGCAGAGACAGAATAAAAAAAAATTCAAACAGATTCGTTATTGCAGATGCGCAACTGCCTGACCACTCATGCACAGGTCAAAAACGTTTGGAGAACGTCCTCTTGCGCTGCAGACCGACAGAGTGGGTCCACGTTTGCAACCCCACCCCCCCCCCCCTTCGCAGAATGTGCCTCTTGCGCCGTGCACGTGTCCCACGAGATTTGACTTCTTGTCAATCTTGCTGCAGATTTCAGTGTTTGCGTCTGGAAAGGTCAGGAACGCAGCGGTCACTGCACTTAGTGCCGCGTCGTCAGCCAGTGATGTCGAGGTTCACTCAGGAGCGCGGACATCGTCCGTCGTCTGTCCGGCGGAGGTGGGAGGGGGGGGGGGTTGCCGGGAGGAGGGTTGGTTGCCGGGGAGACGGATTTCCTGCGGTACCATCAATTATGGCGGCGACTGTCTTGGCGACGCTGTGTAATGACGGTCCGTCTGGTGCAGAGCGGTTTCTCCGGGAAATGAGATGAACGCCTCGTTAGCGGGGCGAGAGATGGATGGACGGCGGCGGGCGGTGGGTGAGGTGGTCCCGCCCCCTGGCGTCGTGGCCGGGTACGCACTGGGTACGTCGCGGTGTCTTTGGCGTCCTGACATCGTGGTTGGATTCATGCGGCCTGCCATGGTTGAGTCGCACACACCGAAGACGTCGTGTAGCGACTGCTTACGTCACGCGCTGAACACGTCGCGCGTTCCGTAGCACCCTGACCAAGGCCGGGTACACGCTGGATGGGTCGCGTTGCGTCTTCACACAATGGCCGGTTACGCCCTGTCTACATCTTGCGTGTGTGAATTCAGGTTTGAGATTCTTTCATGACGTTTTTGGCCAGGTTTCCGGCAGATTTTGACAAGATTTACATTCATCGCAGGACGCTGCGTTGCTGACGACGCTGTGCGCATTGACGCGCATCCAGGAACCCGACTCACAACGTATCTGGTGTGAAAAGGCCTTTGAGAACCTGTGTGTCCTCTCCTCACGTGACGACTGCAGGCAGTAAGGGAGGGAGGCGAAGACAGTGCTCGTAGGTCAACGCAAGGGGGGGGGGGTCTTGTAACACCAGGCGTTGAGTCCATTTTCAATGAGCACTGCGTTGCAGGCAAAAGCCATGCGTCCATTGGTTTCTGTAAGGACGCATCCAGCGTGACCTGGTGTGTGTGTGTGTGTGTACGTGTGTGTGCGTGTGTGTGATTCATGTGTTCTTGTCACCAAAACTTTGAATTCGCTGGCGCTTTTGGTGGTGGGCACTGTTTTCATGTCTTGTGAGCGAAAAGTGGGGCTTGAGACTATCCACAGTCACGAGCAAGGCAGAATCAATTTAATCTCGCCGGAATCGTAGATCTCATACCTGAATGTTACATTTGAGAAATTGGTAAATTTATTGTTTGCACGAAGTGTTGAGCAGAGAAATCAAGACTGGCTGAGGGGAGGAAATCACGATCCTGACTCGGTGAATTGAGCCGCAAAAGTTCGTTCACACTGGATGTGCGAGGTAAAGTCACAAAGTGACGGTTTTTCGGGCGTGGTCGTTGTAACCATACCTCGTATCTCGCGTTGCATATCTGTGTACGAGGGCGCTGTGTACGCTGTTCTTTGACACGAAAATATACAACGAAATTGTTGCGATGCAGTGGAAAATTGGTGGACAGCCTCGTTGCGTTGGTGGGCGTTTCATCGTTGGTCAAGTTTACGAGTGCGTTGCCGCACGGCTGACTTGTGGAGTGCCGCAGCGCATGACGCATCCAGTGTGAAGCGGCCCTCACCCGCAGCTACGCCCGCAGGTGAACCGACCGTTCGGTGCGAGACCAATTGTCTGCCGCTCGCTCCCTCGCTTGCTCCCTCCGAGATCCACGATTTGCTCATTTTCTGCGAAATGATGTATCAAACGGAGGTATTGTGCCAAAGATCCGCGTCTCACATGTAAACAGGTGAATAGGCGTTCTGAGCGAGCGGTCGTGGGGAAGATCACCTGAATCATGAGCAACAATCGAAACGGGGAGATGTGACCCGAATTGCGGCCTGATGCGTCAAACGGTTGTGGCTTTGGCGGTTCAATAGGCCCCCCAACTGTAGGTAAAGTTTGTGTTGTGTGAGCACGCACACAACGATTGAAAAGATAGACTCCTGTCTTCCAAGACAGATCGGTGAAGGTTTTGGTGTGTGTCGTTCCGTCTGTTTCCCGATTCGATACGATTGTGGCTGGAGGCGTTGTGTGTGTGTGATGGGGAGGAGAGGTCTGGGCACAGCTGGTGGGGATCATTCCATCCAGTGTGGCCTGTCCTCGCATTATCGGCTGGGCAAATGGCCCGAAGCCTCTGGCGCCAAGGTCCTCGTCCCAGGCCCCAACGGTCCCTTCATAACCTTCCTGGATGCATCAATGTTGGGCCGGGTTCACACTGGGTGTGCTGCGTCCGTACGAGTTGAGTGACGCAAGCGGCGACGCAGCACACATCGGCACGGAAAACACCATAAACTGGGAAGAGGGAGGAGGCTTTGTTCTCGATGAAAGTGTACATGTTGGCACAGAGCAGATCTGTCATGCTGGGAGAGTTTTCTTCACAGAGGCAGGCAAATTGTCTTTTCAGAAAAATCGAATTGTCATTTATTTCAGAGAAATAGATTTGACAGGCTGTGCTGAAGAGTACACCATCTTTGTTCTGCTTGGCAAGGCAAATCAGGTCACCAACGTGAAGAAAGGATTTCCAGCTTGGTGTGTGTGTGTGTGTGTGTGTGTGTGTGAGTGTGTGATATGGGTGGTTTCCCCAGGGTGAAAAACGCTGCCATGTCCAAGGAATGGACCGTCGCAGTTCTCTTTTGCCGAAACCTGCCTGCGACGATCACACGACGCATCTAGCACGTCTGACGGATTTGTTGTGAACACTGCCAGCTGTTTGTCGACGTCCCGTGCACAGAAGCGGAGCGTGTGATGGATCACTGTGGATCAAGCTTCTGGGAAAGCTTTCCCCACTGCCCGGCCCCGCCCCGCCCCGCCCCGCTCCGCTCGGCCGCGCGAGAGAAGCAGATCCAGACTTATTGACAGATAAATCCCCGTGTCGCCACAACAATTGAGGTCGCCTGCTGTTGGTTAGTAGATGACGTAATCTGCCTGCAAAGGTTTTATTGACCGTACCTAATCGGGAGGGAGGGTGTTGACCGAGACGGCCGTCAACATGTTGAGGTGTTGTTCCATTGGTTCATTCGGACCCGGGTGACCTTGACCGTACCGGACGTGACCTTCAGTTTACCGGAAGTGACTTTGACCACACCGGAAGTGACCTGCTGTCGCTGACCTTGATCGAGGGTTCTGCACCCCTTGCAGCCTGTTTGAATGGGCAGTTCGTCTTGGCTCGAGTTCTTTTTCGCTGCTCCTTGGCCCGGGCCTGATTTTGAGGGGCGGCAGGAACAACAGTCCGCGGAACTTTCAGGCCAGTCTCTTTCCCCGTGCTCTGGCTGCGGAGAGTAATCTCGTGCGTTCATCGATCACGGCGGCTTTGCGTTCGACACGTGCTGTATTCAGCCGCCGACACCTCCTCACAATGCGTCTCTCAGTTGAAATCTTCATGAAAGAAACGTATTTCTACAACGGTACCGAGTTAGTCGCGGGTTTGTCGATGTTTGCAGACAGTTGTACGAGTGGCGCTTCTCACACTGACCTGAATCGTTGTCACCAACGACAAAGTCGTCATGTGCTTGCACTCAACTGAAATTTATTCAACCAAACACAACAGGAACTCGATGGTCAACATATTCATTTGCGAAATTTCACTGACAACTTCACAGACTTCAGCGATCTCTTCCGACACTCACGTATGTTCTTGCGGTCAACAGCCTTCAAAAATTCACATATGCTACCACAGTCGTCACCCCGAAGACAAGGTTTCTTGTGGACAGGTTTGCATTCATTATTTGAGACATGCACAGACACTGGTTTGTCCAACTTGTACTCGTCGATGTCAAAGTCTGCTTTCAAAGCAGCTGGTTTCTG
>JAAUXT010124815.1_pt1 | contig 10572 bp, 10 predicted proteins | sample 7278171 | NCBI WGS metagenome assembly JAAUXT01 (sample SAMN14350112, study PRJNA611818) | marine sediment metagenome | isolation source: surface marine sediment (1.8m) | place: French Polynesia: Moorea | collected 2018-08 | reverse complement strand
TTCCAGTCTGTGATCACTGGAACAGGGGTAAAACGGAGGTTTTGTCCACCCAAGACGGACGGACGGGGATACAGGGGCAAACCAATATCAGACCGCTATCGCGGCTGATAACAAGAACAAGCATGGAGAGAAAATATTTGATGTCTCTGACCGTCTTCGTTGGATCGACAGCAACGATTCCGGATGAGTCCGACACGTCCGTGGGGCTCGAACCGGTTGTGTTGGACACATCTGGGCCAAAGTATCTCATGTCGAGAGCTTCTATTTCGTAAATCTTCTGGAAAGGGACATCAATTGGTGGGGTGTGAACATTGTCCGGTCTGAAATGGCAGCATTTCGTTTACCCACACACACTGAGCACACCTCAGCGAATGTGAGCAAGCAAATCAAGTCTCCGCTGTTCTCCTCACTCGCGCGCCTCGAGAACTTTTTGCACGGATTCGCGACTTCACAAGGTCCTCAGGTCAACGTTTCCTTTTTTGCGCGAAGCCCAAAATTCTCCTCCCATTTCCGAATTGCGGAGGATTTGTGCGACAGAGAATACCAACCAACATTGAGCAATCAAAACATTCAAACGAGTCGCTGAGTGTGTGAATGAGATGTACGAGCTGAAAAGGTTGACAAGTGAACAAGATCAATGATCAAAACAAACAACAGGAACGAAATCTGCACTGTTGCAAAAATGCAACAAAAGCGCTTGCATTTGTGTGTAATGTCCCTCAAGGGCACAGCACCTCGTGGTAGTGTGGAATACTTCACACGAGATATCGCAGCTTGAATTCTTTTTTGCGTTAGAGGCACAATCGCACCTGCAGTTGAGCACTGCTTCTCTTGTTTCTTGGGTGCACTGCACAGCCAGTCCTTCTTTTTGCTGTTTTGCCCAGAATTTCATCGCTGGTCAAAAGTCAGCACAACCAGTGACTCGAGAGTCGGCTTACCTGCGGCCTGCTGCCTGTGCGAAACGTCACTGCGCTTAGATGCGTGATGTTGACCACGGAAGCCTCCAAATCGTTCAGCCACTCCTGTGGTGTGACAAGAATCCACCGGTGTTTGTATGTGAAGGAGCCTTGTTCGACGTGATGATGATCGTGGACATTTATCTGAAACAAAAGGAAAACTACCAAAACTACTCCAACTGAGCGAGGCGCAATGACAGATACAGTCAACACACGTTTTGTTGTGTCGCTCTCAAAGGAGACAGAAAGGCAAACAGTCAGAACGTCACCTGGTACAAAAGGCTTCTCAAGCAAGTCAACTTGCAAATTGCAACGAATATTTTTGGACGTCCGATATGCTCCATATTTTCTTCCAAAAAGGTATCGATGTCAGAATCCATGGTCTGCTCCTTGAGCTCGAACTGCTCCACAACGGTCAGGTTGAATTTCTGCTTCAGAAGTGAAGCGCCGCTCGAAATACCTGTGGGAGTTTTTGTGAAGATGCACACAAGCGGCTCACACAGCGGAAACGTCGGTGCAGAGAAAATTATATATTTCACTTCAGACTTCTGCTCACATTGACAGAACGGGTATTTCACCTGAAAAGTCCGTTTCATCAAACACAAAAGTCACATATTCCCAGTTGTATTTGCGAGCCAACAGCCCCAGAACCTCTCCAGTCCTCGACAGTTTGTGGAGATACTGGACTGGGGAGGTCTGCAGGTTGGGGCCGCTGCAGTCGCCGGCTCCACGGTCCGAGTCTGCCTCTGTGATCGCAACCATCGTGTTGAGATGCAACGACAGGTGTCGCGACCGAAATGAGCCTGAAATTGAGCAGGATGCTCCTGATTGTCTCCCTCACAAGACCGAAAAGCTCATGCTTGTTGGTGAACCAAAATCTGTGCATGCCCTTTTGTGACATGTGCACAGGAAATGAAACAGTTTCACTCGAAAGAGAAAAGCCTTTTTGCTTTCACAAAATCGTTGTGCTCAAAGGTGAATGCTGAAAGGCAGCTCAACGGAAAGAGGACAAAGGATAGATGCGATCCTTTGATGGCGCGCTCTTTCATGGCTGCACTCCTCACCCGACTCCTCGCTGAGGCAAGTGACGCAGAGCGACAAGGCGATCACGGTGCACGTCAGCCTCACGTCCAACACGTCCGTCATTGACGCGTCATGCAGTCCGCGCAGCCTGCAACGCATGTTCGTGAGTGCACTGAAGAAAATAAGGTCGTGGGATCTGGTGCTTTGTTGTTGTCACGGATATCATCAACAAGCGCAAAACTCACAGTTTCATCTATTTCTGGCCAAACGTGACGCGCGCAGACATAAATCCCCGTTCACTGAACAATTTATAAGTATTGGCCGTCACTGATGAATATTTTGCAATGGTGATTTGTGGGCAATTTCACACCGATGCACGCAACACAGGCATACTGCAGAAAAAAATCACACGGATGTTATCCTGTGTATCAATGTTTCAGCACAAGAGAAAACCGTGTCATCGTGTTTTCCAAACAAGGCGCACAAATCTGATCCACCATTGATGACGAATCAGCCTCGTCCGCCGAGACACATTTGATACGAAACTCGGACAAGAACACGCTCACACGGCGTGCAAGGTCTTTGGCATTCAGACAGTTTCAACCAAAGACCTTGTGTGTGGTTTGGTCCAACAAATCGGTGCGAAAATCTGCAGCATTCAACAAAACACCACCAAGTTGAAGGGTCTCAACATACAGGCCATAGACGAACGCAGATATAGGTCTGGAAGCAAATGTGCGACTCTTTTGGGGGTTTCTTTATCACTTTCAGTTGTCTTTCAACCCCGGGGTCATTATACTAACAGCGCTCCAAAATGACACACGCACACACATACACACATACACACTCACACACACACACACACACACACACACACACACACACACACACACACACACACACACACACAAGCAAGCAATGCCTCTGACACGGTCAACAATATTTTTATGACGCTCCGGCCTGAACAGTCACAAACTGAAATACTCATTTTTATCTTCTGCTGCTCCAGAGTTGAGGCCAAGCTTGAGTCCTTCCAGTGGAGATATTGACCTGCTGTTAATTGGCATCTGCCTGTTTGGTACGTGAGGCCCCGAAGACCATCGATCTTTGGGACACTCACAGCTGAAGATGAACAAACGGAAACACAGACACGTTGCACACAAACACAGACAAACACACAGACACAGACACACAGACACACAAACAAACAAACAAACAAACAACACGCTCATGCAGGATCACACGGTTTTCGGCGTGAAGTCGACAGTTGTTCCAATGAGTTTTCCATTCGATCCAAGGATCATTTACGTTCGTGTCAATGCATTTTGGAGTCAAGAGAACGAACAGAACAAGCTCATCAAACAGATTATCCAAAACTACCAAAAGCATCATCCTCGTTCAATGGCAATTCATATTTTTGAAACGAACAATCCTTTTCTTTGCAGGGCTGACGTGAACAACAAAGTCTGTTTGGCATGCACAAGGAAATTGAAAGTTGTGTTGGATTTCATCACGCTGTTGTTCGGCGGGACATTGTCTCGTGCGAGGTGTGTCCATTAATCGTGGTACCTCAACTCTCGTGCGCAGTGCTTGACGTGCCCTTGTTATCTTTCTTGAGACTGACGTGTGCGGATCTAGACGTCTATCATGCTTGCAGACACGACACTGTTTATGATGCCATGCAGAGCAAGGTTGTAAGGGTTGCACAAGTCGGCTCCTTTCCTGCCTGTGGCACTGAAGAATAACAACATGGACACTGAAAGCCCAGTACTACAAATCATGAATGAATTTTCAGTGTGTTTGGTTGTTGCCAGGTCTTGCCCGACAGGCAATGTTTACCCGATCGTACTGAACACAACGGAAGTGACTGCATCAAGCTGTGAAGCCTGCCAGACAAATTGCCCAGTGGGTCAGTGGAGACCAAAATGCATTGCATTGGGCTGTAGCATTGGGCAAGCACACAGTTCCCTGGCAACCTGATCTTCAAAATGGACTTTTCCTCATTTGTGGATGAACAGTGCATACACATTTTGATTACCAGACACCACAGTTTTGAAGACCAGCACGTCCATTTTTCTATTTTGACAGCAGCACTGCATTTCACATGTTCGTTTCAAAGACTGGTATATTTTGGGCAGCTTCAGGCCGTCTGGCCTGATTTGATTTCTGTGGCAGATCTTTCAGCCTGAAAGGAAGAGAATTGCCCGTTGGGCTGGGATGAACCGATTTGCTGTGTTCGCGGCCAAAAACGAGCATCAACAGCGTCAACCACGAAGCGTACCGTACCCCAATACGAGGTAACATCCACAACTAACCTTCTCGGGCGCGTTTTCCGTTCCAAAAAAAACTTTTCGTATTTTTCCTTTGCACTTTATGGTAGATTTATTCCTGATCTATGATACAAGTGTGAGGCAAAATCGAGGTAGACTGTCCTGGTCATAATCCGTGGATGGAAAGTTACTTGTGGAACAAAGTTTGACTCCGGTTACTCAGTGTCAGAAGATGTCACGTTGTCCGCACTGCTTGGATCTGTTTCTGAGTCAGTTTCTTCGTACTCTGCCTCAGAAACTGGGTCCACTTCAACGTGTCTCACCTCAAAGAAAGATCCTTCTGCCTTGATGCACTTTTTCCAGCGGATCCCTAGTTCACGGATGGCAGAAGTGAAGTCTTCTTCGTCGATGGCCTTGAAAATGCGGCAAACCTCATCTTGGACTTCAGGAATCGTTGCAAATTTGCGCCTGCAGAGTTTCTGTTTTAAGATGGAAAACAGAAAGAAGTCTGCAGGCGCAAGGTCTGGGGAGTACTGCGGGTGTGCCAGGAGATCAATTCCAGATTCACCGATGAGTGCCAAGGTTCTTGCAGCCGTGTGAGAAGGGGCGTTGTCATGGTGCAGAACAAAATCGTGATCGGTTTGGCCATCCACTCCGCCCCTCCACATCCCTGGCCTTTTCTTGCGGATCCTGTTCTTGAGTTTCTTGAGGACTGAGCAGTAGTAGTCGGCATCAATCGTCACCCCTTGTGGTGCAAAGTCGATCAGGATGACACCGCAGATGTCAAAGAAAACTGTGAGCATTGTTTTCTTGGTGCTTCGTGCGCGGAGAGCCTTGGTAGGACGATCGCTGCCTTTGGGTAGCCACTGACACGACTCCAACTTGGTGTGATTCTCAAAAATGCTGACCCAACACTCATCTCTGGTGATGATCTTATCCAGAAACTTGGGAACAGTGCGCACCAGTTCAAGATTGTCCTGACACAACTTCACCCTGTGCCTCCTTTGCTCGTCAGTCAAGACGTGGGGAACAAACTTGCAACTTAATTTGGAGTAATCCAGATCGATGTGCAACACTCGGTGAACAGAAGTTTGCACCATCGCGACCTCCTCGGACAACTGTCTGATGCTTTTGCTGCGGTCTTCATCCAAAGCAGTGGAAATTTGTTGAATTTTGTTCTGTCTCACATTGGGCCTGCCTGGCCTGGGTCGGTCCTCGATGTCAGTTGCACCTTGAGCGAAGCGCTTCCACCAAAATCGAACCTGAGTTAAGGACAGGGCTTCCTGCCCAAAAGCTGCCCTCAAAGAACCCAAAGTGTCCTTCACAGAGCAACCATTCTTCTGGCAGAACTTGATATTTGCACGTTGTTCCTTCCTACAAGCTAATCCGACAAGAAACAACAGCAGAAAAGTGAAGGAAAACATGTTTCCTCACTCGCAGCCGTGTGCACGGAATCACCTGTGTGAGTAACTGGCCCACTTGAGCGTCACCCACAAGTTCCCGACCCAATTAAAAGTCATGCGAGATTGTCTGGGACAAGTCACATGAAAGTGAAGATCATGCAATATGTAGATTTTATTGTTGCCTTCATTCTCAGAAAATTTGGAAAAAATCGGTTATTTGTGGACGAAGACACAGGCCCGAGAAGGTTAGTTGTGGATGTTACCTCGTATGTCCCAGGGTTGCACGTAACCACTCTGAAGATGATAAGCAAGCTATTCGCTGCAACAAAAACCTTTCTTAATTGTGACATCCTGTTCAGCTTGAATTTTTGTTTGCCACCAGCCTGGGATCCGTTGTTTTCAACAAACGTGTTTTACAAGGTGAAGACTTTCACCAGGTCTGTTATTTTTAAAGATTTCAAGTGCTTGGTGTTGTTGTGCTCAAATCAAGAATCCGATCATCTGCATGTTCACGTGACTTCGCACACTGAGTCCAAATCTGTCACAACAGAGACAAGCCAGCAGAGGTTCCGGGTCATTTTTGGTCAGCCATTCATGTTGTGTTTGATAGAAACGAAGCCTTTATTCGCCCAGATGCCGCACATTTCCTGGAAAGTTCCTGTTGACTTTGGCTTTGCAGAACAAAAAAATTCCTTTGTGCTTGGCTGATGATGTCAAACATTACTTTCACCGTTCTCTTTGAGATGTGGGGATCCTTCAGGTGCCACGGGGAGATCAACAAGACACACCAGGTACATGTGCACAAGTCTCCTGTTTGATGGAATCCGACCCCTTCCTCATCCACAACAATAGTTTCGTTGACATGCCAGGGGAGCACAGGATCCCAGGACGTGCCTTGTCTCAAGTTCTGTAGGTTCTGTCCAAAAACTGGAAGAAATTCTAGATTCAGTCGCAATGGTACTGAGAAAAAAACCCTCACTGTAATTTTGATATCAATCAAGTTTATTGGGCTTCTTTCATGTCACAAAAACCCTGTCAGACCAAACCAGACCACACCAATTTCAAGGTCAATTGGTCTGGAACCGTGTTCCTCACAAACAAAAGGCATCGCTGCGAGAACTGTCATGTTAGGGTTCAGCACCGCGGGCAGTGGGGCGACCGGGAGTTCGGCTCACGCAGTGGTCGACAAGTGATTTCAACGCGTATCAAGGACTTCATGAGTACAGTTTTGGTTGCAAGGTGTCGAGAGCTTTAGCTCGAGACACTGTGCAACCAAAACTGTATGAATGAAGTTTTTTAGCATTGAAATCTCAACCGACTGGGTCGAACCACCACCCATGATGTTGAAGTCACGTCTACCCCACTGAAGGCAGTCTTGTACACGTGTGCAAATTGTCAAATGGGATACTCACATGGTTTTTCACATGATGTTTTGCAGTGTGCTTGTAGTCTTTTCTTGGAATCAATGTTTTATTTGGGTCAGCGCTCAGTAGTGCGTGTCGACTTTCCCGGACGTTGGCATTTCGGCTCTGGTGTTCATTGAGATAACATGACGTTTTGCTTGGTTCATTTCAAAATTTTCATGAAACTTGTTTCAAATTAATTTTGTTGAATCTAACACAACAATGGCAAGACGTGACAGTGGCGGTTTCATAGTGGAAAGCGATCGCTTAGACGATGAGTGTGTCGACATCACCAGTTTCAGCCATGACAGCACCATGCACAGAATTTTGTTCAATCCAGAAATCGAGTAAGTTTCACTGTTTTAAAGCAACATCACATTCTGTTTTGCAAGTAACTATCTGAGGAACTCCTTTGTGCAAGTGACTACCATGTTATTTTTTTGAAACGTATCACTCAAAATGTAAATTTTTGGTTTTTAAGTGGGGTGTTCACGTCGACGCAGATGCTTGTCGAAATGCAAGAAATGGTGGCCAACTTTCATCTCAACACTTCATCCATGATCTCCAACGATGACTCTGATGCAGACCAGAACACTTCTGACGACGGTGAAGTTGAAGAACTTGAAACTGTGAACTCAAAACCACTTTTCAAGGAGTACATTCCAGGCGAACCCAACAGTGACAATGATCAAGGACTTGTGCCTTACATGGATACCGATGACAAAACCAACACCTCTGCCTCTACAAACTCTGCAATCACACCTGAAGAAACTCCACAGCGCTACAAACAACCTGTCAGTGAGTCCGAATTCAAAGATTTGCAGGGCAAAACTTTCACTCCCGCGACAAACAAAAAGATTGGTTGGGTCGTGAAGTTGTTCTGTGACTGGCGTAAATCTCGTTTGGAGAAGAATCTTGGTGGTGTTCAGATTGAAAACAGCGACATTCTTGATCCAAAGGTTGATGTTGATTACTTGAAAAACACCATTTGTCTGTTCTTAAGTGAAGTTCAATGAGCTGACAGTCAAGAGTACCCAGGTCCTTCACTATACAACATTGTTGTGATGCTTCAACTCCACTTTGATTGGCAAGGCAAAACTTAGAAACTTTTGGACGACGCACAGTTTCGTTGCATCAGAAACACTTTGGATAATCTGATGAAAAAAGGTCTTTGGAGAGAATCACAAAACCAGTCAAAGCAGCGGAGCCGATCACTTTGGAGGACAACGAAACTCTCTGGGGTATGCATGTGTTGGGAGAAGATGACCCTGATCAACTCAGAGACACATTGTTGTTTCTGGTTGGGTTAACATTTGCTCTCAGGGGTGGAAAGGAGCACAGAGCTCTGAGGGCACCCAGTTTTGACCCCCAAATTGTCGTCAAGAAGAATGAGTCCAGTGTGAAGTTTCTCGAATACACCGAAGATTTTCACTCAAAGACCAACCAGGGGGGTATCTCAGACCGCAAACACCAATCAAAAGTTGTCCGTGCGTACGGCCATTCTTGCCAAGAGAGAAACATTGTCTACCTGTTCGAGAAATACGTTCGCCTCTTGCCCCAAAGTGGCAAAAGTGATGCTCTGTACAAGTACACCACAACAGTCTCAAAAAGAACTCCTCAAACTTGGTATGTGGACAAACCTGTTGGGATCAACGTGCTGAGTAAAACTGTAGGCAATCTCATGTCAAGAATCAGCAGAGAGGGTAGATTTACCAATCATTCCCTTCGGGTTTCCGCGGCCACTCGCATGTTCAATGACGGCATAGAAGAACAGGTTGTGAAAGAGAAAACCGGTCATCATTCTGATGCCATACGCGCGTACAAGTGCACCGCTGAACACCTTCTTGTCAGTGCAGAAAAGGCTGCAATCGGCGATGACAGGCCCATCAGGGGCAAGTTTGATCATGATCAGGAGCCTGTGGAACTCCAAGTTGTGTCGGACAAACCCAGTATTTCTGGAACACAGAAATTGGTTGATGTGCTCAAGTATGTAGACACGGCCGCGTCGACTGTCAAACGGGTCAAGTTTGAAGTTCAGTTTCACGAGAAGCAGTAAAAAACCACGTCGAGTTCATGTTGATTTGCATTGTTGACTACTCTTTTTCATGTCACAGTTGTGCCACTACTTATTCAGTTCATTAAACATGTTGCTTTGCAGTCAGAAAACTGTTTTTGTCACTTGTGTTGACGACTGACCAGTCAGCACACGCTCCGTAAACAGCGCGCATGGACAAGACTGCCCTCAGCAGGGTAGACTGTACGTTCGTGACCACCGGCCTCCAGAGGTTGGGATGACCATGAAAACAGGGTCAACACCAACATCACCTTGCAAAGAACGTTGCACGTACAACTCTGCATGGCAAAGAGGAATTTATGCTCTTAAGTGGCAATGATTGAGAATCTGGAGGGGACAGAACATGAAGTACAACCCAAGGCATAGACAGAATCTCGGGCACTTTCCCACACTGTACGAAAACTTTGATGCGCACGTTTCTATGATGCAGCTTGGACTTCGCTGTTAGGGTTCACTCTCCCGTGGCTATGAGTGACTGCGAGATAGCGTCATGCAACAACGATGAAGGTCAATTTTGGCATGTTGACGAGAGCTGGGTCGACTCAAGAGTGCGGAGCGCTCGAGAGCTGGGTCAGCTCAAGAGAACATGTCAAAATTGACAGACATCGGAGTCAAGTGATGCATGTCGAGCATGTTAGTCATCGCCACAGACGACTGAACACATGTCTCCTCCTTGCTGGCAGGCCAGCCTTTGAGTCAGCAGACTGTATGTAGGTCGACGCACTCCAATGTACAGACTGACATGTGACCTCAATGTCAAGGTTTCTGCCATTTTAGTTTGTGTCTTCGTCATGCTAACACATACATTTTTTTTCGCTGTTGCTTTTTACTCACTTTTGTGGCACCCGGTGATGTCCGGAACAAGTTCTTGTATCGGGCGGGGTATCGACAGTGAAGATGACAGTTGCAACGTGGATGTTTCGCTGGACAAGACCTTCACACACATTGACTTTGATCCGCAGGCTGAGTGAGTAAACATGTTGAGTGTTTTCCACACATTTTTCAGACGCATGAAGCAATTTTTGAGATGCAGGAGTACTCTCCGCCGACGCTCAGGGGGCTATCCCCGAAACGCATCAGTAGCGGCTTCCTTTGATCTTAAGGGAATTCCCCCTGCTATGATGTCACTGCAGTGTTTTACGGAGAGTCACGCAAAATTCAAAAATTAAGAAAATTTGCTTTTTCAGTGAAGCGCCGACTTCAACACAGGCAAGTGGCGGGCTGATCTTCAACTTGGGGTTCAACACTGGCCACAACATCAGCTCAAGTTCAGGCGACGACTCTGAGGACGACAGCAATGCCGTGACCTCCACTGCTAGATCTACACCATCGATTCAAAGGCTTCCTGCATCCCAGACTGAAGTGTACGAACATGATCCTGATGAAGTTGAAGTGTTGGAGAACAGTGAGAAACTGGTTCCGTACAGTCAAACTTCACAAGAG
>JAAUXT010001440.1_pt1 | contig 10572 bp, 16 predicted proteins | sample 7278171 | NCBI WGS metagenome assembly JAAUXT01 (sample SAMN14350112, study PRJNA611818) | marine sediment metagenome | isolation source: surface marine sediment (1.8m) | place: French Polynesia: Moorea | collected 2018-08 | reverse complement strand
GAAGATGTTGACACAGAGTATGGCCTTGATGATGAAGGGGTGGACAAAAGACAGGCTGTGATGCTGTCGTTGCCCATGTGAGAAGAGTGTGTGGTTCCTTGTTACTTGTTTCAAGTTTGGTGTGACTTGTGAGCAGTTGCTTTAAAGAAATGTATTTGTTGGATGTTGATTTCCGACATTCTGGTGTGTGAGACAAAAATGCTGGACCCTTTGAAATGATGAGAAAGTGGAAGAATGCATTGTGCAAGTGCTGACAGTGTTTGCTGCGGAGATCACAAAAAATCTAGACCCTTGCAATTGACACAACTGACAGCTTTTGATTCTTTTCAGGTGGCAATGATGACCAAAGGGACTGCAGTGTACATGCGACAATGTTACAGCGCACTTGCAGCGAAACTGAACACCACTAAAGATGACGTGTGGAAGAGATGTATAAAATATGTTGATGGTGTGACAAAAGCCCTTGGACAGCTGAAAGAAGACATCACGAGTGAACAGACACTGTGCCCAATTCCAGCCATGTACAAATTGATCGCTTTTCGTTGGCTGTGGCCATACTCCAAAAACTATGATGAGCAGTTGATGGCAGGAGTTGTCTTCGACGATTACATGGAACGTGCGCTCACGAGGGATCTGAAGAAGCTCACCCGAGCCAAGCAGGATACAACTATGGTGTCGAAGGCACTGAGTGTCGTCAAGGAGTTCCTTGCAAACAAAGCACTTGCCAAGCTGGACTTGAAAAGTGCCACTGAGGAGGAGATAGATGGGGAGCCTTTCCATGATGCTTCTGCACTGTGTGACATTGCAACAGTGGAAGAGTGTTGGATGACTACTTCAGTGTGTGAGTACCTGCCCCCCTCTCATGATCCTACGTACAATTACGCTGAAGCTGGTTTTGCATCGTTTCATGACAGTGTGTCAGTGTGTGATCCTTCATGCAGTGGGAAAGGTATTCGCAGATGGTCTGATGTCTTGTTGTCTGCACTGAAGCAATCAGGTGAAGCAGGCACAGAGGCCATGCAAGCTCTTTGTCAAGCGCAACATGCTGAACATTTGTACTATGGGTCTCGCTTGGCCATTGTTGCTCACAATGTCATGCCTGTCCTTGACAACAATGACAAGCCTTTTGCGGGAGACAAAAGCGAACATTCCAGTGTGCATCTGCTAACCACAGCATTGAGGAGGTATGATGACTTTGAAAAGAGTATTTTTTCAGCTGTCAAAATCACCGAAGTATACAAGCAAGAGTACTCCAAGTTGCGTGAAATAGCACAACATGCCGGGTCAGTATCATTGTGTTCTGCATCGCATTCAAAACGAGCTGTCGATGACATCACAAAGCTTCGTAAGCTACGGGACAAATCGAAGCTGTTCTCATCTGATAAATGGGTTTGTGCGCTCATCCACCAGTTGTGAAGTCAAGCAGTGTTTTGTTATTTTTTATTGTCATACTTGGAACGTTTCAGCGGTCAATAACTTGTGAAGAAGTGTTAGTCTGCGGATGACAAGAAATGTTGTCAACAGAAAAACCAGACTCTTGCCAGTGATAGCAAACAGTTGGTCTGCAGATGTCAGGAAATGATCTCAACAGAAAAACTGGACAGTTGCCAGTTACGGAAAACTGTTTGTCTTCAGAAATTCTGGACCCTTTGTGTGGAAAAACAGAAATAAGTTGAAGAGCACATACATTTCGTTTAGCTGGTTTTAATTGTGATCACAATGTGTGGGACACAAAGTTTTGTCTTCACTCCATTGGTGTACGGGCAAATATATTTGTTTCGCTCCCATCTGGTTGCACTGATACCTTGCAACTAACAATAACGTAATGCTGCTGTTTCTATTTGTGCTGTGCTTGAACACAGCTTCATGGCACACCGACTTCTGAACTTTGTGAAATAAAAATTGTCAACTGACAATTTAAAGTGTTGAACAAATGTGGTTTCCAAAGTGAACATGACAGAATCATTTGCGCAACTCCACCCACTTGTGCTGGGTGCACCAAAGAGGCCAGCAGTCGAAATGTCTGAGATTTGGGCAATCCAGCAGACACTGCTTGGCCATGAAATTGCCCATGACAGCATTTGACACTGCTTGCTGTACATTTGGGCAGAGGGAGCAAATTTCCCACATGTTGAACGATGAGACATTGGGCACACCAGAAATGTCCAAAATGAGCAGAGACTTTGAGTGTCTAAGTCATTGCAGAGCCTTGACCAAGGTTTCCACGTCAAAATTTGGGCAGTTCAGCAGACGCAGAGTGTGCAATTTTGGCATCAGTCACAGAAAGTAGCCTTGGGTAAAAACCGTGGATTGTACAGACAGAGAATGCAAGTTGACCATCTTGGTGATGATACCCTGTGGCAATGACACAACATGGTTCTGCTGAACTGTACCTGTATGGTTAACTGACATGTGTTCCACCTTTGGGGCAAATGGTACCATCGACAGGAATGTCTCGTTTGTGAACGACCAGTTGCTGTCTATTGTCACATGCATCCAAATCTGCCTGTCATCGATGAACTGACATAAGTACTGATGCGCTGCAGCAAGATTGAAGATCGACCTGAGATCTAGATGCGTACATACAGCTATGATAATTTCTCCTGGCATGGTGAGAAGCTGAAATGAAACAAGGAATGGTATCCAATGGAACCAACCAGTGCCATCATGTTTTGGTTATGTTTGTGTAAAAATTAAGAATCACCGCGTTATGCATTCCCCATCTCTTCCAATTCTTCACGTGATGCACCCACCATCTGAGAACAATGAACTCAACAGTAAATGGAAACAAAGACACAGTTGCAGTCACTGGGTGAATTTGTATGAACTCCAAACATTTGTGTTCAGTCACCTTGGCTAATAGCCCAATGAGTTGCTTCTTCATGATCTTATTTTCTTTGTGCATGTCTTTCGCAGCTTCATCCTGCGAAGAAAGATTTTGACACTGATGACCCCACCCAGTGAAGCATTGTGACCAACTGAGTGCTTTCAACACAAATGCTGTGAGTACTTACCGAAGCCTTGAGGTATGTTAGTACCTTGTCCAACTGGTTCATTCTTGATGTCAACTTCTTGGTGCTTGATGGAACAACCGCATCTTGTGAACCTACAGGAGTAGTGTCCTCTTCTTTCTCAGCTGACATTTTGACAGGACCAAAGCTGGTGATCGTGTCTGGTTTGATGGATGGGCGTTGCCCTAACAAGAAACGATAGCATTTACATGAACAATACATGTCCTCTCTTGTGATTTTTTCGTGTACTTTAGCACAGATCAGCAGTTCAGCAACTCACTGCACATGGGTATGATGCGCTCTTCAAGAGGCCACAATGACTGGTCTGCTGCACCACTGTGCCTTGCTGTCTCTCGAGCTTTGAAGCATCTCTCAATATGATAGATCTTGTCATCCACTTGCTTCCTCTGCACGGCTATGTCAAGGTGAGTATCTGAAATGATGCACTCTCAGTGTCAATAAAAAAAAAATAGCAATGCAAAAGCGGAAGTAGGCTTGACATTTCACAAGTACGGAACATACTGAGAAGGGCAGTGATCTTGGCAATGACTTGCGGCCTTGTTCTGTCAAAATCCTCAAAATTTGTTGTTCGTGTGAACAGCAGACTGTGATGCACAAAGAACATACAAGCAGACACACCTGGGAAAAGGGTCCAGAATTTTTACTCAACACGCGTGGACGAGAATCTGCTTGAATTTGTTTGCGTGACACGCATCTGAGTACAGGACATAGGGTCCAGATTTTTCGAAATGACTTACATTTGCCTTTGCTGGCCTGAGTTTGCATGGCCAACAACCCATCTGCTGCCACTGATCTATTCAATCTTTCCTTGTCTTCATCTTGTTTTTGTTTTGCAACATTAGCCAACACTTCATCGCTATCAACACAGCACATCCCATTTTCCACAAGTCCACTTGCCAATGCGTTTGTGTAGAATGCACCCATGTATTGCACGAAATAAGGATCTGCCAAAAAAATAAATAACTAACACACAAACAATGATGGAACATCAAAACATACATTTCACTTCTCAATCTGAACACAGACAAAAACAAACAATCTCAAACCTTGTTTCCTCTTCATTTTTGAGATTCTTTCCACATGGCTCACCTTGCAGGTGATGATGATTTCAACATCATCGATGCGCAAACCAACATGAAATATATCCTGAAATGTTTCATGGTGGTCAATTTATCTTTTTCAAACAAAAATTACAGCAACCAGCTTTGAGTACCCACATAATTTTACAGAAATTAATATTTACTTCTTCTTCGTCTGCAGACGACATTTTGCCGGAGAAGGTGAAGGTCATCTCCAAGCTGTGTCCGACCAATGACAGCTTCTGTTCCTCAAAGTGGGAAATTCAAAGTGAGTAGAAAGTCCAAAAACAACAAAAACAAAAGACAAAACAACCACAATTTCAAGAAAAGTTGCAACATTAACAGAACCACAGAACGTCAAAATGTGTGGGGCCTCGGGGTCTCCGAAAATGCAAAAAGAACAGGTGCACGTTTCGGTGACTCCCCGAAAGTGGGTTTTGGGGACAAATAGAATGGGCCCCTGGACTCACACCGCTCACCTTTCGATTGAGTGAGGACCAAAGCGGGATAACTGGAGTTTCCAAGTCTCCATTCTGAGATATGGTGTCAGGCGAACGTTCAGGCCAAGAACACACAAAAACTGAACACTCAGTGAAAAACAAGTTTGGAGCAGAAGCCACTGTTATCCATGGTGTGTTATGTGTGTGTGTGTGTGTGTGTGTGTGGTGTGTGTGTGTTATGTGTACATGTGTGTGTGTTTTGTGTTCATGTGTGTGTGTGTGTGTGTGTGTGTGTGTGAACAGGCGTCAGTGTACAGGCCTGTTGCAATAAATCTCTATTTCTTTCTGTTCATTGCTGTTTTGAACCGACCAAGCAGTGCAAACGCCACATCTCCAGCAGGAGTCAGTGTTGTGTCCATTGAACCCACCTCTGAACGCACTGAATCAAAACACTGCAGCCCTGCTCAGCTGATTGGTGATGAGTCGGGAGACACGAGCACAGCCCTCGCTCCACGAGTGCAGCATGGTCCCCGACTCTAATGACCCGACTCGGCTCCGACGCCTCGACATGTGGCGAGGCTCTAATCACCTCGACAGCAGCGAAGGTGGATCCCGTCAATCGGGGAGGCTCAACCGGGTCAGACATGCTGCGCTCAGGATGTTCCTCGATCTGCTGAGCTGTGCCATGGGCGGTGAGATTCTATCAACCTTGGGTTCTTTAGTTTTCGTGCATGAAATTGACATGGGAATTGAAGGACGCAGACACTTTCAAGTCTGACTGAGATGCCACACCCCTTCAAATCAGTGCAGGGCTCGACACCACTGGGGCAATTCCTGGACTGGACAACGTGAACCCTAAACCCTTCGGGCGACTTCAAAATTAACGTGTGACAAAAATGCGAGGGGGGGGGGGAATCGGAGGTTCGACTAGACCTCCCCTGGTGTTTTTGCCTATTCCACAGTTACCTGCCATACAGGCATATTTTAGCAACCGTGACACATGAAACGGAATGCCACAAAACAGATCTGAGGGGGTGGGGTCCCCGTGAACCCCAAACCCAAATTTAACCCCTCCTTGTTTCACTTCACATAACTGGTGAGTTTTGCACACCAAAGAGGCCCCCTCCCCAACCAGATTTGCAGCACGGACCTGCATCTGCTCTGACAAGAACAGTGGAGCGTCTTCCTCTGACCCCGAACCACAGGAGCCTGACTGCAACACGCGAAGGGCAGAAGCGCTTGACATACGCGCCCACGCAGACCTGGTGAACGTTTATTGACGCACCGCTGCACCATCGACGGTCAACTTTCTGCATGAGAAGCCGCCTCCAAACAGCTCCGGCCCCGATGGGTTCATTTGATACGACACATAAATACACCGTCCGTGCTCCATTTAGACGGCACCGGACCAGTGTCGGAGTCGAGGGGACTCCTACAAGGTTTATCCGTGGCCTAAATCGGGAACGGTTCAGCTCTTTTTCTTCAGGAAAATCACGTGGATCCCATCAGACCCAACCCTGGGTAAAAATTGTTGATCACACACACACACACACACACACACACACAAACACACACACTGGGTCAAAATTTTGCCCACTGAAACCAAGCAATAGCAGAAAGGGGAATGTCACCTCTCTGAACCAGAGTTGGAAACCCGTGGCTGAAAAATTTCCAGGCGAACAATTTATGACTTTGAAGGTTGACTTCCTTGATCGCATTTTTCACAGGAACCTGAAAAAGGAGGGCTCCAGTTGCTCGGTGGGGGCGTCGGAACGCGTGTCGCAGTTGAGAGTGTTTGATGAAACATGCGGCGCTACACGCGGAGGGCGGCGCCCCGCCTGTTGCTGCGACACGATCCGCTCATAAAGCCGCGTCGCGCGCATGCGCAGAATAGCGATGCGACGCGACGCGGCACGCGCCCCAGGGGCGGAGCCAGATGCCTCCGACACACACACACGCACACACACACCACGCACTGAGCTTCAGAAGAATGTAGCGGATGAAACCGATGTAAACCAGGGCTTAGCGAAACCAAATCTGATAGTCTGATCAGGAATTGTTGCACCGGGCAATTTGTCCAGTTTCCACATGACAAGAGCATTTTCCTATTGTGTTGGCTACGCCTTGGAGCTGCGGGAACGGACACAAAGACACAACAGGCTTCTTCGTTTGCTACGTGTATTCTTGTATCCAAAGTACAATTCAACAAATGTCTCCCACACTCTTCGGCAAAAGTGTCTCGCCAGACAAGAAAGAAATTCAAGAGTCGATCCACGGAGAAACAGAACAGAAAATTTCCCCACAAGGTTCTTTTTGCGAGCCATCCATGTTGTAAACATCCAGGCAATAGCATGATAAATGTTCGCATCCACCCGTTCCAACGCTTCTGTGTGACGCCCCACCCCAACCGCCCGCCTTCCAATACACACACAAAACCTCCCATGTACTTGATGCTTGAACCTCAATCTGTACAACTGTGCGCACTCGTTTTGACGCGAACAATCTCAAACAGATCAATTGCTGCAAACAATTCAAACAGCACTCAACACTAACAAATCCGATTTGTTTCAATTCATTGTAAATTCGATTGTTTTGGCTTCACTTCTGAAAATTGGAGGCAAATGGGGGAGCCGCGAATGCGCCGAGCTTCGGTTGTGATGGGTAGCGGAACTGCCCGAAGGCGCACGATGAAGACGAGGTGGCCGCGAGGTGGTGCGCGGAGGGCGGGAACATGCCGGGCCTCGTGGGCATCAGCGGACCTCCCAGAATAGGCGCCTCGCACATGTCCGATACACTGGGCACGAAGCCGGTGGGAGGGATTCCAATGCTGGAGAAGTCTGAGGTCCCGAAGCCCTCGAAGGAGGGCATGGCGGCGGGGATGTGACTGAGGGCGGGAGGGGAGAAGGGCGCGGCGCGCGGGGGCGCGGCACAACTCGCGTACCCGACATCCGGGTCCCTCTTCACTGGTGCCCCCTTACGGCGGGACGCGGGGGCGGGAGTGGGCGCGCCATACCCAGGGTCCGCTGTGTGGAAGACATCCTCCCTCGCTTTATCCTGCACAGAGTTTTGGCAAGAGGCAGTCCGCTCCCTCGCTGGGGGCTTCACTTCCACCTTGATCCGCTTCGCAGGGGGCGGGACCGACTCCGGGGCGTTGTCCGTCCCCGGGGAGCGCTGCTGGATGCGCGGCGAGATCTGGCCGGGAAACACGGGGCCCGAGCGGGGGTCGCGCTCTGCGGGGGACTGCGCCTCCAGAGCCTCCTTCTTCACTTGCATCAGGTGGTCAAACGCCATGTTCTCCGCATCACTCACTGGTGGTGGGGACGACAGCGTAAAGCGCGGCTGAGGGAACTTTGATGCGAACTCTGGGGTGAAGGTCGAAGGGAGGATGGCGGGAAAACGAGGTGAGGGGACCAGGGATGGCAGGGGGCGTGATGACTTCACTTCCTTGTCGACCTGCGCGCGCATGCTCCTGAGGACGTCCATGTCGTCCTTGGGCCCCGGGGAGCTGTCCGGGTTAGGTGGCGCCACCGCCGCGCCCTCTGCTGTCGGTCCGCGGGTTGAGCTGTCCGAGTCCGCCGCCGGAACCTGCCGTCAAACAGAGCAAATAACGTCATGTGTCACGGTTCAGAAATGGTAACAAACAGTTTTAAAGCAGCACGAGAACTGAGGAAGCAGCGACCAACAAGATGATAGTGAGAGAAGGTGAAAGAGTGGTTGACGCGAGCAAGTGAGTGAATGAAACAAGTGAGTGAGTTAGTGAGGTACGTGAGTGAATGGGTGGGTGAGTAAGTGAGTGAGTGAGTGAGTGAGTGAGTGAGTGAGTGAGTGAGCGAGTGAGTGAATGGCAAGTGATTGAGTAAGTGGGCAAGTGAGTGAATGTGAGAGTGAATGTGAGTGAGTCCATGTGTGAGAGCATGTGTGAGTGAGAGAGTGAGTGAGTGAATGTTTGAGCGAGTGATTGATTCATTGATTGAGTGAATGCGCCTGTCCTCACCTGGATGTCGACGCTGATGACGGCGAGCCCCGGCGTCGCGAGGTGCACCTTGCGCTGGTGGTTACGGACGCCGTCGGGACGCCGCGCGGTGAAGGCGCACGCGCTGCAGCGGTACGGCTTCTCCGACGCGTGCGTCAACATGTGGCGTCGCAGGTGCTCCGGGCGACTCACCTGCGGCGAAGGGACAAGGGTCAGTGAAACCGGAGGATCACCACGACACGCCCGTGACATTCAGGTGGGTTGTTAACAAACACAAACACTTTTACCCCATTGGGCGGGAGGATGCCACCTGTGAACGTGTTGAATCATTTTGCGTGTGTCTGTAGCCCTTTTGGGGTCGAAACTTTTTTGGAAGACGGGGGTCATCCGCCCCCCCCCCCCTTTGTGACGTCAGGGTCCCTGACCTTTGTATCGCAGATGTGGCACTGGTAGGGCTTGACGCCCGTGTGGATCAGCTTGTGTCGCTTCAGCTTGTGCAGGTCGTAGAAGGACTTGTCGCAGAGCTCGCACTGGTAGGGCCGGAACTCGGCGTGGATCCGCAGGTGACGTCGGATCTTGTACCACGTGTCGAACGCCTTCCTGCAATGGCGTCGACAGGTGTGACTTTTCACCACGTCGCCAGGCAGTACGCGTCAGAAATGGCACACAACACCTTTTTTAGTGTGAAGTACGGTACCGCAAGCTTTCGTGCATGTAAAACTCAAGTCATCCTGTTGCAAGTAACGCGTGTATTTCCGCTGTACCTGCAGATTGTGCATAAGAACGCCTGTGTCTTGCCCTCGTGCTGTGTGTGTGTGTAAATTTCCGCTATACCTACAGATCGTACAGATGAACGCCTGTGTCTTGCCCTCGTGCTGGATGAGCTCGTGTGTGTGTGTGTGTGTGTGTGTGTGTGTGTGTGTGTGTGTGTGTATGTGTGTGTGTGTGTGTGTGTGTATTTCCGCTGTACCTGCAGATCGTACAGATGAACGCCTGTGTCTTGCCCTCGTGTTGGATGAGCTCGACGCCGGAGCCGCCGCAGCCCTTGACGAAGCTGTTGTAGTCGTCCATCCCGGAGTCCTCCACCCCGGCAGGGTCAGCAGCTGCAGCGAAGCGAACACAAACAACTCCCGTAATCATCCAAATGAGATATTTCCCAAGAAAACCAGACCATAAAGTAGAAAGTCAGCCGCGTACCATCCAAATCTCAAAAAAACGGTTTGTTTATCCCGGGGGAAAAGCAGTAAAATTGAGTTCGTTCAGGGGCAAAGCAACAAAGTTGTGTTTGTTTTGGGTAAACGAACCCAACTCGGTTGCTTTGCACAGGGAAGGGGGGGGGGGAGCAAGCAACTGAGTTGAGTTCATTTAGAGGTAAAGCAATGAAGTTGTGCTCCTTTTGGGTGAAACTCAACTCAGTTACTTTACCACCACCACCCCCAGGTGAACACCTCAACTCAGTTGCTTTCGTGCACAATAACAAGCGACGAAACTGATATCAGCGCGCTTCGAGGCTGATTAACACCAGACGAATACCGGTCCCTGCCACACAAACCCACCCACGACACGCACACACGGAATTTGAACGAGCACCAACGCGACGCACCGGCACTCGGCGACACCTGTGAACAGTCCCCGCGCGGTGGCGTCTCTGGCGGCGTTTTCATTCCGCGCACGTCTTCGTCCCCGGCCTCGTGGTCGTCCGCAGGGTCCTCCTGATCCGGGTCTGCGTCCGGGTCACGTTTCCCCACGAACGTCGGTCCCGAACAGTTGGGCGCGTCCTCACCCGACGCGGACGGTGCTTTCCACGCCGGAGCCGCGGGGAGAGTCCTGAAAATTCCAGAGGAAACCAAACTTTTGAGTAGAACATCAGTCGCGCGTCACACTCGTTTCAGGGTTTCAAAAAAAAAGAAAAAACCACAATCAGCAAATCAAAGAAGCTGCAAAGTTTGGTGAAGATACAATTAGTATTTCAAGGGGGTCAGGGCGGTCAGAGGGGTCAGGATGGGGGGGGATGCGTGTTCTAGTTCTTGCTCGGCGGGGGGGGGGTG
>JAAUXT010137882.1_pt1 | contig 10573 bp, 12 predicted proteins | sample 7278171 | NCBI WGS metagenome assembly JAAUXT01 (sample SAMN14350112, study PRJNA611818) | marine sediment metagenome | isolation source: surface marine sediment (1.8m) | place: French Polynesia: Moorea | collected 2018-08 | reverse complement strand
TTGTGCGAAATGAAAGGGAGACAGTTGCACACTGTATAAATATACAGGACTTTAGGACAGTCGCAGTTGTAATGGAATTAGGCTACCGAAATTACTCAAACAACATGGACGCGCCCTTTGAGATGTTCACCTCAATTGCAGTTGGGGAGACACAAATAATTTGCGCACCTTGCTAAACTGCTGTGCACACATTGTAACCCAGAAAAGTTCTCCCGCCAAAAAATAAACCCCGCCCCAGTGGAAACCGCGTGAAATCGACTCAGCTCCCATGCGAGCTTGTGCCACCACAGCACAAAAAGCGCTGATGCTCCGTACGGAGCCAGTGCTACCAAGTCACACCCAGTCCAAATTGCTCCGATAGGAGCCAGTGACGGTCCCCTTACAATCGCTGTCTGAGTGCCCGATCACGGCTAGTGTTAAAGAACCAGTTCGTGCCTCTGGTGTTTGGTACAAAGATGTGGTTCAGCGGTCTGTTTGTTGTGTTTTTGTCATAAGTAATGCCTAAGGTCTCAAAAGAGCCAGGTGGATTATTTTTGCGAAGTTGTACAAAAAGTTGACATTTTTGACATGTCTTGAAAGAGAGCAATATTTGGTTGTTTGGTTGGGGTGTGAACTGATGATTTTCATAAACTTGGAGGGGCTTTCAGGTGAAATGGGTGTTCTGTTCATACAATGAATGTTCAATGGTTTTTGATGTGGTTGAAATGTTTTATTTGGAACAAAACATCAGCACACACTTTGTGCAGAAATAATATTTGGTGAGAAGAGAAAAATTACATGTCAAGGGAATTGGCTGCAAATGATGTCCATGATACACATACATTGCTCATCTTGGATGGGGTGTCAAAGTCAAACTCTGAAATATAATTGAGAAATATGTGTTTTACAATGTGACCTTTCGCGTGATGTTTTTTGGCTTATTCTGGATCAGAAAACATAACAACATAGAAGTGAAGATAATCATTTTTGTGTGTTTAGATTTTGTAAATTAGACAAGGAATTCTAGAACTATGGTCATTTTTTTGAGGATTTTTGGGTTTGGGGGCAAAACGGAGCAAAATTTTATCAGTAGACGTCCAGCTCAACTCATTACAGAAATTTGTCAATATTGTTGATGCGATAGGGTTGTGGGTGGTCTTTTTCGGTCAAAACAATTTCAGACCTGTTCATTTGTGTTTGATGTTGGAGAGTCAATTTCACGTTTGTGCAAACAAGAAAGCCGAATGAGCGACTCGATTTGTTCACATCACTGCGAGGCTCATGCACCATGGTCTCTGCGCCTGTGTTTCATTTGTTGCATTGGCCACGAGCAGACTCATTCTACAACTCTGCGCTCACAAAACCTGTCGTTTGTGCTTGCATGGTAGAAATGGGTTCTTACTGCACAGAAGGGGTTCCTGTTCAATCACACAACTCCTTTCTCGATCAAATATCTGGAAAAGACATTGTGTGATTTCACAGGAACCATTTTTGTACAGTGTGAGAACCCTGTCATCACCTGCATTTGTTGCGCACAAGAATCTGCAAATGCCTCTGTTCTTCCGAAAGTCAGAAGTGCACCGCAGAAAGAACTTCAGGACAAGCTTCATGCGCGGGTCACACAGTCAGACACACAAGGGAGTCGCGCTGAAACACGTTTTGGAAAAGCACCGGATATGTTTCCTCTGTCCGGTGTCAAGCATGAGCTGCACTGGTCAAAGTGTTTGTGTGACTGGTCATCAGGGGAACACAACTCACTTTTGCACCTCCAACCACCACCACTGTGTGTTCTGACTTTCTCACGTTGCACATTGCTCATAATGATGTACGCGTATGGGGCCTCCGGTGGCTAGAGCACCGGACAAGAGTGGCAAAACCCGCACTGCAGTTCCAAAGCATTGCTGTCAACCATTGTGGCCAATTGGAAAGCATGAGCAACAAAACCGACATGCCCAGGTGATACCAGCACCGGGAGGCTGTTCTCATGAAAAAGACAGGAGCTTTTACTTTCTGTGTTGGAGACGGCTTCATTTCAAACAGGTTTTTGTTCGACTCGCACCTCCATCTGGAACTTTTCCCTTTGCCGTGAACACGAGACTTTGGTGTTTCTTTCCAAATCCCTTCACACTTGGTGTGTTTTGACACCATTCCCTTTGGTGTACTCAAACACTTCTGCTTTCCTGGTATATAAAACACCTTCATTGCTGGTTTCTAGGAACATGACTGTGGATAAACTTGCTCATTTTTGGATCTTGGTGCTTGTTGAACAACAGTTGTTTTGTGAGTCTTTGAACCTCAACAGGTTTTGCTTTCTTTGCCTGTCACGAGCCATCCGCGCAGCAATAAAATTTTCTGGGTCAATGACCCATTTGTTCCAGTTTTGGGAACGCGTGAAAAGGGACGATCGATTCTTGAACGAAGTGATCAATATCCTTCAGTGACTTTGGTCCGAAGGGCAGCTAAAGGTTTTACGTGTCCAGTTTCCTGATGAGGCTGTGGAACATTATGGCCACAGCCCGGCCCGTTATCCTCGTCATCTCGATCTGCCTCTGAGACTTTAGTGGTGAGAAGTCGCGTGCTGGAAACGGCCACTCTGGGCGCGGCCAAGCACTCTTGCATGATGAACTGTTGGCTGTTTGCAGACCTTTTTCCTTCGCGGTCAGCAAGAAGCTAATTCAAGTGTCAAGAGGCTTGAAACGCATGTGTTGTGCTCAACATGCAAACACTGCAGCCTCCGGCTCGAGAACGAAGTCACTGAGGAAGAATCCTCGGAGACAACCCACCTTTTCATTGCGCATTCTTTGCACGAACTCGTTAAGTGTTTGATTTCAAGTCAAGCTGGTGCACATTACGTAGTCTAGTATCGATTGTTTTGTTTCTCGTACAACATTGAATTTCACACAGGTGATTTTGCTCGAAGTGAGGCGAAGATTTGACCGTTTGTTTGCAACCATACACTCAAGCGTCACACATTTTTTGAGCTCACCACACGTATACGTGTGCAGCTTATGAACAGAGAGACACAGAAATTGTGTATGGTTCTGCAACAAAATCTTAGCACTACAGACCTTGTTTATCGCCACAGTTCTGAGCTGAAAGACCTGTCATCACACTCATTCCTTCAGAATCTGTGGTGGTTTCTCGTTCGTTACTGACTGAACTCTTTTACCGGGCACTGAAGTGCTCGTACGTGTGCTCTTTTGTTGGGAGTCACAAAGTGCACCAGCAATCCGTAAATGGGTTCCTCGTGACAGCGAATTTGCCTCGTTCGACTCTTGATGCTGAATGTTGCAAAGATGTATATCCCATGAAAATCATTTCACCAAAAACCCCTTGCATACACACACGCACACACACAACTTACACATGACCGGTCCCAGGTACCAGACTTCCTTGGAGTAGATGTCGACAAAGGCGGATGGCATGCAGACGAGGATAACGAGCAGGTCCGCGACGCTCAGGTTAACGAGGAAGAAGTTGGTCGTGTTGCGCATCTCGTGGGTCCGACACACGACAAGAACCACGAGAATGTTGCCGGTTGTGCCGACGATGAAGATGGCGATGTAGAGAATGGAGACACACAGTACGATGTACAAAGGAGCCTCGGGCACATGGACAGGGCGCTTCGGCCTCTGGGTCGCGGAGCGGGATCCCGGCACAAAGAACTCGAGGCCGGCCTCGCCGTGCTTGTACTGCAGCCAGGGAGAGCAGCTGTCCGCAGAGCAGCGCGGCGCAGCGCTGTCGCTGCCTCTGAACGCGCTGGTTGGGTCCCCGCCAATGCCGCCATCCTGCGTTGAAAGGGAATTGTCGGCGTACTCAAAGGATGCGTTGGCAAGCTGGTTGAGGATTATGAGACAGAGTTCCGTGCAGTTTACAGCATCCATTGCAAACTAATGAGCTGCGAACGACAACAGGTCAGTTCTCCAGTGGTGGCGTTTGACAGATTACATGTAATTTTCGTGATGCCCAATCCGCATTGAAGTCTCTTGGGCTGCACCATCAATCTGGAAAGAGAAACGAGAAACAAGTTTCAATTTGGTCGCCCGTTTGGCATTTAGGTGAAACTGTGGGCAACCAGAAGCACTGGTCACAAAGCGTCGCCTGCCTTGCCCTGCAGAGGTAAATCGAGGGTTGACCACGGCCACACAAATCTCTTGTTCCAACAACACCCCCTCTCTCTCTCTCTCTCTCTCTCTCTCTCTCTCTCCATATATACTGTGCACAGAATTCGGCCGTGGCATCGCCTGCATGACAGTCCCCTTTTACACTCAGACGAGTCCTTCGGGTCTCCTTGTTTATGCTGATGAAAGCCGGGTGGGACTTCCGATTAGAAGTTGATAGGGAAAGAGGCCTTCGTAAAATCAGACTTGTTAGAGCGAGCAAGACTCTCAGAATTGATGAAACGCGATGGTCTCGACCGCACTAATTGTGGAGACGGTGTCCTTCATGTGTGCTAGCGTCCATGTCCGTACAAGGACAACGTCTATTGTCTCAAAGTTAACCTGAAAAAAGCACTGAGTTGTTTGGCATTTGACGACTCAGAGAAAGGATGTTTGTCTATTTGGTGTCAGGGGCACCTGCCCCTGTCATTCAGCCAAGGTTTTTGTTGCTGTTTCAAATTTGAAGTGTCTGCATTTTTCAATTTTTCATTGTCGATGCCAAGTATGAAATTAGAACTTGCCGGTTTTGCGGCAAACGAAAACATGGGCTGAGCATTTTAACCGACAGAAAACTGTGTGATGCACAGGAAAATCGCTTCCGTGCAGTGTCCACACCAAATCGGTCCATTCGTCGGTTCTGACTCTGGTGCAAGACAAAGCCAGCAAACTTTCACATTTGCCTTCAGCCGAGTGTCAGCAAGGGTTGTTCCAGACAAATGAAAACCAGGCAGGTTGAACAAAACACATCCCCGTTGCCTGTTCTTGTGCCTTTTATCGTTTCTTATTCCAACTTCCTACTTCAAAACCAAAGTCATTTTTTGTACCTGCTTTCACTGACGTTGCATGACAACATCGGCTGAAACATACCCACGTGGTGACATGTGTGTTTGCAAGCAAATGGTTTGCAGTTTCAGAGCCCTTTTGAGTTGACATGTTCGTGCATTGTTTCGTGCACAAGCAATTGTTTTTGACAAAATAGTTGCACACATTCTTCAAAATGCTTGCAAACTTACGTGGAATGTTTTGCAATTGCTTGAACAACAAAATAACAACAACCCCAAATGCACTCGCTTACCATTCATCTTGAAGGACACGTGGATCTACGGACTTTTGCTGCCTGCAAACAACGGAATTCAACAGTTGGCTGCAGTTTTGAAGGCAGAAACCAAAGTCCTTGTCAGTACGAAAAAGAATATTCCACGGACCCAATCTTTCGCCGACTCCCCCAGGAGCATTTTGATCTGAGAGAAGAGGACAATGTCTGCCATGTTTGTGCAATCATTTGTCTGAACCTGAATGTGAACCAAAATATGTTGACCTCCTCCCAAGGCTTACCTGCAAGTACGTGCGAGTTTAATCCGAAGCAATCTCTCCACACACTAACATATGAAGCAAACCTCCAGGCGCAGCAAAGCTCTCTCTCCTTCATGCCAGTCTTTGCCTTTCCAAGAAAGTCCGAACGGAAACCTGTGTGCAATTGCTTGAGAAATATTGAATGCCCCCCGTGGCGTGATTTTTGCAGAAGGCAATAAAGTTGGCGTCTACTCTTCACCTATCCGGTGGAGCTCTCGCCGAAGCTGCATACAAACAGCTTCAGTTGCGCCGCAACAACCATTCGTTTGCTAATTTCCATCAAACTAGTTTCCCATTTTTGATTCCATTTAATCCTCATCAGAACGCTCGTCAGTCTAGAATCAGGGCGAATCTGACATGAGGCTCCGGTGAAACGTCGGCGTGACCTCTTCAATTGAATTCGCCTGTCATTTCGTTTTTGAACGCAAAAACAATTTTTCATTTTATGTTTTCCAAAGCCGACCTTTTTCTCCTCCAGGCTCCATTCAAAGATGTCTTTTGTCATCTGGTGAACGCGTGTGTCTTTCCATAAAGCGAAGGAATCCGTCGAAAACAAGTCAAATGAAATTACGTCAATGTCGTCTGTGGTTTTGTCCTGATAGAATCCACACAACACATTCAGACAAACTGCAGCACTCGTTCAATTTGTTTCGATGTTGTGAACTCGCCGTGCCTCACGTCAATGACCGGTGAAGCAGAGCCCCTCTCAGCCCCTCTCAACTTGTCAGGTTTTCAGGTGATTTGAGGAGGTTGTGCGATTGAAGGTAGCTTAATTTTGAGCACGGAAAAGGTGGCGACCGAAATCAAATCAATTGAAGGCAGTGTCGATGGAAAGCATGTGAACACCTGTTTTTTGGTGAAGATCAATTTTTTGGCGATCTTTTGGGTCTTCCTGCATTTGTTTGGGTCACAGAGAAATGTAGGAATGTGTCAAGTTTGAATTTTTAAATTTGTGAGGGTAAAAAGTTCTGTTTTTTGGAGTGATAACATTTTGGACGTCACTGCACAAGTGAGCAATATCTCAGACAGTATAAATATTTGACAAAGGATGTATTATAATGAAATGAAAAGTTGGGTGTTGGACTGGCATCACTTGTTTTGTTTGTTTTTTTCAAAAATGTGTAACTGGGTTTTAGGTGGGGTCAAATTTAACAAATTTGGGGATTCAGAAAGTGTTTGAAATGGACATTTGGTAAAGGTTTGGTCAGCTTTATGTGCAGGCAACAAGTTTTTTTAGGTTCATGTTTTGTGTATATTTGGGTGCATTTACAAAAAACAAAACAAAAGAAAGATTGATTGAAATTGATCCTTTGTGCATTCCGTTCACTATGCATGTCGGTTACATGCGTTTTAGTTGCATGCATTTCGGCAGCTGTGAATTTCGGCCGCTATGCATTCCTCAAATCTCCATGGAGCTTTGTTTTTTGGACGGGAAGACGATGCCGAAAACTCGATTATGTTCAGCTATTACAAGCAGCAAATTGTGGGAAAAGTGCAATTGTTTTTTGTGCTCATTTGACTGTTGCCCAGCGCAGTGCCGTCAGCTCATCACTGACAAAACAAATGCGGGAATCCTTTTCTGCCTGTGGGACTGATTGAGGAGAACTTCGGAACATGTGCAGTGTATAGCTTTCTGTGAAATCTCGAGATATTCGTTGTTTTATTGTTATATACTCGTATTGCACGCGTGCTCTGAGCCTCCTTCTGAGTCGCCCTCCTGTAGCGTTGTCCATGGGGCACGCTGCACCCAGTGAGTAACTTTGTCTGCTGCCTCAAACAAACACCTGAACTTGAGTAGTCCTTTGCATGGGCAGTCAAGATGGCTACCATATATGTAGTTTTGAATGATTACCAAAGTTTTCTAGATGCAGTCCATTGGTCCAGAGGTGGACGAATCACCCAACTTAGCATGGAGCGAAGGAGAATTGTCTGAGAAATGGTGGCCATCTTGACTGCCCGAATGATTACTCGAGTTTCAGGTGTTTGTTTGAGGCAGCAGACAAAGTTACTCACTGGGCGCAGCGTGCCCCATGGACAAAGGACGACTCAGAAGGAGGCTCAGAGCACGTCTGCAAGTGTTGAGGAAAAGATACTGTGCAAACGAACAACACTTGAAACCGTTTGAGACTTGGACTAACTGTACAGAACTGAGAGTTGCTTCTTGAGCTGGAACGAATGAAGCGTAAATCTGCTCATTCATTATTCCTTGTGATAAGGCGACGAGAGAGTCAGGCCGCCGACCGAACAACAGATGGGTTGAGTTCATGCACAGTGAGTGAGGCTCAGGGCAAGCGGGAGCTTTGCACCTTGAGTCTGCAGTTCTGCAGAAACGCGTAGAATTGTACAAACAACACAAATGTACAAAATTCAGACGGCTCACAGCCCCCCCCCCCCCCGAATCGCCTGCGATTCGATCAAAACGTTCGAGGTTTGTCCACAACAATTTACAGTTGGTGTGGCGAATCTGGTGTTGCCACTTGAATCTGGTGTTGACCAGTTGGTGTCGTGGGTCTAGCCACACCAATTGGTATGGTGAATGTGGCCCCTCCAGTTGGTCTGGCGAATCTAGCAATCAAGTTTGCGAAAACTGAGAAAACGGGAAATTCGTGGACGAACTTCGTAATCTGCAATCTGCTTGTGATTCCCCTGCAATTTCAAGCCGAACAGAAGCTCTCTTATTGTTGCTGTCGGTGTGGTTTCTTCACGAATTTCTGTTGGCACCGTTACATTCCCTGAATTCCATCGGTAGGTGTGGGAGATGCCACCCAACCAGAATGACAACTGGAGAATGACAGCTGGAGAATGACAGCTGGACACAACCGGTACGTAATCTGATGCGGTGGAATCTGCAGCCACAACAGAACTTCCCAATTTTCCTTCTCAGACGTGTGTCCTGGGAGCAAAACAACAAATTTTGCTCATGAGGACTCATTCCAATGCCCCTTTCACCCCAGCTGTGCTTTGGACCAAGCCAGTGTAGTTCATCCTGTCACAGTTCTGTTGCAAGGCAAGTACGAGCGTACAACAGCGAATTCGACTCGACCTGCAACTTGTACGTGTATTTGAAGGAACGCCTCTCTGAGCCTCGGTCGGATTTTGACAAGTGCTTCCGATTCGTAGTTCGGGTTGTCAAATCAAGCATCTGAATTGTGAACTGATTTCAGCTTTCAGTGGCATCACATTGGCGACCTTGGTTCGGTTCTGAATTTGCATTACCTTTTCGTAAAATTGCCAAAGCGAAACATCAGCGACAAACAAATTTATCGATGGACAAAAAATATACACACACACATACGCTCGTACACGTGACAAAACAAACAAGGAAACAACAAACGTTCACAGAGTGGAACCTTGATGAGGGCCGCGAGTGTGTCCCGTCAGGACAACTCCGCTCGGTTCGCGTGTCATCGCCACTCTGGAGTAGGAATCCGCCTGAAAGTGACAGAAACGGGAATTGCAGGTCGAGATTGTCCTGAAAGTCATCAAGCAGAGCACACTTTTCCAGTTGCCGCTGCTGATGTGAGCGTAGCACGCACTTGTGGCAGATCCGGCGAAAACTGTTTGGCAGTGTCAAAGAACAGAGCTGAAGATGTTTTGGTATGAAGAATTTCCCTTTTCGATCAGACTCGTGGAGCGGACGCAACAGACGAACACAAGACAGTCACCGCTTGGAAACACCACAGGGAATGATCAATGTATTTGTCCACGAAACATCGTGAAAGCACCGTTCACATTTGCTCTGGGAGAAGAACAAGTCATAAGTCACCACAATTGTGGCTGCGAGAGGCGAAAGGTCACATGCATCTCAAATCAGAACCTTTATTCTCTCCGACGGGACCTGAATAAGTAATGTAACCCGCGGAGCAAACAGGAAATGGAATTTCTGCAGGGCTTGGAACGCTTTTCTTTGTCTGGACTGAACAATTTTTGGTTTGTTTTACAAAAGTACGAGTGACAAAGCCCTTCTTGTTTCTCTGCCTGGGTCATTTACTTTGCTTAAGGAAAAGGAAGGAGGGATGGTTTTTTGCAAGATAATCCTGTGGTTGTCGAAAAATGCAAGGATACATTGCAATGCCTTGACAGAGTTTCCTCCCCTGCCCCACTCCAGTTATCAGCGCTTTGTTTCCATTTCTCTCCAGATTTGGTCACAAACTCCTTTTCTCGCCAGAATCGGAACTTTTCGTCACATGCACATGATATTCTGTGATCTTGCTCTGGTGATGCTCGTTACGCGTGGTATAAGCGTTGGGTTTGTTTCACAAAGGTCGCTCAAAACAGAGGAGAGTTTTGCAAATTTTTGCGTCGGGAATTTACTGGACAAAACATTCTTTTGTGACCTCCGTGTGTTCTTTGTTTTTTTTTTCACATCTGGGAGACCTTGAACGAAAACGAAAATGCTCAGATCTGCTTTTCAATTTGACTTCTCACTGTGTACAGTCACGACATGGCTCAACAATGAAATCGCTTTTGGTACGTACTCGTACGTAACAGTGTCCAAAAGGAAAAGAAAGCGAAGCACTATGCCGAGGCTCGTAACCCGCATATTGGAAAATCTGGTCACTTGGCCTGAAGGAGATTAGTTGCGAAGGCTGTCAACCGGGTGGACGTTAGAAGTTCTCAGGGCCTACTCGATAGTAATCTCAATGAGGAAGGCTTCCCAAAATGCAGGAAATATATCAGTCCAGAATCACAGTCGCCATTCCCAAAACTCTGACAAGACAGTGCAATGAGACGGAAATATATCGCACAAACTACCTCCGCGACGTCACCCAGGCGGAAATGTAGCTCGAGTTTTGCAATTTACATCACTTTGGGTGGGTTGCTCCACATGGTGAAGCTAAGCAAGTGAGTCCCTGATAAAATACCTCTGAATTTGTCAATTTGTGACAAGCGCAAGAGATTCAGTGCACTCGGCATCAAGATCTGTCTCCATTTGATGGACTTGCTTTCGCTGCAACGAAATGGAAACAGTAATTTGCCGCAAAACACCTGCAATCAATTTAGTCCGGCTGAATCGGAGACCTCGCAAAACCGTAAGAAACAAGAAGTTCCGAGGCGGGAACCCTGATGGTCGCGGAAGC
>JAAUXT010110438.1_pt1 | contig 10573 bp, 10 predicted proteins | sample 7278171 | NCBI WGS metagenome assembly JAAUXT01 (sample SAMN14350112, study PRJNA611818) | marine sediment metagenome | isolation source: surface marine sediment (1.8m) | place: French Polynesia: Moorea | collected 2018-08 | reverse complement strand
TTTGTTCGGTCCCGGTGTTGCTTTGTAACACACCACCACAACCACCAACCCACAACACCACACACACCCACCACCCCCCCCCCCCGCGCGCGCGCGCGCGCGCGCGCGTACGAAAAAAATTCAAAACCCTCAACAAAAAGCTCAAAAATTCTCTCTCACAAAAGTTTTATAGGGCAACTGCATGCAGGCTCTGCATGTCTGCGGAAGTGCTGTTGTCCTTTTTCCTCGTGCACGACTTTGCTCCTTCCGTTGCAGACTCGGTTTTGACTTGAGTTGCGGTCTAATGGGACTTCTACGCACAGTTTTCATTGTGAAGCCAGCCGAGTGCGCACTGATAAACAATCCAGTGGTCTTTTGCCGCAGATTCAGGTGCCGGATTGATCAAAAGAGGAAGTTCCCTACATCCTGTGGGTGAAGCAAGTCCCGATCTGTCTCCGTGACTCAAACTTGGCTCACGGAAGACGTATCGTTTCAGAAAAAGATGATGGACATGTTTTCACAAGTTTTCGAGGCCTGAAGTCGCGTAAATCATTCACACCTGCTGAAAGATTCCCAACCTCGTCTTTCTCTGCTCATTTCGCAAAGTATTTTTTCATAGTTCGTGCGAGGTTTCAAAATAGAACGGTCGAAGAACTCATATCACCAGGTCCACTTCGTGTTGCAACGTCAATGCCAGCTGCCTGTGTGTCCATTCCAAACTGAACTTCACTTTTGCGCTTCTTGTATTTTGTCATTGTCAGCCGGTATCTCTATTTCCTGACAGATTCTTGTTCCATAGGTTGTCTTCCGTCACAACAGCAAATCGTTGCTTTCTGCTGCAAGTTTTTATTTGCAATCATCTGTGTGTGTGTGTGTGTGTGTGTGTGTGTGTGTGTGTGTGTGTGTGTGGCATTTGTATGTGTGCGGCGTGTTCTTAGAAGGCAGGATTTATCGCTCCAACTGTCTTGTTGAAATGGTTCACGAAGCAGGTCTTAAAAAATGTGAAGGCTGGAAAACAACTTCAGGATGCGGCGTAACCAAGCAATTGTGTTGCTGAATATGAGCTGCTGACATCGTGACAAGATGAACTACTCCTCAGTTCATCATCAAATCTTCCTCTCGCTCTCTAAATCCCTTCTCTCCTCTCCTTCTCACTTGCAATTATATCGCTGCGGAACTTTGCGATTCGTTTGTTTCTTCTCGGACCAGCAAAGTAGAAGTCACACAAAAAGGCGCGAGGATGAAAACAGAATTCACACATTGCCCTGTTACTCCCAACAGGGAGCTTCTTGAAACTCCTCACAACAAACTCTCTCCTCGGGGATTCGCTCTTCTGCGTTTACCCACGAGAGGTGTGCGGCTTCCACAGGAACAATCGCTAAAGATATTCTGTGCGAACATTTTAGCGGCTTCCACAACATGCAACAATTCGCTAACACGCATCTCTTCATCGTTGAAGGAGCATCATCGTGAAGACAAGATTTTTCTCCATATGGCATGCAGAAAAGAAGTTTTCCCTTGCTTCAAAACAACAGTTTTTTCATAATTTTGACTTTGACAGTTTTTCAAAAAAGCCTTCTGCACGAAGACTGCTCAGTCTCTCCCCAGCATCGGCTGCGACGCATAAAGAGAAACGACGATTACGTATGCACGTCAGCTCGGAAAACTTCATTACTTCCTCCATCAGGTTCAGCTTCTCATTTCATGAATAATCGAAGCTTACTGCCCATCAAAGGAACGATCAAGCCTTTGAACTGCACATTCTGGCCACAACTTAGGGCAAATTCCACACGCCCTTTAGGAACAAAAGTTCATCATCTACTTCTCGTAATTGCCTCCTCTCTCTCTCCGTTGCGCCGGCACACGATGGACAGCAGGGTCCTTGCAGGGAAGCCACTTCTCTTCCTTTGTCTGTCGTGGAGCTCTCAGAACACTTTTTTGTTGTGCGAATCAGCAAAAGACAACCAGGCTGAGTAAACTGGACTTCTCTCCAAATGAGTCAACGAGTGAGCCAGGGATTTCTGGTTCTGACTACAGACCTTCTGGTTGTCAGCATCAACCCTCTCGTTGTTCTCAACTCGTCCAAAACTTTTTGCGGACAGACCATGTCCTTATTCCGGCAAGGAAAACCTGCGAAGTTTTGTTTTTCCAACCACAGGAGCGCTCTACAATGAATGCGGTCTGTGAATGAAATGTGTCTCCCTCACAAAAAGACCGTTGATAGGAATCAGCTAATTTCGCACCGACTTATCCCCAATTCATTAGCGGAGACGAGCGTCCCGTTTCTGGTTCAGAGCTTTGCGGAAATCCACGGTGATGAACTTGAAGATCTATCCGGCTTTGCAAACCTGTAATCTGGCAGAACACCTGTGAGGCTTGATGGCATGGACTCGCATGGCGTGGACAGGTGTAGAATAACGCAACCTGTCACAACTCCACAGTCACGGTTGAGTTCCATGAAGTGACGACGCCTGCATGCATCACAGACGAGGCAAATGTCTCAACAACTGCTCAGGAAAGAAACCTGGTGCAGGAAGCATTTTTTGCAAGAATAAATGCATTTGGAACGACCTTTTCTTCTGAAGGCATTTGAAGCGTGAACATGTTTCAGTTGAAGTGTGTCCCTCGAGATTGTTGCCTCAGTCAAGAAACGGATTTACAAGTTTCGGAGATAATCAATTTTTCTCTGATGCGCACCTGCGAAGGAGACAGTTCCTTTTCTTCCACTGTTCTCTCGTTCAAAATGTGGCAACTTTTCAAAGCAAGAAAAACTTGAAACCAGCTCAGTGGCCATCAATCTCAAGCATCACCACTGCATGTCCGCCAAAGAGGCAAAAAGTTCCGAGACACAAACGTCTTAGAACAACAGAAAGAGGAGCCGGACCAGTCTTTGGACGGGCATAATTGGGGCACTGTACCTTCTAATGGTCACCGGATAGGGGCAATCTGTTCGTTGCAAGTTCTCTGTGCGCTTGTTACTTCTCTCTTTGTTGCGAAACGAATGTTTTTTCACCTCTTTTCAAAAGAAAAATTCTTTGCCTCTGGCGCATGTCTTCGGCACAATGGACGAGGATGTCAACATCTTCAGAATCCAAAATAGCTGCAATACCTGGCGATGCATAGGAGGTCTCGAAGGCTGTTGCAATGGTCCATTGAATCCAGTGCTTATTTCACTGTCAATCACCTTTTGTGAGTCTCAGGTTGTCCAGCTGACTCAAGTTTTTCTGTCAGTCCAGAGCTATCGTCTGAAAATGTCCTACTTCCCTTCTGCGGAAATCAGTGTGTCCGGTCTTGATGGACCATGCTGATCAGTGCTCTTGCAGAGACAAAATAAGACAGCAACATTCTGCTGTGTTGTCTCTTTCTTTCTGATGTCAAGAGGATTTGACCGGAAGCACGAGTGCGAGTGTCCATTCCTGGTTGATACGTTGTGCACCTGCCCTACCCTGTGGAAGGAAAGTCCACATCATCTCAACTGGTCAATTGTCAAAAGAACCTGGTCCACAAAAGCAAGAATTTGCATTGAATTTGGCGTGTGACAAAAGCTGAATCCTCGCTGAAGGCAGGTGATAGGACACGTTGCGTGGGCTCGCCCTCAAGATCGTTGCAGCTGTTCATGAAAAACTTGTTTTGAGGCCCTGTTCTGCTTACGTGTTGCCTTCCCCTGAGCTAGGAGTAAGTCCGTTGCTTGTGTGTTGCATGGGAAAACCTCAGTCATGTGCGACTCGTGCAGTCTGAGAAGTACTGGTAAAAAACGTTGTCACGCGAGTGTCGGAACACGGGCTTGTGGTCTGCAAGAGTACGGAACGACGGTGCTAGAAAGAGCAAAATTGACTGAGTGTGCACGGAGAGTAAGTCAGTTTTCAGGCGTCAGGCGAGTCTGAACCCCAACATCCACCTGATAAATTCTGTGTGATTAACTAGACTCCCTTACACAGCAAAGGAAAGCTTATTTTGAACTCTCCCTGAACTTCTGATGAAGCTTCTCTTCCGGGATACATTTCAAAGGTGCTTATTCGTGTAGATAACGTTGAAAATCAGACACGTGTGGACTCCGAGTCATCTGCAGAACGACATTCCACAAGGCACAGCGCAGGTTTGATTTGGCTCAGTTTGAACCACCGTGTCAAGGCAGAGCCAATAGACATTCCAGCAATGCCCAAAAACAGCAAAAAGGGCAGAATTGTCAAAACGAACCTCATTTTCATGTTTTCTCGAGACCATCATTCTTCCGGTTCAGACATCTGTCATTCTCCGTGGGCTATTTTTCACACAAGTTGTGAACGTGCAACGAAACCAAATGTCACCCCTGGGAACGTTTGCATGATGGAAATAGGCGTTTGCATTCAAACCATTTGCTGAAAGGACCTTGGCAGAAATTTTCTCTGTTTCAACATATTTGACTTCACAGGCCAAGCACAAAGCAGCCCAGTGTTTCTTTAGAAGTCCCACAAGCCCGAACTGTCGTTTGTCGCCAGAACCCGAGATCTTCTTGATGACATGCCAGGATAGAGGTGACGAATCCCAACGGGTTTTGCTACGGCCTCAGTCACTCAACGTGCTACAGTACAAGTTATAGCAGAAAAACACTCCGCGGACGAAAAGCAAGGATGTCTTCTGATTCATTGTGAATTTAAACGAAGGTCATATTTTTCAACACATCTGGGGCATCTGGTTTCCTGATCCGATCATGCCATGCAGGACACGCGTCAGCTCCGGATGATCCAGGCGCTGGGATAAGTGAGAACCGACATCCAGATTATCCGCGGAGAAGCGGCATTACAACCCCTTCACAGGGTGGGAGGCATTTGAACGTGAGAGATTTGGCCTCAATGAACGTGGAGCCCAAAGCTACGGTGGCCTCACCCGTGTGTGCTCTGATGAACCACACTTGAGCCTGACAAATCGTCCAGTCTGACTTGGCTGTCACCGCCCTCAGTAATGAAAAACTGAGGAGATGGATTGACCCATTGAATTGCAGTGCAGGACTCTCCTCAGTTCCAAAGACAACGTGAACGAAGTTCTCCTTGAAGGACGTTCGCGGGGAGGCAAAATCACATTCAACAGGTTTCCTGCGGGTCAGTCCGTCAAACAGCAAGTGTCATTGCAGTTCACACAAAAGACATGCGTGTGGTCTGAAAAACATGTGTCGTACACACCAGAGACTGCACGGTTGATCAAAGACGGAGCCCCCAACACAAAGCAATGTTCGAAGAGATGAGTCAGTGGCCAAGAACTTTGCCCGGGAAATGCCCACGAACGGCCCACCCGAGACCCAGGCGATCAGAAAAGGAAGTTGAAACCAGCTTTAGAGTTTTCGTTGCTGGTCCTGGATGCATTTCAAGATGGTTCTCCAAATGTTTGTTGTCTCCCTCGGGCTGCAGAAAAAAACCAGCACGAATCGCAGCTGGTCGGACAATGCTTGCACGTAGTGCGTGATGACGTTTTTCTTTTCAAGGTGATAACATGTATAACTGCTATTCTCAGACAAGAAACCAAAATTAGTTCAAAACAAAGAAAGGATGACTGCCAAGCTTTTATATTTTCACGACAGGCATCATATTCTGCACAATTTTGTGTGGGGAAGCCCTTGGGGTGTAGGTTGAGACACCATTTCATCCTGGCAAAGGTGTGTTGGGAGCCTTCAACTGGCGACCGACAACAGAATCAGCCGGCAAGCCAGGGTCATTTTTAGATGCCAGCCTGGCGCTCAGAAGGCTGCAACGACAATGGCTGGTGACTCCCCCTCAACGACAACCCTTTTCTGAAAAGAACCAAAACATTGTTTTGCGAGCAGTAGCCGTCTCTAGAACATCACACACTGAACAACGGCTACGGTTCCGCAACCGCACTTTACCTGTTATATCGATGCACTGGTTCGTGCAGGTCTCTCACACTCGCACCTGACTGGTCAGACGTATGGGATACTTGATGTGAGAAGCTCCGGGAGATCAATCTCTTGTCGCGGAGTTGGCTGCGTGATGTCCGCCCGAGCGGAGATTTTCCCACTCACCAAAGGCTAGAATTACTCAGCCCAAGATCTGAAGTGCTTTCACCAAGAATTGACAAGAGAGACAGCTGAAGATGCATTGGTGCACAAAATCTGTGTGCATCGGAGCTATTTGATGGAATGTTGACGACCGAAAACGAAGTGCTCAAAAGTCTTGTGTACATATTTCGAATGAAATACTCGCACGTCGTCGAAAATCTGTCTAGAATCCGAGTGACACATCTGCAAATGTGTTTCTGTTGCCGTTGGCCTTGCTTACATTCCAGAGACAGAAACAGAAAAACTCACTTCCCTCGACAAACAGAGATTTCTGTGTGCCCACAACCTACGCTTGCAATCCATTCTCGGGAAACAAGTGTCGAAGGGACGGAGATTTTCTCACTTACGAGTAAAATATGACACCAATGTGAACTGGACACATCTTGATAAAAAGAATTCACTTGTTTTGCCAGGCATCAATTTGCAGTGCGATTTACATTTTGCAGCGGTTTGCATACTTTGCCCACAATCTGACAGAGTGGAATTGCAGAAGACATGAGAAACAAAACGTTTGAATCATCGAAAGTCCAACCATGCCCTGGGCTGCAAATTGTGAAGCTAATGAAAAGGAAATGAGACATTATCGTACGTACGAACGAGCGACTGCAGATGTGTGTCTGTAACACGGAGGGTGGGATGATGGCCGTCGGTGGTTCTTCGCAGGTTCAAAGTTTTTCTCTTGAAACAAAAACATCCACGTATATATACAAGGTCAACAAGGAATTCTTGTGGTCTGTTGGTGATGAGAACCGAGGGAACGAGAGGCTCCTTGGTGACATCAGGAGTCCAAAGAAGTTGTCAGAAGGTTCCCCCTTGTCTTCGAAAACTGTTCAAAATGAGAACATTTTCAGAATGTGAGCGAAAATCCTTCTCAATCGTGTCCAATCGCGTTGACCCCTCCCGATTCCAGCCAGTGATTGGTACAATGCAGATTTCAAGACAGGCGGCGTTCTGGGCGGGTGTGGTTTTGGTCTTGTGGGGCCATTTTGTTTTTGTTTTTGGCCCTGGAAAATTGCCAAATCTAAAGGGGAAGCGTCTGAGAGTCCCAATGAAACAGGGCAAATCCTCCCAATTGTCGATATTCGGTCACATATTCCAGGGACCCAACCTTCGCCTGAGGCAAGAGCATTGCGTGTGTAGATTCCCTGTAGTCAGCTTGACCTGCTCGTCATTGCGCGAGCTCTTGGGCAAAATACCGAAAGTGTCAGTGCGCTGTGGACAAAGTCGGCCAGGTGTCCGTCCCACTTTGCCCCTTTCTCCTCATTTCACATGCCCCCTTTCCCTGTGGATGACCATGGGGAAAGGGAAGAAAGGAGACAGTGTAACAGCCCCAATCAACCAGATACAAATGGTTCTGTCTCACGTTCTTTTCAAGAAAGAATCTTAATGTTTGGTTTCATGAAAGGTCTTTCTTTTGGAAAGGGTTTTGTTCCTCCAGACACTTTTCCCCAACAACAGTCCCAAGCAACAGCCCCAAGCAACCAGATGCAAATGGTTCTGTCTCATTTTTGATTCAAGATAGAAGCTTGGTGTTTGGTTCAAACTGGTTCGTTCTTTCTTTTTGAAAAGAGTTCATTTCCTCAATGCATTTTCTCTTGCAACCAGAGCAACCAGATTCAGCAAGACACATCGCACATGCAGTTGCCTCAAGCACTACCTCTTGATGGACAAGACTCATATAGACAGCTCGGTTTCGTGTGAATCTAAGCCTTTTGTGCGCTTTAATTAAAGCAGAAACTGCTTGAAATGAATTCATTGTTGGTCAGTGTTCAACACGAAACATAACTATACAAAGATATTGAAAGTTTTTGACAACATCACCAAAAATTCCTGCAAAGGAAACGAGTTGTCAGCTTGATTGTCATGCAGCCGTGACATTGTTTGCAAATAGGTAGATCTATTCGTTTGTTCATTCTGACGCAGAACATTTCAGCTTGTCGTCATACATTTGAAATGAAACTGAAAGGTTTCTCGGTGTCTTTTGTGGACAATTTTCTTGAAAGCACGTGTGACAAGACAAAACCTTTTCACAGAACTGGTCCCAAGGAGAGATAAAAACAAACGGAGAGACGCCAATCACAGCTTGGCTCATTTGAAAACAAAATTTCAGATTCTCTCATCTACACATGATCTGCTCACACTTTTTTTGTTCTCTTGGGTGAAGAAAGTTATCACAATTGTTGTTTGATAAGATGAAGAATTGTTGCTCTTTTTTTCAAATTCAATTTGGCTGAAGTTCACTTTTTCTTTCCAACAAAAATCTTTCTTTGTGTACTTTTTACATTTGATCACGTCATGGTACAATGTTTCTTGAGTATAAGTGCAAAAAAAAAAAGATTTTCAATGAGGTATCACACGCATTTTGCAGTAGTCACAAAAAAAAGAGAAAACGATTTGTGTTTCATTGGAATAAAAATTGACAGATGTGTCGTCTGATTTGCCACAAAAATTCAAACAATATTTGTGCAAAAATTTTCATAAGTTGTAACTTGTTTCATCTGCCATTCTCTAAACATTTTGACAAAGGGGGGGGGGGGAATCACGGCTGTTTTCCGCCTCGGAGTGACGTGAAACAAATCTTGGTCCCCGAAAAACAATGGGCTGGGAAATCAAGCATGTAGGAGAGACTCCCCTTTTGACAGCGAATAAATTCACGACCAGATGGACCTCATCTCAACACATCCCTGTCACTTCTGGTTGCGTGTCACTCGAGCGTGGTTGCGGACAACCAAAATATTCTTGGCTTGGCTTTCTCCACTGTCAGTCCCCACGGTTGCAGCCGCTCGGAGGATCAAATGTTTGTCCAGCTATCCAATCACCGTGCTGGACTGTCTCTTGTGCTCGAAAACCACCGTCTATATATTTGGCAGAACCGAAACAACAAAACCATCAAGACACAGAACCAAGCTGCAGGACTTTTTCTCATGAAGGAGCACACCAAGCCAACGTGGTGCTTCTGGTCAACAGTAAATGAGGTTTCCCAGCCTTTGATGGACCCGTGATTTTTGGTACGATTTCTGCTGACCAGCCCTCCTCATGAACACGCTCCTCTCAAACCATAACAGCGAGACTTGCCTCTTTTCTACAAACACAAATGTACTTCTTGACAAGAAACTTCCGTTTTGGTTGTGTTTGTGTTCAAACATACTTCTCTTCGACAAGTTTGTAGACAGCAAGATCCTGGCAAACCCATCCGAAGCAGGCCTGGCATCATCAGAGACTGGCAGAGGGAGAGCCTTTGCTGACAAGCACCACATGTGCGTGGACAACCTTTGCACTTGCGCTTGCGATTGCGATTTCGTTCCCAAGCGTTGTGTCCGCCGAAGTCAATTGAGTTTGCGTCTGGTTGAAAACAAGTTGCTTCTTCGGCCAACGTTTCAAATTCGCAGCAAACACCCCCGGAAGATACGAGGCATTTCAACAAGTTGGCTTCCTGGAACTTTGGGCAGATTCTTCCTGTGATAATCTTCCTCGGGTTGTGGGGATAATCGGAACAACTTTCTGAAGCACAAAGACTCTTTCCAAAACATCGAAAAGACACGACATGGCTCTAGCAACAACAAACCGTTTTGTCTCGTAAAGTGGGTGGTTCCGTGGCCTTGAAGCCCGACCTCGGCCGAACCCACCTTTGCTCAAGAGGAAATGGTTGATCACCTTTGCCACGTGGTGAAGTCAACTTTGGGTGAACAAGGTTAAGGTTGCTTCTCGACTGCATCCTGAGCAGTGAGTGAGCACACACTTGGGGGGAGGGGGAGCTGTAAGGACTGACTGTTGGATTGAAAAAAAATACGTCCAAGATGAAACGCCGCCGTGATTTGAGGGCATTCGCGATGACGTCAAAATGTTTTGGTTGTTCGTTTTGAAATTGGGAGCTTTCATTACACTTAATTTTAACAGACCCAAAAGAAACAAAATATTATAAAAATGAAAAATCAAATAATCCTTTTTCCTCACTACAAACAATGAACCCAAATCTGTTCTGAATATCCATTTCTGTATAAATAGTTCCATGAAGTCTCAAATTTACATACATCCCTTTTCACTCAAGTGCACCCAAATACACTGTAATTCATTGAAAAATATAACATCTAACAATCTCATGCCAAATTGTACACAAATAAACCTAACTCTTTCCCAAAAAAACATTTTGAACACTTTCATAAAATCTGATATTTCAATCCTTACTTTGACCCCACCTAAAAACCATGTAAAAAAATGAAAATATCAAATGTCACCACTCAAACACCCAAACAATATGCTACATTTTATCAATATACTTCTTTCACCAAATATTCGTGCCTTCTAAGATATGGAGACATTTCTACATTCACACCCCATTTTTTCCGTGATTCCAAATTTGACCTTTTTGACCTCAGAAACCTAAAAATTCAAATTTGACAAATTCCTTAATTGCACATTATCCCCAAAATAAAATGAACCAAAAGAGCCTTAATGAAACCAAATCAATCCTCATCTTTACCATGAAACTGCTGTACACATACTTTTGGAAGATGCTGCCTGTAGGTGCTTTGATTTGGCTCACAC
>JAAUXT010018818.1_pt1 | contig 10573 bp, 8 predicted proteins | sample 7278171 | NCBI WGS metagenome assembly JAAUXT01 (sample SAMN14350112, study PRJNA611818) | marine sediment metagenome | isolation source: surface marine sediment (1.8m) | place: French Polynesia: Moorea | collected 2018-08 | reverse complement strand
TCTCTCTATCGACAACAGTCGTACTCTGTTGGGGATTCAGGTTTTTCCCTTTGTCCCGCGCCGAGCATCGACATGGCGGGCGGGATTAGCGCGCGGACTTGTCTGAGCGCAGCGAGTTTCCGCGCGCGCCGACCGTATAAACCAGGCAATGAAGCAAGCATCATGCTGGCATGCAAGGCGCCCCAAGGAAGCGAGACGCACAGCAATCGTCAGATTGTGAGCACCCAAGCAAATTGGGCAACGCCGCATGGCGGCATTAGGCGCCGCCTCATTGTCTGGTTTGGCGACGCGCAGGAAACGCGGGACACGGCGGTTTCGTTTGGTTCGTTTTCTTTCCCGGGAAAGAAAATGAACACGGCGAACATCAAAATCACACCCCGGATCGGTCGAACCGCGCCGGGTCCGCCTCCAGAGGTGGAGGCTTTAGATCAAGACTAACTGTTGATTGAGGTAAGAATACGCTGGCAAAGGCTTTCCGCGTCGATCTCATGATAGTTCAGCACTTCAGGTGGTGCCCCGCAGGCGGCCAGGCCATCGATGCCAAACTTGACCAATTTTTTAGCTTGCAGATCGCCGTCCGTGGCCAGGGCATTTAGCATGCTATCCCCTAAGCCGCCGTAGGAAGCGTGATTGTCCAGAGTGAAAAGATGGCGGCAATCACCGACGGACGCGCTCAGCCACTCCGCATCCACCCGATTGAGCCAAGGCATGTTGATGACTTTTAAATCCACGCCCTTGTCTTTCAGCAATTGCGCCGATTCAAGCGCTTCATTGAGCATGACGGGGCCATAGGCCAAGAGCACGGCATCCTCCCCGGGATGCAGAACGGTGCCCTGACCTATTTCAAATTGATAATTCTCGGGAAGGCGAATTGTGTTGGGGGATGGTGAAATGATGAGGCGGATCATGCAACTGTGATCCGCTTCATGGACGCACCACCTCAGCACTTCGCGCGTCTCGATGGCATTGCATGGCTCCAGGATCGATATTTGGGGCAAGGCGCCGAAAAGGGATATATCGCGCAGGCTCTGGTGCGATTTGCCCGGACCGGCAGGGATCAGACCGGCGTAATGGCAGACGTAGATTATCTTGGTCTTCTCGGTGGCGTTGGTGTAGATTTGCTCGTTGGCCCGCGAAGCCAGAAAAACGCCGAAGGAATTGACGATCGGCAGCAGTCCTTGAAGCGCCAGGCCTCCGGCCGCCGACACCATGTCCTGCTCGGCGATCCCCGATTCGATGAAGCGCTCGGGGAAAGTCGTCTCAAAAGGCCGCAGGCCGCAATCCGCCGAGAGATCGGCATCCAGAGCGACGATATCTTCCCTTTCGCGGCCGATTTCGACTAGGGCCTCGCCATAGGCCGTGACGACCTTTTCGGCGGTATCCTTCAGACGAACACGGTTTTTCTCCTTGGCGTCGATAAGCTCGGATTGAATTTTGTCCAGCCCCAGGGACTCCAGCTTGGCGTTGATCCGTTTGATGATTTCCGTGTACCCGGCCTCGAAATCATCGTCCCCCGGAGCACCCGAGTGCCAGCGGTAAATCCCGTCGCCGTCTTGAACGGCAACGGGCCCCTCCATGAAGGAGATTCCCTTGCCCTTGACGGTGTCGGCAATCAGGACCTTCGGTTGGTCCGTAATCGTCTGGAAACGTTCAAAAACGCCGGACAGGGCCTCGAAATCGTGGCCGTCACAACGCTCGACGTACCATCCAAACGATTCGAATTTATTCTCCAGATCCCCCAGGCTCACGATCTCATCCAGCATCTTGTCGGACTGGAACTTGTTGGCGTCCACGATGACGCTGACGTTGTTGACCTTTTGGTGGACAGTGGACTGGAGCGATTCCCAGATCTGCCCTTCCTGCAGTTCCCCGTCCCCTGTCATGACGAAGACCCGACCGCGATGGCCCTTGTATTGCTTGGCCCAGGCCATGCCCTTGGCCTTGGAAATGCCCATGCCCAGGGAGCCGGTGTTGGCTTCCATACCGGGGACGCTAAGGTCCGGGTGGCCGTGGGTACCTCCCAGACGTCGCAGTTTGATGAAGCGATCCTTGGGGATCAGCCCCAAAGCGTACAGCACGGCGTAATGTCCGGGGACATCGTGGCCTTTGGAAGAAAAGTAGATGTCGCGGTCGGGATGGTCGACACCGACGTCGACGACATTCATTTCATCGAAGTAAAGCAGGGTGACAATATCCAGGGAACTCAGGCTCGAACCCAGATGCCCGGAGCCCGCCCTTTTAACCGTGGCCAAGGCATTGGCCCGGCACATGTCGGCGATCAACCCCAGTCGGTCTGCGCGCGGCAGCGGTTGCGTGTTGATCCGTTCAAATTCGTCCACCGGTATCAGCCGGATTTCGTAGGTCTCCATGATCCTCTATCGTGCCTCCGTTTTGTAGGGCGCTTGGTCGATGTCGGGAAGCCGCGCCTCGCTTGTATTTACCAGGGTTTCCGCCAGCTGCCAGTCGTAGGGGCTGTTGACATCGAAACCTTCATAGTCCTCCGTCAGGAAGGGCATCACCACATTGCCGGCAATCGTGCGCTCCTCGAAAACAACGTGTGACCAAGCCATCTCCAAACTCGCATTCTGAACGTAGACTTCCGGCAGTGACGGATACTGGCTGCTGTGCCAGGGCTGCTCCGGCGGCCCCAGCGGCAGCAGCGGTGTCATCCGCTGCCCCCGAATGATCCACATCTTGCCGGGGTGTTGGCTGCATTTCTCAACCGCCCGCAGAGAATCCACGCCGTCTTGGGCCGAGAAGGCCTTCCAGGCGCGGCGGATGGTCGCGGGCAAACGAAATGGGCTGGTGGGCCTTAGAATGCTGAAGCCGTCATACGATCGGCCGGCATCCCTCAGTCGCTGCAAAGTATCGGCCACCCAGTCGATATCCGGCGAGGTATCGCCGGCAATCGCCTCCGGCCGCATGAAAGGGATCTCGGCCCCGTAATGGCCCGCGATATCGGCATAGCGTGGGCTGTCGGTCGAGACGATCACGTCGGCAAAGATACCGCTGCCGCGGGCGGCCGCAATGCTATAGGCGATGAGCGGATGGCCGGCCAGCGGGCGTATATTTTTATCCAGCACCCGCTTGGATCCGGATCGGGCCGGTATCAGCGCCACGATGGTCGGTTGGTTCCTCTGCCTGGCCGCTCCCGCTGTTCTCGATTGCGTCATTGTTGGCGTCACCCATTAAAAAAGATTGCGGTTGGCAGGCTTTACCGCAATCCAAATCTGCCTTCGGTCCGGAAATCCTTGTCGGAAAAAATGCCGTGCACTCAGGATTCCAGCGATCAATGCCTGCCGGACCACGAAATTAATGTTCAATCAGGTCGGGCTCGACACAAATATAGACATCCTTGAGATTCGAATAGACGTCGAGCGCCTCCGTGCCCGGCTCGCGGGACCCATTTCCGGATTGTTTGACCCCCCCGAAGGGCATGTGGGGCTCGCTGCCGTAAGTACCGGCATTGGCCACGGCCACGCCGGCCTGAACCTTCTGAATAAACTCCATCACCCGGTGGATGTTGCGCGAATGAATGCAGGCGGTCAGGCCGTAGGGCGAATCGTTGGCCATTTCAAGGGCTTCGTCGAAACCCTTGACGCGGTAGAGACAGGTAATGGGGCCGAAAACCTCCCGGGTGGATATACCCGCCCGGGGATCGACATTTTCAATCACGGTCGGCGCCATGTAAAACCCGTCGGCATGATCAGGATCCATCATTCGGGACCCGCCGATAAGGATTTTAGCACCCTCGGTACCTGCCTGTTCGACGGCCGCAAGCATATTGTTCAACTGGGTCTCGTTGATCACCGGTCCGAGATCGTCCAGATCCGTCGGTCCCACCTTGAGTTTTTGGGTTGCGGCGACAAGTATCTCGCGGAACTGATCGTAAACCGAATCAAATATGATAATCCGGCTGCCGGCGGCACACCGTTGCCCGGCGTTGCTGAATGCGGATAGCAGCACCCACTTGACGGCTTTGTCCAGATCGGCGTCGTCGCAGACCACGAGTGGATTCTTCCCCCCGAGCTCGAGCGAAACTTTGGCCAGACGGCGACCGGCGATCTCGGCGATCTGGCGGCCCACCTGGCTGGAACCGGTAAAACTGATCACGGCCACGTCCGGATGCGCGACGAGCGGCGCCCCCGCCTCCTCGCCCAAGCCCTGCACAATATTCAGCACACCCGGGGGAAGACCGGCGTCGCGGGCTAGTTTGCCGAAATACCAGGCGGTTGCCGGTGTGTCCTCGGCAGCTTTCAAGACGGCGGTATTGCCGCAGACCAGGGCCGGGAAGACTTTCCAGGCCACGTTGGCGATGGGCGTGTTGGCCGCGATGATCAGACCGGCCACCCCCAGCGGGTGGCGCACGGTCATGGCATATTTATTGGGCACCGCACTGGTGGTCGTGCGACCGTAAAGGCGCCGGCCTTCGCCGGCCATGAACTCGGCCTGGGCGATGGCCCCTCCGGTCTCCCCCAGCGCCGCCGAAGGCGCCATTCCGGTCTCGGCGGCCACGATGGCGGCCATGGTCTCGGCGTTTTCACGCATGCTGCGGGCGATGGCCATCAATATGTCGCCCCGCTGCACCGGTGTCATGCCAGCCCATGCAGGATAGGCGTTCTTGGCGGAGGCCACGGCCTTTTCCACATCGGTCTGATTGGAGCCAACCGCCTGGCAGAGCATCTTGCCGGTTGCCGGCGACAAATTGTTGAAAAGGGCTCCGTCGGCCGCCCCTTTTTCGGCGCCATCGATCCAGTTCAGCACGATTTCGGGAAACAGGGTCGTATGCATTCGATTATTCCTAGTAAAATGTAAGCAGCCTGGTTACCAAGCCGTGAACCCGCCATCGACGACCAATTCGGTGCCGGTCACATAGGCCGATGCCTCCGACGCCAGAAAAAGCAGCGGCCCGCGAAGGTCGTCCTCGGTGGCCATGCGCCCCATGGGCACCCGCGCACAGAATTTGCGTTTGAAATCATCGTCCTGCCCCCCCAGCACACCGCCGGGTGAAAGGGCGTTCACCCTGACACCGCTCGATGCCCACAGGGTTGCCAGGTAGCGGGTCAGATTGACGACGGCCGCCTTGGATGCGCCGTAGGCCGGTGGCTTCAGAAAAGGGGGATCACTTTGGATATGATCGTAAAATCGGCTGTCCGGGGCCACACTGGCATACAGCGAACCGATGTTGATGATCGAGCCGCGGCCGGCATCGACCATTGGCTGACCGAAAATCTGGGTCACCAGAAAAAGCCCAAGGGTGTTGACTTCGAATACCTTGCGATTGACCTCCAGCGGAATGTCTTCGAGTCGATAGCCGCCGCCGGGCTGGTCGGGTGGTTGGTCGATGCCGGCATTGTTGACCAGTATCGACGGGATACCGAAGGCTTCCCGGCAGTCGGCGCAGGCTTGCTCGAGTTCATGGCGATTGCAGACATCGGCCGCGATCAACCGCAAGCGATCTTCGCCATAGTGTTGCTGAAGCCGCTGAAACGCCTCACCGGGATTTGGTTCCGGGCGATCGAGCCCCAGGACGCAGGCGCCGGCATCAAGCAAGGCGCCGGTCCATATTGGACCGAGCTTACCCAAGGCACCGGTGACAACCGCCACCGTTCCATCGAGTCGGAAAAGCCCTTGCATCAAGAAGCGGCTCCCGATGCCTTCTGGGCGCCGTTCAGAACATCGAATGTAATGTCGTCATCCACGACGACCGATTTGACCGTCGTCCGACCGATGACCTTGTCGATCTCATAGGGAGGCAATCCATCACCGGGGCATTTAATGGCCAGGTCTTCCATCTGGATGGCATGGCCCAGCGGCAGATCGCGCGCCGCAACAATTTTTTTGCCCATCTTGACCATCGGGTTGACTTCGCTCTCGTAAACCCGCTTGACCCCGTCGCCCAGGGCCACTTTGACGCGCTGGAGGTCCCTCACCATCTTGCGGAACCCGATCGGCTCCAGCGAAAAGGCGTGATCGGTGCCTTTCCAGGTGTGGTTCAGGGTGAAGTGCTTTTCGACGACGCGCGCCCCCAGCATGTAAGCGGCCAGCGCCATGGCGATCCCATTGTCATGCGAAGACAAGCCGACCACACAGTTCGGGAAGCGTTCGCGGAATGTGGTGATGACATTCAGGTTGAGTTCTTCGAATGCGGCCGGGTAGCCGGCTGTGCACTGCAGGATGCACAACTGCGGGTTGATCGGCATGATGGCGTCGTGCGCGCGACGCACATCCTCCATGGTGCCGCCGCCGGTGCTGAGGATCATGGGTTTCTGGAACCCGGCGATATGCGTGAGAAGCGGAATGTTTTTCAGATCGCCGGAAGCAATCTTGAAAGCGGGCATATCCATCTTGGCCAAAAAATCCGCACTGGAAAAATCAAAAGCGGTCGCGAACATGCTCAGCCCCAGTTCTTTGGCGTAGGCCATCAACTCGGTGTATTCGGGCCACTCGAACTCCAGAAACTCGCGGTGCTCGCCGTAGGTCTTGCCGTAGCTGTTGGGGTTCTCGTAGGGTTTGGCATAGGCATCGGCGGTGTAGAGTTTGCGGTTATCGCGCTTCTGAAGTTTGACCGCATCGGCACCGCTCTCCTTGGCGACCTTGAACATCTCCTTGGCCGTATCCAGGTTGCCCTGGTGATTGTGTCCGACTTCGGCAATGACGTAGCAGTCGCTGCTGTCTTGAATGCTCTTGCCTTCAATCGTAATTTCGCGCATGTATCATGTCTCCTTGATTATCCGTTGCCTTGGCGGGTCGGCCGTTTTCTTTCGGCGCCCCATTTTCTGCCTTAAAATGGCTTTTTCCTTGACCAGTATTCTGGGCCCTCTGACGCTATATACTTGCGGGTTGGCTCGCCACGGTTGTCACAACCTTCTCGGGAACCGCATCAACAGTATTGTCTGTGCCATCTAAGGGGTTCAGCCTTTTGAGAATTCCCCCCTCGAGGCGATAGGCGATATCGGCGGCCTCCAGCAACGCCTTCTGGTGAGAGATGGCAAAAATGGTAATCTCACCAGCAAGCTTTTTCATGGTTTGGCAAATGGCTTTTTCGGTTTCCGGATCGAGCGCCGTCGTCGCTTCATCCAAGATCAACAACTTGGGTTTGTTCACGAGGGCGCGTGCAATGGCAATGCGCTGGCGCTGTCCACCGGAGATTTTGCTGCCTCTTTCCCCCACGACGGTGTGGATACCCTCATCGAGTTTGGAGACGAAATCCCAGACACCAGCGGCCTTGAGCGCGTTTTCGACGTCAGCTTCCGAGATGACCTTGCTTCCCAGGGTGACGTTGATGAATACGCTGTCGTGCAGCAGTAAAGTCTCCTGCGGAACGTAGCCGATCATCTGCCGCCACTGGTTGATGTCAACCGTACCGAGCGGCAGGTCATCGATCCAGATTTCACCTTCCTGCGGACGGATAAGCCCGATCATCAAGTCAGCCAGTGTCGTCTTGCCGGCCCCGGAGGGCCCAATGACGGTGACGAATTTTCCCTGGGGCAGGTCCAAACAGAGATTGCGGAGGATCTCCTTCTCGTCGTACTTAAAGCCGATGTGATCCAGCCGGATGGCTTTGTTCAAATGCGGTTTTTCCCTTCCCGCAAAGGTCTCTTCTTTTTCCTCCGCTTCGCGCATCTTCTCCAACAGGGACCAGTAGGAGCTTTCCGTGAGGACAAACTTCTGGTATTCCTGCTGGACCTTGTGGACATTCTTCAGGACCCGTCGAATCAGGTAGATCATGGCCACGACGACCGGCAGCGCCATTTTCATTTGGATGACGGCCACGTAAAGTATGATCGCCACAAAGCCGATCATCAATGGTTCCTGCACGTTCGACAGAACCGCCTTGCTGGTGACGACTTCCTTCTGCAGACGTTTCAGACCCTTGGTTTGTCTTTTCAGCACGGTGAGGGTCGATGCTTCCCGGCCCATGGCCTTGAGCGGCTTGATCGAAACCAGGCTGTCCACCATCTGCGCATTGTAGGCCTGGGCAAGAAGGACGTTATCCTTACCCGCCCGGCGTGCCTTTCTAACGAACGGTCCCAGGAGAAAGACGATAACAAGGCCAATGGCCAGGGCCATGAGGCTGGCCTGCCACGAAACCATAAGGGCGATACAGGTATAAAAGCCGGCTTCGATCATGTAGCTGAGCATGCGCGCGCTGTGGTCGAAAGCCATGGCCGTGTTAGTGCTCTCAAGGGCGACACCGGTCACCAGTTTACCGGTGGGCTGCCGCATAAAATGCTCCCAGCGCGTCCGGAAGAGGATTTTCAGATATTGGAGCCTGAGGTCGGTGGTGATACGTGCGGCGGTAAAGCCGATTTGGTTCTGGGCAAGGAGCACCAGAGCGCATTTCAGGGTCATGCACACGACGAACAATACCAGCAGGGTGGCGATCACGTTGGCGATACCGAAGGTCGTCAACATGTCCTGCAGGTACATCATAAGCGTCGTCTCCAATTCGGATGCGTCCGGCCTGACCGCACCAAGACCTTTCTCATCCTGCCCCAGAATCAAGGCCAAGAGGGGGACAAACACCGAAATCCCGAAACCCTCCGACAAGCCGGCAAAAATCATGGCCATAACCATGAGCAGGCTGCGGTAGGGATAGCGACGCGCGAAGATAAAAAAAAGTTTCATACGATTAATTGAATGCTGGTTCCAGGTTTCAAGCCATGGAGGACTGACCGGCCGGGTTGGATCCGACCTTGCGGGATTTACTTCCCAACCCGCCAAAGCCAACCTCCTTGGCAACTGTGCCGGGGCAAATTGAATCCCCGTATCTAATCAGCGATGCTCCGGTTATTGTTTCGACTTAGAAAAAGCGGCAATAATCGCATCCACCTGCTCCGTGGTGTGGCCAGCGCTCATGCTGCATCGCAGCAATGCGCTGCCGTCGGGCGTAGCCGGAGGGAGCACAAGGTTGACGTAAACACCGTTTTCAAGGAGGGTGCACCATTTGCGGACGGCCTCCTCCTTGTTTTCCAATCGGATGGCGATAATCGGGCTCGGCTCGGGGCTGAGCTCGAATCCCAGCGTTTTGAGTTGGTCATACAGATGGTGGGCATTCTCCCAGAGCTTGGCTTTCAGTTCCGGGTGCCGTCGCATGGTCGCCAGCGCCGTGCGGGTGGAGGCGATAATCGAGGGAGACGGTGAGGCAGTGAAGACATAGGGCCGATTCGCAAATCGAATGATATCCAGTTCCGGATGGTTGCTCGCGCAATACCCGCCGATGGCACCCAGGCTCTTGCTGAAGGTGCCGACGATGAAGTCCACATCCTTTTCAACACCCTCCTCTTCGGCCAACCCGCGGCCATTGGCCCCCAGGACCCCCAGCGAGTGGGCCTCATCGACAAGGAGATAGGCGCCATAACGTTTCTTGACCTCGGTAATTTCAGCCAACGGGGCCTGGTCGCCGAGCATGCTGTACATGCCCTCAACAATCACCAACGCGCTTGACGCCCGTTCGCCGAGCCGCCGCAGTCGCTTATCGAGATCGGCGGGATTGTTGTGACGAAAACGAATGATATCGGCGCCGCTGAGCTGGCAGCCGTCATAGATGCTGGCATGGCAGTCCGCGTCGATCATGATGACATCGTCTTTGCCTGCCAGTGTTGAAATCATCCCCAGATTGGCGACATAACCCGTTGAAAATACGATGACATTCCGACAATCAAAAAAGTCGGCCAAGTCCCGCTCCAACGCGATGTGGGCATTATAGGTGCCATTGGCCGCACGCGACCCGGTTGTCCCCGTGCCCTCGGTCTTGAGGGCATGGCAGGCCGCTTCCACACAATCCGGGTTAAAGGTCAGCCCCAGATAGTTATTCGTGCCCGCCAGGATGGTGTGACGACCGTTGACAATGGCCTCCGTGGGTGAAATGACTTTTTCCATCACCACATTAACCGAATTCAGCCCGCATTCAGCCAATGCCTTCCGCGTTGCCGCAAGGGTGTCAAATTTATCGAATAGGGTCATGGCTAATTTTCCCCGGTCAGGCGCTCGAGTTGCAGCGCCAGGTCTTTGATCGTTCGTACGTCCGCCAGCACATTGAGAGGAATCGATATGTCGAAATGGTCTTCGACGTCCTCTATCAAGTTCATGACCTTGAGAGAATCAAACTCGAGATCGGAAATGAGATCCGTATCTTCCTCGATATCCACATGGTGTGAAACGATTTCCTTAATGGATTCGATTAGTTGTACAACAATTTCATCATATGTCGGCATGCCGCGCCCCTCTGGTCCGTCCATCCGGTTTATCCGGAATAACCCCCATGTAAACAAGCGTTTTTTTAATTCCGGCCTCTAAATCGGTGCGGGGTTGCCACCCGATCTGGGTTGAAATCGAAGCATTGTCGCAGGTCCAGTCCGGGTGTTCGAGTTCTCGGACCTTTGCGGGGCTCAGCATGGGCGCATAGCCAAAAATCCTGGCGCCCAACAGGTTGACTGCGGCCGCCAGGCGAATCGCCCGGCGGGGCAGCCGAATGCGGCGAACCGGCCTGCCCGCCACGCGGGCCACCGTTTGCACGACATCGTCCCACCCGTAACCCCCGGGATGGCCGTCATGAAGTTCGAAAATG
>JAAUXT010115328.1_pt1 | contig 10574 bp, 7 predicted proteins | sample 7278171 | NCBI WGS metagenome assembly JAAUXT01 (sample SAMN14350112, study PRJNA611818) | marine sediment metagenome | isolation source: surface marine sediment (1.8m) | place: French Polynesia: Moorea | collected 2018-08 | reverse complement strand
TGTCCCCCCCGCAACGCACAACTGAGACCCAGCAAGTACATTACTGTGTTTCAGAGCTTTTCCGGTGTGTCTTCCCTGAGGCTACCATTCAACCACATTTTCTCTTCGTCCGCAAATGATATTGGACATGCTGATTTGGTTACAGACACTCTGTCTGCTGCTCTCCCTTTCATGAGGTTGTCCAAAGTGTACCTTACCCGGACGAGCTCGGGGTCATCTATTAATTTCCAGGACAACCCTTGCTTCTCCAGAAAGAACTGCAACATCATGACCAGAGAGTAGAGACCCTTGCCACCAAATTCAAAGCCATCACTTCTTTTCACCTCATTGAGAAAAGCTGACAAACTGTAGCAGAAATTATCAGAACGCAAAGTTTTCGACCTTATGTCAGCGAAGACAATCTGTGCCTCTGGCACCACGCTGTCAATTCTCTGCTTCTGCCACTCCTCATACAGAGACACAGCCCAGTTAATCTTTCTCTCAGTGCTGGGAGTGAATTTTTTGACAGACAACTCATGCAAAACTTCATCACTTGATGGAGGCTTGAACCTTGAGATCGTCTGGTCTTGATGTTGAGCGCATTCGTCTACAGCAACACACCGCATCGGGGCGTCATGATCAGTCTGTGCCTTGGTCGTGTCAGCTGTCGGAATATCCGTGGAGTCATCAGAGGAAGGGTACAGCACGAGCAGTTGTCTGTCTGGCCTGAAGAATCGACCACAACACACTTTTGAGCAAACAGTGCAACTGGTGAATTCCCTTCCCATCTGTCTGGTCTTTCAGTAAAAAAAAACTTACCACCACATGTCGGAGAGGTGATATCTGGGCTGAGTAGATGGAATGTCATCTTCTCCCTCGGATTCAGACAGCAACTCAAAGGTTGGCATGTCGGGGTTGACTGTGGACATTGTCTGTTGCTTGTCCTCGCTGTCTGCAGCCGTGGAATCGCGCGCCCCTTCCTGAAGCCCAGTGAAGATGACTGGGATTGTCTTGTCCGGGTCACAACTCTGTGTCGATGTGAACACACCGCTGAAACCCAAGAAATGTCAATTGTACCTTCTGCGCACTCCATGTCAAACTGTCAAAGTTGCGTGATGGACTGAGACTTTTTTGTGTCGTGTAACAGTGGAGCGAAACCCACCTGTCAAGGTCAAAGAACTCAGCTGCACTGACAGTCTTGTCGAGGAAACCTGGCTCGAATTCTTCATCGCTCAACAAACTGATGACAGGCGGCAAGTCAGGCAGTTCCCCCTCCATGTTCATCCACCACAAAACCAACAAGAGAACTCTCACGATGCCCAACATTGGCAGGAAGAATCTCAGACTCAAAGTCAGCGTGCAACCTGAACGGCTGCTGTCAACGAAGTGACTTGACCTACTCACAGCTCAACTGCATGTGCAGATTGGCCGGGCTGTCACGCTCCAGAAATTGCGCAGACAACTTGCCAGACAACATGGTCAGCCGCATGACACCAAACCAAAACAAAATTTCGAGATGCGAGCTAGGAACAACAGCCGTACCGGAAGATACTTCTTGAACGTGGCGACGCCCGGGCCAAACTCGATCACACAACGCTGGTCTCAATATTTTGTTTCTTTTTGTGCGACAATTCTCGACACATCTCGAGCGCTAAAGCACTCTCGATTTCTGTCTCGAATTCGCACAAAAAGAAACCATTTTGACCAGCGTTCTGCGATCTCGTCATCCCGCACGCCGCCCAGGTCAAGAACCTTTACTTCTCAAAGCCTGTCTTCAGGCGTCAAACAGGACTCATGTTTGCACTCAACACAGACATGTTTTCGGTGACCTGTGTGCGACAAGTGACGAACACTCAGGCAACAACTTTGGAGATAACAGAGTGTTTTCGATTCCAAATGAAAGCCGTGGATCTGGCCAAGTTCTGAACGTGTACTTTGGTGTGCTTTATTGCACAGAAACTTAACAGCATCTTGTGGTGCAATTTGTTAATCGCTTCAGAGGGTGACTCTTAATCTTCGTCACCAGTTAATTTAGAATTCCTTCGGCTCTGGGGCTGCTCATTTGGAATTCTTTCACAAGCTGAGTGCATAATGATAGATGTTAACAAATGGCCTGATTGACCTTGATAGTGGCGACTCTCCTCACCCGTCTCCCGTCAGTGCTCAGGCCCAAGTTCCTCTCCACGGCAGCGGCTTTTTTCTTGCGCACCAGGACTGGGCCTCCTCATCAATTTCCTGAGATCCAAAGGGATGCGCAGCTGTAATCCTGCGTCCGAGCCAGCGCCACAGAATATTTATTTACACGTGTGTTCACCAAACGACAGACAAAGTCCCGATCTCCCAGGAGCAGACGTGGCTGGTTTGCAGTCAGCCAACAATTGAGTTTCACCCTCGCAAAGTTTGTCATCGTTTGTCATTCCAGCCCTTTTCTGTCTGTTCTGTTTATCTGTCTGTCTGTCTGTCTGTCTGTCTGTCTGTCTGTCTGTCTGTCTGTCTGTCTGTCTGTCTGTCTGCCTCTTTGTGCACAGTAGTTTTGTTTCGGGTCTTGGTATTCGCTCACGTCGTCGCACGGAAATCATCCATCTCGACTTGGCAAAAATATCATCAGAAGTCTGTGATAGTTGTTGAAACCACACTGATCACCTGGATATGGCGGACCCAAACCTGAGCCCACGTCCGAATCAACCGTCAGATCTTTCGTCACTTTGGGGCGGTGGGTCCAACCCTTTGTACCGCTGGAGGAAATGCCGGGAAAACACGAATCGGCAGAACTGTCACAGTGTGGGTCACGAGCCTCTCGCTCGAACTGCCGTCCATTGTCCACGGCTCGTGCGTTTGAAATCCTCTTTGAAAGGAGGAAGGGAGCCTGAGTGCTTTGAACTCGTTTGTATCAGGATGAACCCACAACCAGACTGGAAACATATGAGAGCGGAAACACGCAGTGACAAGAACAAGATTAGAAAATAATCCGGCTTCTGTTATATGCAGCAGACACATCAGTTCTCATCGCGTGATAATTTAATTCGTGCATAACTTGCTGCAAGTTGAAGCTTTAAAGGCTGAAGCTTGTCCTGTTGTGTGTGCACGAAAATTGCAAACAAGGTGCAAACGAAAAAATCGTAACAATGCTGTTCTGGCGCTCCACTCAAAATTGGACCTGCTCGTATTTTGAGAAGCACTGGTCTCCGGTGACCAAATGCGACGGGAGGCAGCAATCGCGACAGACGCGTACACTGCCTCGAGGCAGTCGCGTCTCCAAAATGCAATTGAAGTGCGAAATCATCTTTTTCGTGTGTTTACATCTGTCGATCTTCGGCTTTTTCTTGATCAATCAGACGCTGTTTCCTTTGGTTCCTCTGTTCCTCATTCAGTGCTTTGGTCTCAACAGACACGTGCTCAGGAGAGAATCAAGGGGAATGCAGGGTATTTGCGATCACATTCACCTTTCCAAACTGGCCCTTGAAGCACCTCGATTCCTTTGAGAATTGGGGTTTTGCTGAATACTCAAGGACGAAAAGAGCGTGGAAAAACATGAAGCATGTTCACAGGTAAGTTGAGAACAGCGCAAAACGCAACGCATGAAACTATCAGACACAAGAAGCGTCGGACGCGTTTCAGGCCTTCACTGCTATGACCCTGTCTCTTTGATTGTTGTACCTCTATGCCAGAGTTGAACATCATGATTGCTGGGCCAACACAAAGGTCACGGTTTGTGAAATATCCTGACATTCGTACCGTCAACAGTTTTTACACATTCTCACTCAATACATGTGTTGATTCTGAGCAGTTATTCATGCACCAACAGTGGAGGCTACTTCACCTCTTGACAGCAGCTACTTACAGAGAGCATTGCTTTTGGGATTCCCAGAGAAAAAACCCAGTTGTTTGTCAACTTCTTCAAAAGTGAGAATTCACAGAGGCAACTTGCTCTGCTTCTGAGTCAAAACTGCCAGCATCTAGGGATTGAACGGGTAGCATTTTAATGCCCCGGGTACCCACAAGCTACTACCCGACCCGGGGCATGGGTACCCGCCATATAAACAGGTCAACCTCATATGCTGTGGTGCCTGGGTCAGCATCATGCTGGAACCTTCAGCTGACTGGGCCTGTTCATGGCTTAGTGTCAGGAGAGAGGAGCCAATCACTCCTGTCTCCATTGACTCATTCACATCAAACAGACTTGCAGGTACCTGGTTGGACTATTTATTTTAAAGTTACATGTACCTGAGCTCCAGGGAAAGAAGCCCTGGAAATAGGTGGGGGTGCATTTTTATACACATGTAGCTGTGGGGATGTGCAGCTTCATAGGAGAATCAGGAAAGAGACATGTGGGATCAAACCAACAATTGAGGGTTCAATTAAAACAGTTTGTTTACACAACAAACAGAAGCTGACAATCTGGGGCATCAGTACCCAGGTACCCACCAAACCAAATCTTTCCATTGGAGTTACTGTTTCCAAAAACTAAATTGCTGTTATTTTTGAGGACAAATAATTCAATAAAAATTTGCTCTCATACTTTCTGTTTTCATATTTTGGGTACTTGGACCAGCAAATTATCATCTATGAAACTCCTCCTGACCCACATCTGCTGGCGGGTGGGTAGTAAGTACCCGGGTACCCACCAGAATTTACTACCCGCGGGTAACCCGCCACCCGCTTCAATCCCTACCAGCATCACATTCAGATCAGCAATTCATTTTGCACGATTCTGTGTCTGCTGCTCGCTGGACACTTCCACCACTTGTTCTGAACATCAACATTGTCGAACTCAAGACGGAAACCCATATTTCCACAAAATTTAGTTTCTGTGAAAATAGTTCAATGTCACACGAACAAAATTAGAAAGCCGAGTGAGTGACACACCGCTTCCACTGAAACAAGTAGGCGTGGAATCTCAAAATCTGGAAAATTGCTGCAGCATGTTGGCACGTAAAATATGACAATTGTGCCATGAAATGAGATGAGCGTCTTGTGGAAGTCACTTCAACCACTCTCCTTTGCATGCTTGTTTGGTGTGGCCAATCACACAACTCATTCTCATCCAGCTTTGTCAGTTTCTTTTATCCATTCGAGAGCCCTAACTAAAGAGTAAATGGACATGTACGAGCTATGAAAATGTCAACAGGATTGCGGTGTGTTGAGGTTTTAATGTCAGAACACAGAGCTATAAGAGATTTATATTTTCGTGATTAAAGCGCTTTGGCTCGATGTAATGCTCCATAACCAGAGTAATAAATACGCTTGATCTAAGATGACCACTTCCACTCACTCTGCACCATATTACTGCAGTCTCCTGCACAAGGGGAGATGTCGCACGCAAACATTGGATCACACACTCCCCACGATGCACCTACACAAGACTCGCAGTCATTAAACAGCAGTTGATGTCTCGATTTAGCTCGCTGTCTCTTTGTTTTTCACTTCCGAAGGAAAACTAAGTCACGGAGAAAGACGTGCTTTCGTCAAAAGCAACTTGATTGTTCCAGAAAACATTGTCAGGAGAGACGTAGTACTTGAGCACTTGTTCCCAAAGTTGCCATGTACATCGTCAGTATCAATGACGAACATGCCAGTGGCCAATCTATGTTCTCACGTGGCTCGGCTCTTGTTTGGCCTTCTTGCTGCCTTTCAACATTTTGTACCACAGCTGGTTTGAAAGCGACAGTATCGTGTGACACACTCCATGGCAACGACCCAAGTTCACCTTGACAATTTCAACTTCATTTCTATCACTGCGAGGAAAGCCCTGACATGCAGCTCATCCTGAGGTCGTGCAGGTTGAAACACGATGATACGTATCTGGTCACTTGCGATTTCTGGGAAAGAAGATCCACATGAGATAAACGACCACACGGGAGGCGGACGGAAAACCGTGCGGCCCAGCAGCGCTGCGGACTCGTGCGAGTTTGCAGAATTTTTTTTTGTACAATTGAGATCAACAGAACTAATTTGTTGTTTACATTCTGCACATTAGATCGAGAAGATTTTGGGGAAAAATACTTCCTTGGAAACTGATATGCCATTTGCAGGCGTTGTCATTGAATTGAGACACAAAAAAGTTTTTCCCATTCTTTCCTTGTCACGTGTGTCTCACAAGTATCTGCCATGGTGGTTGGTGAGAATCGCAAGAAGTTGACTTGTCAAACAAATGAGAAACGGAGAGCGAAGGTCTTATCGCAGCTCTGCCGAGCAAGTGATTGGCAATATTGTACCAATAAATGCCATCGTGAGTTTTATCGACTTCCTTCATGTCAAGCTCAGGCCTGTGGTCAATAAACCTTTTCTTGTTGGCACACCAGCGGCACTGCAGTGCTTTGTGCAATGTGTCGGTCAACAGTCGGAAACGTACGTATACGAAGGCTTTTTGGATTTCTCGAAACCCCACGATCGCCAAGGCGTCGTTCAGCATCGTTCGGTGTCTGGTGCACCTCGTGTCTTGGCCGGTCATCTCTGTGAAATTCAATGATCGTGAGTGTGACACGATCTCCCAATCTTGTCACTCCTCTTCAGTGACCCGCAGGAGAGGGTGACTGTAGATCACATCACCAATCAACAATCAAATGATTGTGTTTTTTTTTCAAACGATCGTGTTTTTGCTTGATGATTGTCATCTTGGTGACTGTCGAAGAAAAACACAATTATTTTCATGTTGACTAACTCGATTTCCCTTGCGCCGCGCACCTGGCTTGGCACGATACAACTTCCGGTTATTCTCACTGATCGTCTTCAGTCTTCAATCTTTCTTGGAAGTGCCACTAAAATTGCCTGTACAGAAGATTCATGTGGGTTTCAGTGCATTCAGAGCCCATCAGTTCTCCATGGACGAACGCTTTGTCGGTTTTACGCTCCGTAGTATTTCAGCGAGCATGTGCCGTTGTCATGTAATCAATAAAGCAAAATTAGAGGAGGGTGAGCAAGGTATCTCGTACATTTTCCGTTGGAAGGACAAACATTTTCAGGACTGTGCTTGGGCCCCAGCAAATCACTTGCAAACTCCATTTTGAGTGATCAGACGAACCTTATTAGCCAGTTCACTTCAAGATTGGTGACTTGGAGGTCAGCCAGCGACGCGGAATGAACGAGATTAAGAGTCACAGCTGCCGATGCAAATGAAGGTGGAACACCGTTTGCTTCTTCCGAAGAGAAACTAATCAGAGGAATGGAAAGGGAGATGATCTAGACGGACAGAGAATGAGTTAAGGCGCGAAACAGACAGTAAACCAGGCTGGCGCAGGCCTCACCTCCATATGAATTTCCAATCTCTCTGAACAGGACGTCGTCGACCATTTCTTTGGAGAGTCCTTTGTTTCGCTCGACGACGAGTCGATAGTAATCCAGAGTGAACCCGCTGTGCGGCAGGTCTGTGACCAGGATTTCTGCGGCGAGATGGCAGAATCGAGTCAATATCTCTCCAAAGGCGTTCGTGTCGTAGATCACCTTCACTTTGGTCCACCGTTGTGAGGCGAAGAGATCGGTGAAAGAGTTGGACAGGGAGCCCAGGTTGACGGGCCCGGCCCGGGTCAGCAGCGGGTACGTCGTGCTGCGTCTCTGCTTGAAGTCTTGGGCGATGGTTCCAATCGACACCATGGGAACATTCCAGAAACGTGTTTGTCTCGCCACGGGAGCGGCTGAGTAGTCACACACGGGGCCAAAGAAAACGTTCACTTGGCCCTGGATATACAGGTCGATGGCGTTGTTCATGCCGTAGGACTCGTCGCATTGAGAGTCTCTGTAGCTGACTCCGAGGTCGTGCAGGGTGCTCCTGTTCTTGATGTTGGTCATGGCGATCGCTGCGGCCGGCCGCACCCGAGGCACCGAGAAAAGGCGCGTCGAGTCAAAGGGCATCACGGCTCCGATCGTAATCCTCGATCCCAGCGATCTCGTAATGAGAGCGTCCACCAGGATCGCAACATGCAACACTCCGGTGACATGCATTGTCGTGTCCCTTCAAGCACTTCTTATCCAGTGTGATAATTCCTTGTTGCTAAATGTCAGGTTTATAGTGCTGCTTCACGTGTAAGTTGGCCGTGCAAAGAGGCACTGTAACTCCACGTAGACGTGGGCAACAAGAGCTGTCCTGCTGTTCACAAACAAGACCTTTCAAGACAACAGGTTTTCTTCTCAAGTTTCACCAACTGGGCACAGCACACGGAATTGCAAAAATATCATCAGCATCTTTTCTGAACTCGCCACTTCAAATGGCGGCGATTGTCAGCTTCAGTCTATTTCACCTGCGCGTCTTTCCAACTGCGTTTCAGCTGCTCACGTCCGACGGAAAAAACCTTCATCTCATCCGTTGACAGCCACATCCGAAAAGAATTTCACAACACCTTTTGGTGTAATTAGATTACCCCGAAATTCCTGAGTGTCAAATTCGTTTGATCTGAAAACCGTGATTTGCTGCTTCTCGCGACTCTGAAAAACAATTTTGAACACGAAAGGTTTGGCACCTCGAATCAGTGTGGCAAGCACATCCCACTGGAGAATTGGATTGGGACCAGCTCCACGACAATAGTCCCTCTTCTTGAGTTCGCTTTGTAGCTCCGAGTCAGTAAGTTGTGAGACTTGATTGCATCGATGGGCAGACACAATCCTGTTGCTCCTTTCCAGCGCCACCAGATTGTGGAAGCGGCTCAATCGGCAGCTTCTGTCTCCTTCATTGTGCTGCGCGTTAACAGCTTCCAAACTTTTCACGTCTCGCTCGGAATTGTTGTTCCATTTCACTTGTCAACCTCTCACGATGTGGCGCCGCGACTGCGCCGCCGCACAAGGGCAATAGAGAATGTCTTGAAGGATCCTCTTGTCGAATAAAAGTCCCTCAAGTGGACTCCTACGTCGATTTTACTGTCCAATTCCTTGGGCAAACTTATCAGTATTCAGTTTGATGCGAGATCCATTACGGGCGCTGGCCGCGCTATCTCCTGGCCGGCGAGGTGCAGATTTACGAGCGCCTTGACATGCCTGTGGCGAGAGTGAAACAATTGGTGACGGAAATCTCACACCTGCTGCTCCCGACGTATCCAAACTGCTCTGATGGAAGTTTATTGCCAAAGCCCGTTCCACTATCACGTGTCTTACCGGGAAAAGATAACACGTAAAGAAAAAAATAACGTCCTTACACTTGAGTAAGATGAAAGCTCGCAAAGGAGAGTGGGTGACAATCTCACCGGCCGAGGTGACTTCTTCGCGTCGTCTGCAGAAGTCTCACATGCAAGCTGCATCGTTAATCTGGCCTGTTTAGCAACAGCGGCTGCTGAGATTGCGCTCGGAACACAAGACGCCGCGTACTCGCCTCCAGAAAAGGGTCGTGAGATCTTAATGACAGCCATTACTCCTGTTTAGCTGGAGACACGTGTGCCATTTCTCGGGATGGAATCAATATGTACGAAGTCATACCTGGCGAATAAGAGCTCGTCGTCTCAGTTCCGCACTTTCTGCCCGGCCGGGGGTCGCGTTGCCTTGACGCATCTAATATCATTGTGTCAGATTCCATTGGATGCTCCCCCCGTGAGATTCCCGTGTAAAGGTGTGTTCTGCGCGCAGGGCTCTTGTCCGCTTCACGGCAGTACGAGTATTTCTCAACTGCTGAGTGATCCGGCAGAATGCACATTTGTGGGGGTCTTGACTCTTCCTCATTCCACAGCCGAATTTTAACCGTGCGAGAGTGAGTACCTGGTTGACCGTCACGACAAGCGAGCATCAGTGTCTGCATTCATGGAGTCGACACAAAAGGTGGACGAACTGAACGATGCTTTCAAACCTAACTCGTTTCCCTCGACAACACGATAGCATGAAGGTGGCTATTTTGGTGTTTGTGATACAAGCTACACGTTCATTTGATCTTTTGTGATTCATGATAAGGCCACTTTTATCCCCAAGAAAGCTGTTTGCTTGTGTATCTCATTGCAAGCCGCCATGCAGTGTACTCTGTTGCTCTCAATACGAAACAGTGTTTTTAACAGGACGTTTGCAGGTAATGCCTTGATGTGTTTTGGTCCTCACGCAATGTTCCCTTTTCAAATTCTGAATGATCACCGTTCCTTATGTCTTGATGGTGGTAAAAGTTGGGGACCAAGCGAAAAGGCGGTGAAGTTGCGCGCAACGGTTCATTCCACATTCCAGCCACCAGCACATGAGTGAGCCATTGGATTCAGTCCACACAAACCCACCAAGGATCTTTGATTGATGAAGTCTCATAAAAAATCCACCAGATACAGGGGCAGTTTGACATTAAGTCTGCCTTTCGGAGTTGTTTTTTCCGCGCAAAGTTACCCACCTGTCTGACTTCCGAACTTTTTGCGGGTGATCAATTTGAAGCTCCCAACTTCTCGCGGGATGGACCCCCCCCCCCCGCAAAAAAGAACCGCTCATCTCCTGTGGTGAGAAGAACATGGCTGGGATGTCAAGTCCACGCAGAATGGACGCTGAGCTTTATCCTCGCTGATGTGGACGGAAGTATGGAGATTGACATTTTCATTTTTGTGACCTCAGAAACCTAAAAATTCAAAATTGACAAATTCCTTCCTCGTGCATTATCCCCAACCCAAAATGAACCAAAAGAGCCCAAATGATCCCAAATCAATCCTCATCTT
>JAAUXT010053059.1_pt1 | contig 10574 bp, 11 predicted proteins | sample 7278171 | NCBI WGS metagenome assembly JAAUXT01 (sample SAMN14350112, study PRJNA611818) | marine sediment metagenome | isolation source: surface marine sediment (1.8m) | place: French Polynesia: Moorea | collected 2018-08 | reverse complement strand
CACCTGTAAGATCATGTGCACCAAAGGATTAGACCCTCAAATCCTAGAGCTAGCAGAGCAGTTGGATGAAGCTGCCTCACAGGAAGGACAAATGGTCACTCTTCTCCACGAAGAGTGGATTCTTCCTGGGGCCTCTACAACTGTTCAAGCCAAGTTCAGGGGAGAATTCCAAAGTGGTTGCAAAAGCAACATCATGGTCGAAGGAGTGGATGGTCTACCCAATGGAATTAGTGTGGCAAATGGGTACACTTCACTACAATTAAACCAGAAAAGAGTGCCCGTCTGTCTCTACAATTCCACCAATGTCTGGAAGATGATCCCAAAAGGAACCCCAATTGCGAGGATCGCATTGGCCAACAAACTTCCACCACTGACTCCTTCGCCAGGCCTGGTTGCAGCTCTGGAAGAAAAAGACCTCCCCTCCGAAAAAAAAGCCTATCAGATGTCCATAGAGGAGCATCAAGAGAAACTCCTCCAAGAGTTGGACCTTTCTGAACTGAAAAATTGGCCACAAGAACAAGCAAAGAAAGCAAAAGAGCTTTTGCTTGAGTACCATGACATCTTCTCCTTACATGAGCTTGATTTTGGTCATGCCTGTAACAGAGAGATCACCCATACAATCGAATTGAGTGACACTGAACCCTTCAGAGAAAGGTACAGACCCATTCCTGGTCACAAACTGGATGAAGTTTGAAAGACCTTGGATGAAATGCTTCAGCTGGGAGTGATTCAGAAGAGCAATAGCCCTTGGACCAATGCAGTGGTTTTAGCTTGCAAGAAAGGGGGAGAGTTGCGATTCTGCATCAATTTCAGGAAGTTGAATGTGAGAACTGTCCCAGACAGTCAAACACTTCCCCGGATCGAGGAGGCGATAGATCGGCTGTCAGGTCAACAGTTCTTCACCTGTCTGGACATGAGAATGGGGTTCTGGCATGTGGAGATGGATCCCAAGTCGAGGCAATACACTGCATTCACAGTAGGACCTTTAGGGTTCTATGAGTGTAAACGCATGCCTTTCGGTTTGACCAACACTCCTGCCACCTTCCAAAGAATGATGGAAAGCTGTTTGGGAGATCTGCACCTAAACTGCTGCCTAATTTATCTAGATGATGTGGTGGTGTACTCCAAAACAGAAGAAGAATATCTCATCAGTTTAAGGAAGGTGTTTGAAAGGTTCAGACAAAAGAAACTCCACCTCAAGCCTAAGAAGTGTCACTTCTTCAAAACAAAGGTGACCTATCTGGGACATGAGGTGAGCCAAACGGGAATCAAACCAGATCAGGACGGCTTAGAGAAAGTCTGTTCCTGGCCAGTTCCCAAAGAAGTTACAGGTATGAGATGCTTCCTGGGTTTTGTGAACTACTTCAGAAAGTTCATCAAGAATCACGCGAAGCTGACGAATAACCTGTACAAAGTAATCGGGGGGGAGAATGCCAAAGCCAAATCCAAAGAGATCACACTGAACAAGGAACAACTGGCCATGTTTGAACATCTCAAGCAGGTGGTGACAGAAGCCCCAGTTCTGGGCTTCCCCGATTACAACAAACCATTCAAGCTGGTGACAGACACTTCTAGAGAGGGACTTGGCACCATCCTGTACCACAAACAGGATGATGGCCATGATCACCCCATTGCATTTGCCAGTAGAAGAGTCTTGGAAAGTGAGAGCAGGTACCACCTCTGGAAGATGGAGTTATTGGCATTGAAGTGGGCCATTACAGAAAGATTTCACGACTATCTATACGGAGCCCCCTCATTTCATGTGCAGACAGACTCCAGTCCTCTGACCTACATCCTAAAAGAACGCACCAAATTGGATGCTTTGGGACATCAGTGGGTGGGGGCACTGTCTCATTACAACTTCTCACTGGAATACATCAAGGGCAGAAATAATGTCGTTGCTGATGCGCTGAGCCACATGGAAGAAGGTTACGAACCATCAAAAAAGGAGACCCAGAGACAGGATCAATCAGCGGCTGATGAGTACAGACTGTTGTCAAAAACACAACATGTTTGGGAAAGCTTCACTGAGAAGATCCTCAGCAACAAAACGGGGGAAGAGAACCATTCCAAAACGGGTCTGTTTCAAATGGCTGAAAAGTGTTGCCACCACCTCCAATTCTCTGATCACTGCAATACTTGCGATGAAGAGACAGGAGAATGGCAGGTAAAACACTTTGATGAAGATGACCCTGGGCAATCATGGGATGGGAGTTTTTGTACAAGCTTCTGTACCCACCTGAAGAAAGGCCTGATTCAAAAGGCTGGGGAGAAACAAGGTAAACCCCCCACCCCTTTTGAAGCCCCCCTCCTGTCCATCATCAAGGAGAGACTGGATGAAGAATGCGTGGCTAAACTCTGAGCCATAGCTGTCTTGAAGCCAGGAACGATGACACCCAAACACCCTGACACAGTTAGAGTGCTGAGGGACATGACTGAAGAAAGCAAGGAAATGTTAGCCCCCATTGTAGCAAAACCCAGCCTGGTGGAGCTGCACCACCCTGATTGCATCTTAACCATTCAGGCTCTGGATTCAGAGGATCCAGAGAAGATCTATTCCGAAATTGTGTGACTGTTGACTGAGGATGGTGAAGAACAGTGTGGAGTCGCAACTTGCTGTATGGTCCAGAGTTTAGCAGGTATTTCCCAAATTGCAGCTGTCAAGGATGACTGGGCCAGGGCCCAAAAGTTAGATCCCACCCTGGGCCCCATCTTTGGGCACTCGAGAAAAAGAAAAGAGGGGAAAGCCTCACTAAAATGGAGGCCAAACAAGCTCTCAAAGAAGTCAGTGAGACCGGTAATCGAGCTCAAGCAGTCAAAACTCTGATTGCTGAAGCTCCAAACCTACTACTCACAGGACCAGACCCAGTGAAGCTGTTTAGATGGGCTTTGATTCAACCCGATCCTGAACCGGTCTACCAATTTGTAGTCCCAGAGGATGTGAGGTTCACAGCCTTCAACAGTTGTCACAAGGACGCAGGCCATCAGGGGATCACCAGGACACAATCCCTTCTACAGGACCATCTCTGGTGGCCCCACATTGGCGAATATGTCAAGGAGCACATTTCAAAATGTGGGAGGTGCAGACAGTACTGTGGCCCACCCCCAGCAAGATCACCCCTGGTGCCCCAAACAGTGGGGGCCCCATTGGAACAAATCCACATTGACTTCCTACAAGTGGAACAGGGTGGAGCAAAGACCCGAGAATCCAAGGGACCACAACATCTGCTGGTGGTAACGGACCATTTCACCAGGTACACTCTGGCCTTCCCCATGAAAGGACATTCTGCCGCGGCTGCTGCACGATGCCTCTGGGAAAACTTCATCACCAAGTTTGGTGCACCTGCACGGTTGGTGTCTGATAACGAGAGAGCATTCGCCAGTAAGCTATTCGCAGAATTGTGTCTCCTCTCAGACATCATCAAGAAAAGGACCATGCCCTACAACCCACAAGCCAACGGCAAGGTTGAATGGGTGAATCAAACCATAATTTGCATGCTTGGCAAGTTGACGTCAAAGCAAAAAGACAACTGGGTACCACACCTACCAACACTCTTGTACGCATACAACTGCACAAGATCAAGCATAACAGGGTACAGCCCCCACTATCTCATGTTTGGAAGGCATCCCAGGTTACCCATTGACTTTTACTTCCCGTCAGCTGAATGTGAATTGGGACAGTACTCACATGAGTATGTCACCCAAATGGACAAGAAAATGTGAGAAGCTCTAAAATTAGCAGCTGCCCTTTGCAAAAGGGAAGCTGGCAGACAAGTCCGCTATTATGACAAAAAGGCCAGAGCAACTGTATTGGATCCAGGTGATCAAGTACTTGTGATATCGAGTTGGGCAGTTGGGAACTGGAAGCTCACAGATCGCTGGCTCGACGAGCCGCATGAAGTGGCAGAGAAGTTCAGAGACACTCCTGTTTACAAGGTAAGGAATTTGTCTACTGGTAAAATCTTCCCGATCCACTACAACTGTTTGTTACTCATAAAAGCCCACGTCTTGCAATGCGAGGAACTTGAGGAAGTTCCTGTCACCAACATGCGTGCCGATCCAGATACACCACTAGGAGGCAGTGTAGATGATTCGCTTGAGGAGCATTCAGACAATGAAGACTGGGTGCTGGCTTTAGAATATCCCCTGAATTCTGAGGCCGAAAAGACGGATCGGGACTGCACAGAGGGAGGTGAAGCTGGGGCAGCTGACACCACTTCCCTTGAAGAAACTGATGGTTCAGGGGGAAATTACCACCAATGGGAGGCTAGGCAGCGATCGATGCACCATCTCGCGGGGGAGAAACAAAGGGATTAGCTACCCTGTTGTGAAACCTTAATGCAAGAGGGCACTGACACGCACGCCCCCTCCACATTTTGGTTGAGTAACTAAGCAGTGCTGGCCCGGGGCCTGAAAAAAGGGCCTAATGGGTCACCACTTCTCCACAAAAAGGATCAACCCTGAAACCATTTTAAAAGATCCAAAACAAGGGACAAAACCTGGAGCCATTTGACAATTAGGAACTTGGCTCAGTTCTAAGATTGAGGAGGCCTGAACAGGCCAGGTTGGAAACTCCCTAACAAATACCCGAAGAGACCAGTCACTGGGGAGTGACATTCTGGAAAACCTGGGGGAAGGGGAAAGTTAAAATGGGACCACAACTATTGGGCCCCTCAACATCTCCTCAATGATCTGGGGTGAAACAAGAACTCGAACCGAAACGGTCGAGGGAACTGGACAGTTCACACTTGAATGGCCTATTTTAAGGATCGAACCTATGCAGGACCTTGTCTAAAAATGGTCCATTTGCGATTACACCCTTCAAACGGTTAACCCATAATGGTCAACAATCAGGCATGACACCTTGCAGAAAACAGACCTCCAACCGTTGGGACATGCCCCCTTTTTGTGAAAATGTTTGACATTTCGCACACTATTGCGTTTCTTTTGTTCTGCTGCTTTGTTTTGGTTCAAATTTAGAAAAGTTACTTTGAAATGACCAAAACCATAGAAAATCACACTCCAAACAGGTGACCAAAATGATTTAAAATCTAAAAAGGATAAACAAACAAAAACGCCTGAAATATGATCTCAGGGAACAAAAACGTTCTAAGCCCTTGGTTTATTAAAATCACAAGAAAAAGTCTTCTCTGGAAATGCTAACACTCAGATACAAGACTAACAGGCCCACCTGTACTGGCAAGCCAAAAAGGTTTGCAGATGCAACCACTCGGAAAAATATTAATCATTCATGACCCCTTTTTACAGCACCGTTACAATCACGAAAGAAAACCCCCATTCCCCAAAAACTCAAAAGAGAACAAACTCAAATGACCCAATTACTGGGCTGTCTGGCCAGGCCACTCATGAAGGGAGGGCCAGCAGTTCAGCCCGTACAAGGAACAAATGATTTGAATCTTCAAATGGAATCACCAAGAATTCTGAACAGGTGGACCCCGTGGTCCCCACTACATCCTGAAAACAAAATCAAACCTATCTGATTAACAAGAGAAACTATGCTGAGAGGGCCGGGGAAGCAGCAAATTGTCCCACCTGGCCATAGAATATTTCTTTCCCCTACTTTACATGTCAAAAGACAAATGTTCAATAACAAAACTAGGAGTGAAAATGCGCTTGAATGCTACCAAAATTTTCTGTGCAACTGGAATAAATACATCACAAGTTCTGATCAAAACGGTCATCAGCCATGAAAAAACTAACATTTTCAAGAACAATCACTTATATTTTTCGGAACTTCCATGCCCGACCCCCTACCCCCCAGAGATGCGGTGAGATGGTCGGCTCATTTCCTGGCCTTCCAGTGTTGCTTAGACGGACGTGTTTCTTTGGAGCTCTCTTTGCCTCCAAGCACAGCTGCCAGGTTCCGTCTTTTGGAGGCCTGCTCGGCCTCTTCCTCATCATCTGAACTGTTAGCATTGCCCCCGAGTACAGCCATGAAGTTCCACTTCCTTGAGGCCTGCTCGGCCCCTCCGTTGTCACTCGCACCATTGGCGTCGCCTCCAACTGTGTTGGTGCTGTCGTCAGGCACACCAACGGATGCTGAGACGCTCACGGGAGTGCTCCTTGCCGAGGGCACTTCTTCAGGGGAAGCCTCTTCCATGGATGAACTGGCAGGGCTCCCGCACAGCAGGATATGCTCCTTCAAGGTGATGAGACTCCGTCCCAATGAAACGTTTGTGGAGAGGCTTGGAGTGAAGTGGCACAGGCAGATACCACACACCACCCAAGTGTGGTAATGCTTGCACATGACATGTTTCACAGCAACATACTGTGACGAGCACATGTAGAGACAGTCCAGGAAAGGACACATGGTGAGTGACTTGGATGACTGAAAGGTGGTTGACCCATCATCGTACTTCTCAATGCAGTCCGCCAAGAGGGTCAGCTGCTCCTGCGTCATCTGGCATACCTTCTTCAGGCAGAAGTGAGATGGATACCACCCAAACACCAGGCAGGACAGGAGGCACTGTTGACACTTGCTCAAGCCACCGAGGAGATGTTCTCACAGGATGGGATAAAAGAACTCAACTCCATTTGTGCTGAGAGTTACATGGTCATCCTGGGTGAGACACCTCAGATCCTCAACTGTCACTAGACCTGGGTGGTGATCAGAGGTTGGAGCAGGCAGCAGACTCTGTTCAACCACTGGGTGGATCAAAGCAGTCCATAGAGCTTCCTGGATGTTGGTCGCGGTCTGCAGATGAGCCTGCGAGTCACTGAGCGGTTCCTTCGGAATAAACCATTTGAACTCCAATTTCAGGAGAGCAGTGCTTCAGTTGCCCAACACCCCAGGAACAATTGGTAGAGATTTAGGAAGAATGTCAGAGCGCTCCCTCTCCCCCCGCTGGATCTTCCAAGTGGGGTGGGGCGCCGGGAAGCTCTTTACTGTACATGGGGGGAGCACATGCCCATCTTCCATGAGCTCGGGCATGGGTAGCCTCGGCTTTGAAGTTGAGGCCGTTATGACTTTAACGGCTGTGGCGCCCCCTGTACTTTGTGTGTCACTGGTGGCATCTGCAGAGCTAGGTGGTTTTGAAATGGGTGTCGGAACGGCCGCTGAAACAGTTGCTGAAACGGTTGGAGGTGGCTGATCATCCTGCTGCCCTGCTTCGATCATTCGGTCTGGATCCTCGGGAGGTGGTACCTCATCTCCACCAAGATCAAAGGACTCAGTACCACTGTGTTTAGGGGATCCAGCTTGAACCGTTGTTAAATCCTGTCCACCAGGGGGTGTTTTACGCTCAGCTTTGGTGTGTGGCCTTCTGGAGGAACCTGCCAGGAGAAACGGTCTCACAGCCATTGGGGGCATGCCAGATTGGGAGGCAGTTGCCACGGGTTGAAATGCGAAGCAGGAGGGAGTTCACTTTGCAAAAGCCACTTCTACCTCCACGTTGGAGTCCTGCTCCGGACCTCGTTGGGCCACCTGTGGTGAGCGTGATCCCTCTGTCACTGAAATCGTAACTGCAGGCTGAATTGCATCATCAATGGAAGCAGCAAGGGTGCCAACATCAGTGCTCTGAGCCTGCACATATGCACTCCTGGTGAGCAAGCAGTCCTTTTGGGGGAGCAGCTTGGCCAGCTCCGCCATGACAAGCTGTTCCGGAGTGATGGTACACTGGGAGCAAGCTGGAAGAACAACAGGGTAGGTATCATCGATGTATGACAAGAGATGAACCCCCCTGAAGGGCCGAGTGAAGGAAACTTCATGGTCCACATCCTGGATTTCTGAATCTGGAGCATTACTGAGTGCGATGGGTGAAACAGATTGGAAGTGCTCCACCACAGCTTCGATAACATGGGGTCCCTCACTGAAGGGATGGCTCGAACCAGACCCATAATGATGCTTCTTGAGGTAGCCATCCATGATCGTGGTTGACAAATGGTGCAGATCACAGTCTTTGAGGTTGTGGTCAATGAACTTAATCCCCATTCCATCCTGGGTTCCAACGGACTGGGTAGCAGGCCTGACTTGGCACCCAGTTTCCTGTGTTTCCCAGGGAATGGATGGAAATTGCAGGTCACAAGGGGAGACTCCAGCGGAAAGAAGGCCAATCTGCAGGTCCCCTGCACTGGCCCGGAAACAAGCTGCTTGAGCATCAGAAGCGAACCGCTCCAAAGCCTGTATTTCTTGCACTTTGTGTGTTGAATAGCCTTCACAGCCTCGTTGCACTGATGCACAAGGGCTGACTGGACTAGAATCACTGGAGTCTTCACACCAATGGGGATCTGCAGAGCATCCTCCCCAAACTGCTCACTCCCCTTGAACAAGATGGGAATGTGTAATCCGTCCTCACAAAATGGTTGAGAGGCTCAGAAAGGTGCAGAACTGAAGTCCAGATGTCCCCACGGATAGTCCTCGCAATCTGGAGCTGAATGTTCAACAAAGGGGAGATGAAGCTGGTCCACCAGCTTGAATGGCCCGAAGGGGAGCATTCGCTGTTTTGCGGGAATCCAGCTGTACAGCCTCCTCTGACTGAAAGCTTGAGTCTGAATCTCGCTGAGAGGGAACAATGCGTCCAACAATGACAGCTTTGGAGGGAGTGGCAGCTTCCTGTAGGGAGATCTGGTGCAGCTTCTGATCCATCTTGCCCAAGAACTCCCACAACTCATCCTTGCATGAGGTGAGGTCCCGGTGATGTGAATGGAGGGAACATTCCAGAGAGGGTAGAAGATCCACAGGAATGGTGTACTCATCGCGGAGCAAATGGGCAATGACATGATGCACCACAAATGGGTTGGTCTGCTGGACGACTGAAGTAGTCACATCATTTTGCAGTAACTGCTCGTGAAATTTGTCATAACAGCCCATCTGCCCCAGGATATCCATTTTGACGTAGTATCCCATGTCAGCTTCCACCCCATACACATGGGGGATACTCACAATGGGGGTGTTCATGCACAGTCATGTGGCTCAAACAGTCCTCCCAAAGAGAAAGGCACTCGGCAGCTTGGGTACGAAGCTGCTCCACCATGGCCCAATCTATCGGGACCAAATCTCCACCTTCTAGAGTGACATCCAACGCAGAGGACAGGTCGAGTTTGGACTCAGCACCCTCCAACTCCTGTTCAACCGCTTCCTTTGCACAAAGCTGGCCAGAGCTGTCCTCAGGTGGTTCAGACCGATCCGGGGAACGGGGACTGCTGAACGGAGCAGGTTCTTGACTGGTTGCAGTAGTTGGGTTCGGTAGATCTGGGGAAAGCTGGCCTGATCCAGGTGGATGCTGATCCACCAGGGCCAGCTTCCCCACGAAGTCCAGAAGATCTGCTTGCTGCCGAGACGAACTGGAACAGCAGGGAGAGCTCTGCAGATGGTCCACTGAAGAAGTAGCTGGAATGGATGAACCGGGCAACAGTGGATGATCTGGGGCGTCAGCCTGGGCTGAAGGAGACACCGGGTGAGTAGACTTCTCTGCTTCCTCCTGGTCACTGCAGCCCGCATTTGAGTCCTCATCTGTGGAATCCCGCCTCAAATCCGGATTGTCGGATGGGATGGAGGAAGATGAATGTCCAGCTTCACCAGAGACCATCACGCCATCCACCGGAGTGTTGTTGGACCCTTCCTGGGCAGAGAGCGCCCTGGGGACAGCGGAAGTCAAATCCAGTAAAGGCACCAACAGAGCACCTGCCATGGACTCCTGGACGGCCGAGGCTGGATCCTCAGACCGTCCAGCTGCACCCAGCATGCCAGATGGAGCTGCTTCCCGAAGGAGTGAAGGCGGAACATGCTGGGGAGTCTAGGGGAGTTCCTGACCAGAAGACTGATGCATGGGAGAAGTTGCAGTGGCTGACAAAGGATGAATGACAGCTTCAGTGGGTGCCAGCTGGGAAGCTGTAGGAGACATAGACTTGTCCTGCAGAGCCACAGATTCGCCCATTTGGGAATCGGGCTCCACACCGGCTCTCGTGGATTCATTCTGCTCCATGGCAAAGGACCCCAACAATGAGGAGGAAGGAGAACAGCGTGTGTCTGAGTGAAGAACCGGAAAGGAGCTCCGAACAGCTGCACTCACAACGGCCATGGCTCAGGAAATGCCAGAGGTTGGGGGAGCTGACGTACGGACGGGCATTGAACAAGCACTGGGAACTGGGATATCCTGGATGGTCTCATCCTGAAGATTGTCCAGGGGCAATGGTGCCACACCAGATTCCTGGACTGCACTTTCCTGAGCACTGTCCAGGGGCAATGGTGCCACACCGGACATAAGGGAATCACTAGAATCTGCACTCAGATCGAGTTGGCGGGTAAGATTCTCATCTACCTCGTCTTCCAAACTCAGCTCTCGAAGAAGCTGGTAATCCTCTATCTGAGCAGCAAGCCTGTCAACCTGGAAAGCAAATCCACGCATTAGAAATCTACCAGGCAGAAGGATCTGCCAGTTTAACACTAGCGGCGCCCATAGCTCCGATAGGAGCTCAGCAGAACTTCTAATGGGAGCGGCACCGCTCATTAATTAGTTGCGGTCATTGAGCAGCACCCCACTCAGAGATGCTCTGTACACTTGGAACTTGAGCGGTCCAGATCCTATAGGAGCATCACTTTCATTGGAACTGAT
>JAAUXT010142061.1_pt1 | contig 10575 bp, 8 predicted proteins | sample 7278171 | NCBI WGS metagenome assembly JAAUXT01 (sample SAMN14350112, study PRJNA611818) | marine sediment metagenome | isolation source: surface marine sediment (1.8m) | place: French Polynesia: Moorea | collected 2018-08 | reverse complement strand
GTTTCCGCGACCATCAGGGTTCCCGCCTCGGAACTTCTTGTTAGAGTTTATGATCAACTTCAAACGGTACATCAAAGCCAAAACTGGATGCACGTCTTCTGTGTCTTTTGTGTCGTTCTGAAGAGAGACAGAGAAGAAGGTCGCTTGATCATCATCAGTCTGCCATCAGAAAAAAATAACCACCACTTAATTAAGAATCTGTTCACGAATACACGAGTACCGAACAAGGAAACGGACAGCTTCACCCAAGAGGATATGCAACTGACTACAGGTTTCCTCTCGTCGCACTTCTGTTGAATTTGCTTGAAAAACAACATCGTCCTCTCTATTTGACGTTCAGCCAAAAAACAACAAAGTCTGAAGCACACGTGTGTAGGAATGAGTGAATCTTGCTTCTCGAGGTGAAGGACTTGCAGTGAAGGTAACCAATGTTTTGATGGTTTACTTGCTGATTGGGCATTGTTTAGCAAAGTGGCATGTACAAGGAAAGAGTGTTGTTATGGACATTCCACACACCACACTGTGGGTTTTGCTCGGACGGATCAGGACTGGATGGACTCAGGACTTGGGGTAAGGGCCCCAGTCTCGATGAGATGGCGATCCTGACCTTCTGCGGTGTCAAATTGTGCGGTGCATGAGGTCCAGCGAATCAAGGGAGGGGTCACGGAACCCTGAGTCGGAAATTTTCAATCTTTTTCCAAATGCACTGCAGGGTCAACATTTCAATTTGCACCGGGACCAGTTGTGGTTCTTTTCGCTTGGAGCTTGGGTCCTCAGGTTTGGCCCCTATGATCTCCTGCAGTTCTGGATCTGCCAGAGGCGACTGCATGGTTGGTTTCAAAAACAATGATGACACGTAATCATGCAGTTCGGAGCGGCACGTGGCAGGTTCAGTTCAGGTGAAGGCGCCTGGGACTGAACCCCACACTCCTACGTGTTTCTTCTTTCCCGGAAAAGGGTGTTTTCGGGCGTTTTGCTCCTTGCCTTCCTGGCTTCACCGTCTTGTTGATTGGTTCTGTCCGAAAAGAAGGATATATAGTTCTTCATGTGTGGCAATAGCCAAGGTTTTGTAGCCAGAACGTGCGAACAAAGTATATATACACACCTCCACAGACACGAACCAAATCTTTCTGGAAGCAACAGCAAAAACTTGGGGCAAACATGGCTAAGAAATCTCATCCTTCGGTGCAGTGCTGTTAACAAAGCTTCCCCACAAGCAGCCTGGAGCTGACAAGGCTTTTCTACCGGAGATACGTCACGTCTGGGGAACTATGAAATTTCGGCTTCTTTGAGCAGAGAGCGCGCGGGCAGATGCTGCCGTTTGCGTCATTGTGATCAATTCTCTCGGTGTATTTGTCTCATCAACGGACATGGTTACATCACTGTGCAGCACTGCTTTATTCTGTGTCTGAATGTCAAGTCCTCAGACAAGGGACACAGTCTTATTCACCAGCCAAAATGCAGTTCCCAGTTCTGTGCAGGCCAATGAGCAAAAGAAACATGACCGCATTCACTCGTGTATGTCAAGCACAACACGTGTCCCAGTGTTTGCCTCTTTCCATCGCCGAGATCTCTTTGAAAACAATGGTGAACTCACCCCTTCTTATGATGCTCAATTTCTGGGCAACACGTGCGTCTTTTACCTTTCCCTTTTGGTGTTGGTCGTTCTCCTTGCACAATCCAGAAATGTGCTTGCAAATCGCAAATACACTGTATCATATTCTTTGTAACCCTTTTGTTCTTTCTGCTTTCAGATTTTGCAATGCCACACAACCTTCAGTGATCGGAACAAATTCAACTGCAGTTGCACAGAAACTTTAGCTGACGCCGAGGGCGAAGCCCGGCAGCTTCACCAGGTGAACAGCACTTGCTTTGCAACACTATCTGTTACACGAAGACGCAAAAAACAGCAAAATCCACTTGCCAACAAATTTCCTCATTCACACGTCTGAGGTGTTTTGATCTCAAACATTCTTGCGCCTTGGTTGGACTTGGGCTTGAAGTGAACCAGAGATCAGAGATGTACGGTGAGGAAGAGATGATGAGAAGCATGGAAGTGGAGGTGTCGGTGGCGCTCAACTTCGTCATTTCCTACCTGTACACCAAGTTGCCTCGTCGTCGGGTCGACATGTTTGCAGAAGAGCTTGACAGAGCTGTGCGCAAAAAATTCGAGGGGCACTGGTACCCAGACCAGCCGTTCAAGGGGTCGGCTTTCAGATGCATCAAAGTGAGCGGAGAGAAGGTGGACCCAGTGATGGAGACCGCTGCGGCCATGAGCGGCCTGGACATTGATGAAGTCAAGGACAACCTGCCCCTCGACCTGTCCGTCTGGATCGACCCGAACGAAGTGTCGTATCGGATCGGAGAGAAGGGGGTCGTCAAACTGCTCTTCTCCAAGAAAAACCTGGCCAGTTCTGGTGCAAGTCACGCCTCAGATGAAGGGTCACTGGACGGCTTGGATTCTGAAGTGCAGTCGGCCAACAGAGGGTTCAACCCCGACGCGCAATGCTTCAGACCGATCGACTCGCTGTCGTCGTCACTGAGCAACCTCTCCATGTCTCCGTCTCCAACTGGCAACCTGTTCCACCCACAGCCGCACACCAGCGGGATCTCTGTCTCCAGAACCTCCTATCTCAGCCGCTCGTCCCAGATGAACACAGGCTTCACCGCGGCCAGTTTCGCTCAGACCAAGTTCGGTTCAACCAAGTTGAAGACGCAGGCGAAGCGTCCCACGCGTCTCTCACCCACTGAGCTCGGCGCCTACATGCGACAGAAGAGTTCAGTGCAGATGCCCATGGGCAACGGGGTGCCCAGCTTTGGGCCAACGATCGCGTCTCTCCTCCCCAGCCCCGGAAGCGCCAGAGCTCCTCCTCTCACGAGAGCAACGTCACTGAGTCCGCGGGACCCAAGGGTCGATCTGCTTGAGTATCAACAGCGACTGATGTATCTGCAACATCACCAGCAACAGCAGCCTCAACCTGCACAGCTGCCCAGTCCAGGGACCCTTTCCAGCCCTTCCATGGGCGGAGGCTCTTTGGCTGATATTTACAGCAGCTTTGGTCAGCAGCAGCAACAACAAGCGCAACCCGCTGTGCCGCAGGGTGCGCAGCCACCGGCATCAGCGTCTCTGATGGGAAGTATGGGCGGAGGCAACGTGAACCACGTGAACGACGCGCTGGCCAATCCCATCTGCTCGAGTCTCAACACTACCCTGCAACAACTGCAGCAACAACAGTTGATGCAACAGCAAAAACAACACAATGATTTCCTGCAGCAACTCTCGCCACCGCCGCACCCGCAACACCAAGACCAACCACAACCACTGCAGCCTCAGCAGTCGCTCCAGACCCCCCAGGTGCCACAGAGCTTCGGGCTCGGTCTGTCCAACATGAGTGCCAATCTGAGCACCAGTGGCGGCGTTGGTGAAGTCGGCGGCGCCGCCGGCAGCCTCGGCCCATTCCTGCAGAACACAACGCCGTCTCCCGACGACAGCAAAGCTTTCCTCGATGGTCTCAACCTGAGCAGCCTGCCGCCTTACCAAAACCTGCAACACCTTCTCGTTGCCAATTAGCTTCACACCAAGCCGGAAGTTATGTGACCAACAAACCTGACATGTGTTGTATATTTGTATCCAAGGTGTACTTAAATGGGAATTGTGGGGTAGGTAGGTCTATTCCGTAGCGCAGTTGTACGAGTTGGGGAATCTTGTGGCGTTTTTGTACCCAATGAAAAAATGCATAAAAATAGTGGGAAAGTTACGTCAAAAATGAACAAGTGAAGAAAATCAGTTTGACATTGGACGATGGCTTCGCAGATCCAAGTCATGCTTGCGTGTTTCGATCAAGCGACAGTACAGACCTTGAGGAAAGCAGTTGCGATTATGACGTAGGACCAACGTGAAGTGCTATGTAACTCTCAATGTTGCCACTTGCAAATATCTTCACACTTTTTGTGTTTGGAAACACAAAAAAGTGTCTCACCTTGTCCATGTACACATCTTTTCATTCCGCTGAGGAAAAAGTGACTTCATTCGAACCTTGTTGGGCCTGATTTCCAGAATTATGAAGCACCAAACTGTTACGTTTACCTTACATTTTGTCATTGAATTGAACGCCTGATCTTCACAGGGTATTCTGCAGGCTTCGTTTTCCTTTTGCGTTCTCGAAGCAATGCAAATCGGTTGGTGATACGGTCCTGCCAAACGCTTGATTGTTATCAATAAATAGTGTTGTAACTTCCCCGTGTACGAGCCGAGGAAAGTCGGGTGAAGGGGCTTTGACGTGTTGTGCAGCACACTGTATTTTCAATGACCACATGCTCACCACGCATGTGTGCAAACTTTGATGATTGAGGATTTGTCGCCTGTAAGTACGTGTATAAATGTACATTTGATGAAATTTAACCATGAACTGAAAGACATGCACTGAAAGGTGAATCAACATCACTCTCCATGCACGGGTATTTTGTCCACAAGAACGACAACGACAATGGCGCACAGCCAAAAGACGTTCACGAGAACTTCGTCTCATTCCACCTTCTGGGTGATTTGATCGCGGTGAACATTTTGTTTGAGGAGCGGCACTTGCGGTGGCACCCCAAGAAAAAAACGATTCCAACAATGAAAAATTGGAGGATTTTGCGTGTGAACTTCTGTCAATTGTTGTTCAGAACCGTCGGTCTTTGCAAACGTGCATCTTTTGACAGTTTGTGAATACAGAAACTGACAAAGATTTTGGAATATGCTTGGGTAATGTTTTTGGTGATATTATTGTAGTATTATTATCGCTGTTATGGAACTTGCGTTATGATTCTTGTACACACGGTGAAATAGGGACTTTTATCTTTTCTACTGTCGGTGAGCTTGACTTTTGTACACACGATGTGGAGAACTTGAACGTGCTTGGCTTCTTAAAGTGGTAATTTGTCTTGCTAGCCTGCACTGAAAACAAAGTGAGAAAGAATTTGATAGTTCAAAGTCACTGGTGTAATGTTCTAGGATCGGGGTTACAGAGCTGCATGAATTACTTTTTTACTTGATGTGCAATAAGTTCCTAATGTAAAACTTGAAGTATGTTTTGAAATGCCCTAGAGTTTGCCACACAGAAAAGTTTATATTGTTACCTATTTTTAAGTTTGTAATAAAATCATTTGAATATTAAACACACATAATCGTTTGTCTTTCCAACTTCGCCCACACTCCATGACGCGCACTTCAGGTCTTCTGGCTCCTTCGGGTCTCTGACCAAGATTCAGCCCAGACGTTTGCCATTCAAAGTGGCTCTGAGTGCCCACAACTTTGCTTGGCAAGGATGTCAACAAGGAAATATCAGGATCCAATACACATTCACTTCTCTCGGCGACGCCCAGGAGCGGCTTCTGCATTTGGCTCGAGGGAGATCCTGTGAGTGTCCCATTCAAAAACTTTGAAAAAAGCCAAAAGGAAAAAACAACAACAAACAGACGCGTGCAAAATTTGACTGACAACCCCACCTCAAACAGGGGGTGGGGTGGTGGTGTCAGAATCTGAACCTGCCTCAGGTGTTGAAGCTTCATCTTCCATTGAGTGCAAGTTAACTGACTCTCCTGACAGGGCTTGGGAAGGGGTCACGCATTCAAGCTAATGAACAGGAACCCAACACCCACGGAAACGGGCACCAAATTCACTGCAACTAAACGGTCAGTTCATTGGAGGTTGAACAGCAGAAAACAACGTCGTTGAAGCAGGTGTCTCTCGAACGACCAAAAACGTCACACTCACGACTGGAGATGCCTCAGTGTACATACAACACGTTGTTGATACCACAACACTGGCGAATCAAATCGTTTAATGTCCCTCGGACTGCGTCATGAATAATCGATGTTGCAAGTGCTCAAACTTCTTCAAAGAAAATCGACGTGCAGGGTGGGTCCTCAAATCCTCTCACTTGTCAAGTGTTGTTAGTCCGCGCTGTACCAATCGATTTCATCTGGAAATGGATACTCAAGGAAACAGCAATGTCACTCTTCAGACGAAGTTACCACAGTCCCTGTTCTTCTACACCCACACCTTTTTCGGTGCTCCTGACTGTGCCTCCGGGTCTTTTCCTCTTGTTGGTTGATGATCTGCAACTGCACGTGGGCTGAATTTTATTTGTAAACAAGCGGCAAAAGCAGAGGGATGTGCCTCCTGCTTTGATCGATCAAAATGGTACAAAAAGTGGTCAGCGTATGTATGTGTCATTTGATCACGACACGACAAACAAAGTGATGCACTTTGGTTTTTGTGTGCGAGGTTCATAGTGATGTGCAAAGGTGGACACTGTTTACATGCACATGCACACAAGTGCTCATTCTGTCTCACCAATGTCTCGAAGTGCGATTCTTAGAACATGCGTGGAGTTAAGTCGTGAAAGGTAGGAACCAAGTCAACCGCCACAACCATAATGAATTCCTTGGGAACAAAAGAGAGTACAACAAACACGACAAACGTCTGGTGCACACATAGAGCATGCAGTCACATTTCTGCAACGAGTTTCCTTGTGACGTGCCACAGCGCACTGGGAACGTTGCGTGCGATCGTTAGGCGTTTCTATTTTGCAAGAAACACACACAAATGTATTCGCAGTCGTCATGTGCACATTGATTCTGTGCCTCAGTTCACAGTGCTGCACACGTGAAAACTTCCATTGATGCGTTCTTCATTCACAAATGTAGCTCTGGAGATCTTTTTTGTACCCGATTCACCAGCTGCGCTCTCGGAGCGTCCAGATAATGCCCAACTTACAAGGGTCTCACCATTCACGTCTCAACTGTGCTGAAGCTGTGACAATACTTGCTCGACCGGTTGCAAAAAGCTGAGACAATTCAGACAATAATCGAACAACACTTCGATGAATTCTGCTTGGCAACTGAAAAGTGAGAAAACCCGGCCGCAGCAGTGGAGATGTGGTGATATTCTCAACTTCCTTCAATGATGCCCCGTCGAAAAGCGAATAAAAGCCACCTGCGTATAAAGTAGGTTTCATTCGACTTCAGACTGTGCATGCTACAGAGCAACAGATAAGCGACGGGCAGAACATACTTCTCAAACGCAGGTACATTTTCTCTGAACCTGTTCGCTGCTCTTATTCAGCTTCGCACGCAGGAAATCGGCTCCACGTGCGTGGGTCAATTTGCGTCGCTACATTCGTAGGTACGTGCTATTTGGAACCAGTGGTCAGCTTCATGTGACATAAGCGCACCGAATTCTGAAGCCCGGATGTCACGCCTTGTCGGACTGACTTTTGCACCAAGGGTTTGCAGCAAATCATCTTCCTTGATAAATTGGCGCTGATTCCAACGAGCGAACACACAAAGCCGCACCATACATGCGCAGTGGCAGCTGTCATATTTTGGCGGACGGTTCGTCGTGCATGAGAGTCAAGGCAACCAATTCTCTCCAAGTTTCTTTCCTGCATCAAAGCGCTGCAGTCCAGCGACGCCTCTGGAAAGAATGTTGATAAGAATGCAATTTCCCCCAGCACCGGGACTCAGGTTTCAGAACCATCAGATCTGCTCGTCGAAATCTTCACAACAAAGCCTTGTGTGTTTTTATCTTGTTCAGTGCAGGCAGGTTGCTCAGCATCCCAAATCGTCAAACAAAAGCAGTCGCGACATTGGTACGGAGTGCAGAAAGAAACTGGATTTTGATTTGTTGTGCTGTAACTCATTAATGTGATTGCCTGGATGCACCGCTGCACTACAACAAGTCGACCGCTGTCGAGTTAATGCGAAATCTCCTGTTTTGCTTGTGATCCGGCGCTGCATGTCCTTTCTGCACTGAGCTGGAGCGGCTGCAGAAGTCCCCAGAGCCACATGGATTTGCACTGCAGTCAACTGCGGGTTCTCTTCTGTCGCGGGTGGACGCAAATCACATTCTTTTTTCTTTCTGAGGTTCATGCGTGTGTACTTTTGTCTTATCGCCTTGCTACAAACGTTTTCCATCGAGAATGCAAAAACATGGAAGCCTGAGTGCAACGACGGTTGCTGAAACCGACAACCAATTGACAACTTCGAAGATGTTTGATTGAATAACTTGTGCTGCAAGTCTCATCAGCTGCAAATGGAATAAGGAAATCATGTCTGAGTTGTTGATTTCCTGAAACAGAGGAAGCCTCCCATGGACGAATTTTGCATTGCCAATGTCGCACAAACCCGAGACCGGATCCAGCCATGGGGGCAGGGAACCTGACCAGGCTCCTCAGTCCTCAGGGTTCCCAGATTTGCACAGAATAACAAGTAGAAATCAAAATCTTACTCGTGTTCTTTATCCCGAGATCAACGGTTCTCCAGGGCATATGGAGCCTTCAGGAGACCCACCCAGTAGACGAAGGTGAAACACGTAATCCCCATGTGCACTGCTGTGAGAAGAGCAAACCCAAAAAGGTACTGAAGACCTTTCCTCTGAAGACGAGTGACATCTTCATTCCAGAAAGTTTTTCACAACATTCACCACCAGCAAACAGTAACACGTTTGTTCTGAGGACAGCTTTGTCGTTTACTTGTCCCTGTAGAAAGTTTGCATGCGGCGCATTTTGCATCCTTGAGCACTGTTGAGCAGAGCGTGCTTGTTTGTGAAGAATGTTAGTGAGTGAGTCTCAGTTCATACACGCAGCTGAAAACGTCACTCACATAGGGACTGGAACTGTACGGTTTCAGTTCCAAACAGAACGGCCAAGTATTTTGATGCCTCTGTTCTCAAAATGCCAGAAGTTAGAACGCGAGGCATGCACCTCGAGATGGTCAAGTTTCTAACATTTTGTGCAATGAATTTTGTCCAACCATTGAAATGCCATTGGTGCACGCGTAGTAAACTTTGGAGATCAGTCTTCAGTGTGCGCGGGCTCAGAGACAAGAATTGACCAAGTCTACGTTGGACGCATGAGCATTGATCCCGAACAAGAGAACACACAGAGCCAGAGTTTCACAATGGATTGGCCTGAAAATAAGGGGTGGTCTAATACGCGAAGGGGTCTTACACACGGGATTTTACGGTACATCCGCAGGAGTGATATGATTGCAACTGAGTGCCCAACCTTTCCAACCAGCACGCACAACATACGAGTTGAAGCGATGCATGGAGTTCGCCCGGACTCGTTGAACGCATTTCGTCTGTCTCTTCGCCAAGCAAAAATCTGAACGTTTTCGAGTACGTGTACACAGAAGGAACCGCTGTTTCCACAAGTTCACACCGATCCGTGAGGACAGGATAAATTGGTCGTGGACATCTGGTGATGCGGCCCGCATACCAAGTGAGCCACGGGCGTCACCTGTACTGGAACTCTCTCTCTCTCTCTCTCTCTCTCTCTCTCTCTATGTGTGTGTGTGTGTGTGTGTTGGCAGAATTGGATTGTTGAAGACTGAGAGGGAGGCGCACTGCAACCCTTTTTGTTGGACAGGACACAATGGACTTGTCCACTGGACACTCTGGCGAACTTGACCTACGGAGGTTCGCATTTTGGGAGGCAGGAGGGCAACTCTCCTTGTCGTCTGGCAAAAATGGGTCTAATTTCATTTGTTGTAGGCACGAAAAAAGTGTAACATGTTCTTGTGTCTCCTCGCGTGCGTCAAATGCCAAGTACATGGTCAAACATCTCAAGTGGACAAATTGACTCACAGCCTAACTCCAGGGCTGATACTACGAGTATTTCGTGAGCAATCCGAACTTTCTGCACGAAACACTGCAGTAAACAGTCGTTCAGCCTGACTTTCATTCTCGACAACAATGTCATTACAGCCATCGACTGCGTCAGAACACCTGATGCATCCTTGGATGGAGTTTCCTCTTGATTGGCTGTTTAACTCGAGCGTACTTCTTCTCCTACAGGCGGAAAGAATCATCTTCCAATCTTTCAGCACTCACTCTGATTCAAAGTCACACATCAAACGTGGTTGGTGGTTTGGTTTTGTGACTCCAGTGCCACAAGTTTGTGTGTTCACAAATGGATGACCGCAGAGCTCTTGGAGTGGCAGGCTGCAATGAATCTGGAGGCATGTTCTCGGACACATATCAAATGCTTGCAATGAGATGTTTGCATGTTGTTGTGATACACTTGAAGAAACACCATTTTTGTACAGCAAAAAGGACACAATCACACCAGCTGTTGCAGTTTTTGCCTTTCTGGATGAACACGAAAGAGCATGTCAGGGTGTCAGACGCGATCTTGTCTGTTGCACAGGCCATGTCTCCGCCTGACAGACCAGCAGCCTGGGTGCAGATTTGCTGGTTGATTTTGGCTTCGGTGGTGGCCTGCTTGATGCGGACTGCTGGTCCGAAGATAATGAGGAAAATTCAATTGGTGCAAAGCATTTCCGTAGAGACAGCACTGTGATGTGAAAACACCACCTGAAGGGACACTGTCAAGCTTGACAGCTTGGTGGCAGATGTGATCGCGTGAACACTTCCTCTGCATGATGCGCTCATGCAGGGACCGCAGTGTGCACATGCATACGAGGGAGGTCCAGGAATATGCGGTTTCTGTCCGGAAAAAGACGGGTGCAAGTGTTGCGATTGCCAAACCAACTTTAATGTGAACACACAACATGTCAACAAATGCC
>JAAUXT010139506.1_pt1 | contig 10576 bp, 9 predicted proteins | sample 7278171 | NCBI WGS metagenome assembly JAAUXT01 (sample SAMN14350112, study PRJNA611818) | marine sediment metagenome | isolation source: surface marine sediment (1.8m) | place: French Polynesia: Moorea | collected 2018-08 | reverse complement strand
GTCAGAAGCTGGTAACACCCTCAGCAATGGCAGCTGGTAATGCATGCAAAGTGTGAAAAATGTAGTTTTTGATCTTTTCAAAATTTCTGTGAAAGGAGGATGTTCCATAACGCACTCTCTTAGCCTTGGAATAAACGTTCAAATCTACGACATCGTTCTTCCTTTAAATCCAAGCTCATCTTCGTGAGACAGGCATAACTTGAACATCATGTTTGCTGCAGGTTGTCTGGTCTTGGTCTTCTAGTTTGTTTCCGCATGCAGTCGCCGTCCGGGACACACACTGACGACAGGCCTGCAATGTACGTACACACCAGAAATCTTGACTTGCCAAGATCCATCAAAAACAGTTTCTCTCCGATTCATCAGGTCATAACTGCTTCCCTGCCAAGATCAGTTGCTGGTGATGAGGAGGGATGCTTTCTTACGAATAGAAGTGTGTGGGGTGTGCACAATTTTGGAACCCACCGAAAGCTGGCGTGTGAAAAGTTGAAGCCACAAAGATTCCGATTGAAACCAAACTGGGTTTGTACGCGGTACTCTCCGTGTGTACGCGGCCACACTTCGTTTGCCCCCCAAAATTAGCGATGTATTTTTAACTTGCCGAGACACAACTTCAGGAGAAATCGGATCACTTGCAGTTTAACCAAACAATAGATTTGGACCTTGCTGGTTTGACTTTTGAAGATCCTGCGCCAACGGTCAGGTACAGCAACACTCCCTCAAAGTCTGCGCACAAGCTCAGAAGCGCTTTTGAACAACATTGGCGTGCTGAGATCCGCTGTCGTGTCTCTTGTTGCATGTGCTGTTTCGTCTTCGCACGAACCAATGCCGTTCCCTGTACGAAACGCTAACTCACCCTGGGGGCACCACACAAAAAAGTCGCACCATTGGCGGATCCTTCAATTACAGGTAATCCGCCGCTCTGCGGGAGTCGGCGAGACCGGGGGCAGCAGGCTGAACAGCTCCTGCGCTTCCCTTCCCTACAGCGCCAACTTCCCGTCCACAGAAAGGCTATTCACTTGAAGAAGCGGGATGCGGGCCGGCCTTTGCGACGCGGCTTTGAGTTTGCAGAAACTTCAAACTGAAAATACATGTTCTTTTTACCAAGTGTGAGTGGAAGAACAGTCTTGTGGGTTTGCTCCGCAGCCGAGAAAATTTGTTCGTCGCACTCAGCTCTTTGAATGTTCAGGTTTTGTTAAAAAGCACTTGTAAACCCCCAAATCCTGGATCCACTGTTTGACCCGATTATATGGTCACAGGAACAAGTGACCAGTCTTAATCTCACAATAATTACAGTGATAACGTTTCAATTAGGCTTGAAGCGGGTTCAGTGAGATATGTGCAGCCCGCATGTCACTCATTATTCTATTAACAACGGAAATGTGCCAAAATGGACAACCCAGTTCCCCTGGTGAATTGAGGAATCTTCTGTCTAATTTCCAGGCAGGGAACCTAAAATAAATCAAACAGGGCCAACAAAGACACTTGCGTGATTCTCTGGTGTGGAAGTTGATGGCTGTGTAATTTGTGGAGGGGGTTCTTTCAAGTGTGTGTTTTCGTAAAACAAGACGCAATGAAGCTCTGAAGGAAGCCGAACACACGCGGAACGGACACATGCGTGTGTGAGCGCGCCTCAGGTGAAAACTTTTGCGCCCCGCTTGTTCTTGAAGAGTACTTGCGCACAGGTCCACTTGGATTCAGCCTGATGTCCACACATCTCTGCTTTGTTTTTGCTCTGCGTGACCTCGTGGATTCATTGTTCCCAGCACCTTGCAGTATCTTCTTCAAATTCCTCTGCCTTTTCTTGATCTGCTTTTGCCTTCCTGGTCTTTGTGAAACACGAGTATATGTATGAACTGCTAAGGGGCAAGCTGTCTGCGAAACTAAAGGCAACTGAAGTCCTTTTGGCCGCACTGATCAAATAGAAGAGACTTGTACGTGTGGTGCCACACCAATGGTCTACTCCTCGGTTGTAAGCTGCTTGAGTGAAAAACATTTCACAGTGACCGTGACCTGCAGAAGGGGAAACACACCAATTCTCAGAATTTTGCAGACAGCTTCAGCTCTCATGTTTGAGTCTGCCGTGGTTTGGTTTGAGTGCGTGACAGACCTTTTCTTGCTTCTCCAAATGTTTCTTTGGTAACAACATTGTTGCTCGTCTCCTGGATCGCTCATCACCTGCACTGCAGGATCGTGAAACGGTAATGGAGCGTGGATGCGGGCCTTGCGATAGCTACAGGGAGGCCCTTTAACCTGCTGAACCTGCAGGCAGTGCGAACACGTGCAGCGCTGCAGGGGACCCGCCACCTCCTCCATATCGGGCAATGAATGATGTCTCAATCAGCAGAGCTGTGGATCCAGGGTGCTCGATGATGTTGCCAAGGACTTGGAGTTGATGTGGTTTGGGGGATCACCTTCAGATGACAGTGAACACTTTTTCTTGTTCGTTGGTTTGTCTTTCAATTGTCACAACTGCACGCGCTTGTTTTGAAGAGCCTATAGAAAGCAAGAAATTCCATGTTGCGTGCATGAAAGACGAGACGGCCTCATTCGTAGCATTTAGGATCCGACGAAGGGTGCATTGCTCGCGGAGAACAATACTGGATTCGCACCCGCAGCACTCAGGCTGCGTGCACACAGCGGTGCGGCGCTTGATTGACGTCGCTTCACGCGAGGCGCGGCTCCTCGCGGCGCGAACCCGTCGTGACTCCCCGCGCTCGCTGCGTGCAGGACAAATCCGGGACAGAAATGCAGAAAACAGACAGCTGACCAAAGTGCGTTCTGAACAACAGAAAGAACCGTCTTTGGTGCAAGGGGAGGTCTTCAGAATCAGGAAGAACAAGTTTTCCTTGTGACTGGCCAAACGCGTAGTTTGTTCTTCAAAATCCCAACAGATGTCAACAGTGATCCGCCGATGCGCACATTCAAGCAATCCAAAGCGAGCCAGTCGGGATTTGTGCTCTTCCTTGCCTCCATTGAGAAGAATTTGTGTTGCACTGAATCTGAAAATAGTTTTTACAGCAAAAGAATTGATCACAAACACATGTGCAAAAGGACAAAACTGCAGCGTGCATTTTCTGCTGAACTTTTCGATTTGTCTTCGTCAGCTGTCCAAGAGAGAAAACAACAAAACAACTAGTTTTTTTGTTTCACTGTTTTAATTTTTTGCTTTTTGCGTTTTTCGTTGCCAAAGGAATTCACACGACGGCAGATTCCAGCACTGTGCTCGTTTTCGCCAGAAACTCCACACTCACAACATGTCACAGAAGGACAATGGTGGAAGAGTTGCCTGAGCTTCAGGAAACGGAGGGAGGAACCCCGGGTAACAGAACAAAATATCCGTCAGCATTCGGTGACTGGTAGTTAAGATGTGAGATTAGATAAGCGCGTATTGAAAAGGCTCAAGTCTCAGAGATCAAGTGTATCTCAGATTAATTCAATACGAGAATTCTCCACACAGAAAGGTGCGCTCCTCCAGTGGATTCAGCACCACGGTGAGGGGGAGCCCCACCATGATCTCGGCTACTGTTGAAAAAAACAAAGGGGGCCAGGATGGTTTTTTTTTGTGGGGGGGTCAGGGGTGTCCAACATCAACACGTTTGTCATAGGTGAAAAAAAATGCGTGGATGAAGCTTCAGTGCCTTTTCAACGGACAATAAGGGTGGGAGTGGAAAGGTCCACGAACCCCAAAGATCAGGTGGAGACATTCGAACGGTTGATAGAGACAGATGTGGAATTTGAGGAATGATGATGTTCAAAGTTTACATGGTGTAAAACAGAACGTCTGTGATTTGCTTCCCCCAGTCAGACGTTTTACAGAGCTCGGACCAGAGAAACAAATTCCTGTTGCAAATGTGAAGGCTTTGGAGCCAAAGTGTAGCAACCCTCAAGCCAATCGAACAATGTCCGCGACCCCAAACTGAAACCTTCTCACTTTGAAAAACAGGGCAATATTTGTAAATCAACAGTGATGAACCTGTCAAGCGTTCGGACTGAACAAAAAGGCACTTTTGATAAGAAACGGAGTGTCGGTTTGTCCCGTTGCAATGGGATCAAAGCCGGAAAGCTCGAGGGTGTCACCCCGACGTGGGGTGACGGGCCTTTGGGCGCAGACATGGTTTGAGGGCTCGCAGGGGCAGAACACTGGGGGACGAGACGGCTCGGAAGGGGTGCTGCGGCGGGCTACACGCCTCTGTGAAACACGATCCCTGTTCACCGGTGGGGAGTCAAGAAGAGGGAACCCAACACCCGACAATAAAACCCCTCCGAGCTGTATTCATCTCAAGATCCATGCGTTTTGCACTGGGGGTGGCGGATCCAGAGTTTTGACGCATAAAAAATTAAACAAAAGCATAAGCTTTCGGGTTTGGCTGCAAAATTCCGTGAGCTGAGCATACTCACTTGTCGTTCAAAGACGGACTGCCGTCGGACACCACAAGGTCCAGTTTGACCCTGCGTGAGTTTCGCATTTCCGCGGAAAAATTGGATGTCTCTTCAGTTGCGGGTGGATGAGGTGCTTGCGCGAAGCAAACACGGAGCGGACGGCCGGTCTTGGCCCTCCGTGATCCGCACAGGTCCCCTGCAGGTACACATGTCTTCATCTCAACCGACCGTAAAAGCACAAAACAAAACACTCGGAGCCTCGCAATTAATTCTCGAGAAAACTGATCCTGCCCCCATGGAGTTCGGAATCTGTGGAGAGGCGCTTTTGGACAAGATGTCTCCCGCCTGTCGTGAAAGACATCTTTGTCACTTCTATTCACCGAGCAGGCAGAGAAAAGAATTGCAACTCTGTTGGAAACGGAACAAAGTGGGAATTAACCGAAACCGGTGGGTTCAATGCAACTGCTGTTCTTGATGTCACCAGTTGTTGGCGGTTGAAATCTGTCTTGAAATTTGCTGCTGATTCGCAACAAGAATCTTCGCATTCTTGATCTTCAGTTGTTTGTCCGTTATTCATCGTGTCTGAGCAGCAAAAACACTGTTCGCACCTGTCATCGGGCAATTGGTTCCACGTCCCCCCTTCTGAAAGAATCTCAAAATGCACAAAATGCTCCTGGCTGCAGCGAATAATTATCCTGCTGACACAGGCGATAAACTGAATGTCACGAGGGTTTTGCGACCACCTTGCAGAATCAGGTTGGAAGAACACGACTGTCATTCGGCCTGTGCAGTCCTTGGTTAGAACTGGCAGAAGTATCCCAGGGAGCTGTCGCAGCATGTCAATCACGCTGAGTTCGTTGTCTCACAAACACACATGGAGTGCGTATTCAACTCCGTTTGGAGATGCAGCGAAAAGACAAAGGATCGAGAAATCAACAAGTGTGTCGTTGGCTTGTTTGAGCCCGCATCTCAGCGTGGAAGCTTCAGGTCAGACGAGTCGCCTTAAAAATTGCAGTCGGTTGCTTGTGCTTTTTCTAAGCAAAGCATTCAAAGTTTGCATCAAAGTTTTCGAAGTTCCTCCACTGCGCTGTGTTCGAAGTCACAACCGTGCCTGTGCACTTGGAAGCACACAAAGTTTAGTTTTGGCAGATTCAAGCACCTCATCTCGTCCCACAACACACGACACAGAGCCTGATTTTAATCGTGGTGTCTGAAGGGATTGATATTGAAAAAGATGTTTGGTGTCGAGGACGTGTTTCGAATCAAAACCTGTCAGATCACATCTTTCGGGGAGCCTTGTATTTGCAGCCAAACATTAATTTAATATAAAATATTAAATACCACCTTCAACTCATAATTCTCTCGTGTGCTTCATTGCAGACTTCCCCTCACAGTAGGAATTTCAATTTTCACGTGCAGGACTCGAAAAACCTTTCCCGATGTATGAGTCTTGATGCACAAGGCACACCGTTTGTCAATGAGGAAAAAGCACGGAAACCGAAAAATTTCGGAAAATGTCAACGGTCTTACAATGCATGCAGGGGTCTCCTTGTTGAGAGGGCGCTTGTAAAACTTATTCCATTCAAATATTTGTTCAGGTTTATTGACCCTGAAGGAAATAATCAAACAGCAAATGATGTGGGTCTCTGTACATTAATTTGGCTGCTTCATTACAATTCTTTGGCCTACACGGAATGATGTGTTCAGTCGGAGCGTCACACTGAGGGCGTTTCTGCCTCAACTTTATGTCTTTGTGCGAATCACTTCAACACAATCATCTGGTGACGCTTTGTGCCCAACAGGCCGTCATTCAACTTGGAATTTTTCTGGTTTTGGTCAAACGACACTTTTTCGGCGAAAACTGAAATCATTGGCTGTTATTCTTTCAGATTCAGTACAGGCAAACACGCAGTTGGCACGCTGACGGACCTACCACAAGACACCGGAGCACATTTTGAAACGTTCGGTGAATCAGCCAGGCTGCGTCTTTCCAAGCGGGAAAAGGACTACATGTGGTTTGTTTCCTTCGTAGTCGAAACAAAAGTTTCACGGAAAAGACGACGAAATTTATGATTTGTGAATGCACCGCTTGTCTGTGCACTGGACAAATCCGGGCAAGGAAGCTGGGCCGCACACCTTTCCTTCTTTGTTGTTTGCTAACCAAGCGGAGCGAATGGCGTGACTCCCCACCCACCCGGTCTCTGTGAACTTGCTTCTGTGCCTGGACGTTTCGTTGTTCCCACACGTGGAAGAGAACAGCAATGTCGTTGGAGCTCGTTTGGAATGCTTGAACAAGAATCGCTCGTATCAGCAACCTGCCTCAAGTTCGTGGAAGCATCCCCTCGTAACAAAGCCTTCAAATCTGAAGCGACAGATTTGAATCGACCAATAAATCAGAACTTCTTCAATAGATTCACAGCCTGGGACAGTTCGGTGGAAAATACACGACAAGCCGTCCCATTGTGCTCGACAACCTTGCATGACAACCAAACATAAAACTCCCTGAACCATCTTGAATAGCACTCATATATCTCCCAAGGTAAAGCCTGCTAAATTCCTCACTTTATTTCTTTGCCTTTTGCGCTGTTAAAATGTCCTTTTTGGCAGCAGGGAGACAACAAGGAAGTCACGTGACTTGGGGTGTGAATGTCCGTGATCAGTAGTAAATCGGAGAGAAACAAACATCACCGAACGAGTCGATTGCGTGTTGCGCAGCAGTTCGCACTTCATGACAAGTAGTGCTGCGAAACTGGCGAGACAATGATGAGCAGTAAAACCAGAATTTGCTGGAAGACGATTTGAAAAACACAAGTCTGTGTTTCAGTCAGATGGCAAATGCTTGTTTCTTGTCATCACAACTGCTACGAAAAATTTTCGCTGAACACAAGGTCTGAGAAACATCGACATGCGTGCACTCAGATGTGACACCGAAGAATCTCTTCAAATTTGAAGGGTGAAATTTTTGAGATCCACCCTCGAAAATCGAAAAAAAAAAAAACTGCCTCAAAAAATGTTCGCTACTCAGAGACTGTCAAGGGTGGAGACACAAACTTTTCTGAGATGTTTTGAAAACCTGAAAAGGAAAGAAACCGGTTGCAAGTGTTTGATACGCGGCCCATTGAGAACGGCTGACAGGGCGAGCAGAAGGTTGACGGGCGCCTGGCAGCCCATTGGGATGACAGGCTGACAGAACGGGGTAAAATACGGGAAGTACGGGGCACGGGGGAGGAGCAGGGCACTTACGTGAACCCCCAGCCTGTCAAGCTACCCCTATCCCTCCGCTTTTCCTGCAACGTTGAAAAGAAAAAAAATTACACAGGTCAAATTTAAAGAAGTGATAGACAGAGAGAAAGGAGAAAATACGAGCAAAGAATTGGAAACATCAAAGGTGTGTTTTGTGCTCGAGCTGCACACAGAGTATCATTCTTCCAACATTGAGCATCCGTCATCGCTCCCCAGACACAGAACATCCACCGTTTGTATGCTGGTCTGGTGTTGCCTGTGGTGTGGCCAACATGGGATTTTGACCAGGCAAACACTCCTGACCAGACACTCACCTTTTTCTGACAACAGAAACTTGTAATCTCACTCGCGCTTGTGTCTAGTCAGACACTCACCCAGGAGTTCGGAAGCACACTTGATGGGTCAAAAGAGCTTTGGAAGCTGTCCCTGTGGGATCAAGGTGATGGTCAGCAACGACCTATTTGTCCTCTTTAACTGGCGCAGTAGTACCAAAGGCACCTGCAGACATTTGACTGGGGAGTATCTGATGTCTGGTCAAAAGCTCGAACTTGTCCAAAGACCCAAAGAACTGTTTTCATCTTTTCAACACAAGTTAAGCTGTAGAATCCGAACTTACAGCCTGAACCAGGACAGGCAGGGTCTTCCTGGATCCTTGCTAGTTTGGTGATGCTCTTCAACGAGGTGCCACCTTCTGTGACACTGGACACAGGTCAAGAGGCCACCAAAAATTCGGTTTCTACCACACTGTGCTCTTCAGGGACATCGCATAACTACGAGACACGTCGTTGTGAAACGCGTGTTCAACAGCGGGCGTGCACAATTGAGTTCTCAGGAAATCGCTCCGAAGTGCCTGAACTTCTTTCATGAATCTGCAGAGTGATGCACGGTTGAGGTCATGTCAAGGGATGAAAACCACACCAAACTGGATTGCTAAAGCTGCCAGACAGGATTCTGAACACCAACTGTTAACTTATGATCGAAGAAGTGGTTTGTGCACATGTGTTTCCAGTTTGTTTCTTTGTGCATGCTTCCTATTTTGACTGCCTTTTCGAATAAAACCGCGCAAGGTACATGAAATTGTGCCGAAAATTAACTATTTTTGTGCAGAAATAAGAGTGCAAAAGCAAAGTTCTGTAACCAAGCCGATAACATTGAGTGGTAACTAATCACCGCTTTATTTCCTTTCACTCCACAACTCGGATGACACCGTGTTATTATGCGACAATTTCAAATACATCATTTCATTCTGTGTGTTTTTGAAGCGTTCAGTGTTGATGCGAGGAGCATGACATGTCGGAAAGCATATCCGAACAAGAACCCAACCTGAGAGTGTACGAAAACCTCTTTCGGGGATCCACTTTTTCTTTCCACTGAAACGTCGTAATTCAAGCTTGCTCCCCCAACAATAGCAGGTTTGAATGCCAGGTCCCTGTCCCACCATTTATTTGGCTCGCACCGTGCTAAATCAGCTTGTAATTGTTAAATCTAACAAGAACTGTCAGCAGCCCCAACAGTAAATCAAATGCGAGGATTAACGAGGAAAATTTATCTTTGAGGTTCAGTGGCAAGATCAGTTTCACACCTGAAAATGATTGGTGTTCATTCTAAGTTCTTTTGATGTGCCACGAAAGGCACACAGACCGCTGAAGTTTCACTGCATTTCGAGATTCGAAAAGACGCGTAGTCGGGCCAGTGGTTTGCGAAGCGCTTTTGTCTTACTCTTGAACACAATAGTACAATACTACGAGTACACATGACAGTTTCCCACACGAAACTTCAAAGAAGCGCACCTTCCCAGACTTTTGTGGCCTCAAGATGTTGTTCCTCTGCGGGATTCTTCGTGACGGAAAACACCCTGTTTGGGAACAGAAAGCGCCTCAACACCTTGGGCTCTTCCAGAAAAAGGTCACTGTGCCTGCAGAATCTGAGCGCGCACGAAAAATTGTCCATTCTTGGTGTAAAAACTGTCCAACCCTTGTCGGATCGTCACTGTGTGAAATTTTCCAAGATCCCTCGAAAGAAACCCCACAAAATTTGTGGACATAGCGGTCTCGCCTGAAGCGCCAGATCTGATGGGTACAACTTCTACCTTCTATTTCCCACAACAAGAACAGAGCAGCCATGGATACGAGCGACTTGTTCTCACCAAGGACCCGCAGTGCCTCCCTGGAGGCACGTGTCCCCAGGCTCGACCTGCTTGGTGCCCGGAGTGCATCGTAGGGTCTCCCACGAAAGTCCCAGGCCCCTTCACGGAACCTTCTCAACGCCACAGACGCTCCACTTCATACGCCCAGTTGGTGCTGAGGAGTACAGTACGTGCGTTTGGGTGTCTGGAGGAGCAGAAATTTCCCATATTCCAGCAATGTTTATTGCTTCTTGTGTTGATTTCGCACGCTTGTTGGACTTCAGTTCACAACAGAAGGTCTGTTCTTTCTTGGACCTTTACACAGGCCATACTGCTGTCCATTTGTTCTCGTTCTGTTCCGTTGTGCCCTGCAGACGAGTGTGCAGCTCTTCCAAAACCATATCGTGGTTATCTTTGTCACAGTTTCTTCCACTACGCCAAGGAAAGTAAATTTATGATTTGGTTTCAAATTGTTCGAACAACAAACAAATGTTCGTGACAAACAGGACACGAGATTGGCCACAACTTTTGCAACACAGGACACTGAATGTGGGTTGTTCGCTTTTCAAAAACCTTGCACATGAATCCAACTTTCGAAGTGGCTGAGAACATATCAAAAGTTTTCGTTCAGACGCGAACACAGAAATTCTCATATAGCACGGATGCACATTATCTGTCTCGATTTTGTGCCGTATCTCGACAGAAACTGCATCTGTACCATATGAGGATTATTGAACTCTGTCCAAAAGACTTGTACTCACTATTTGGGTCTCGATTGCTGCACATCTCGACCCAAATAGTGAGTACTCGTCTTTCGTACAGCGT
>JAAUXT010078405.1_pt1 | contig 10578 bp, 17 predicted proteins | sample 7278171 | NCBI WGS metagenome assembly JAAUXT01 (sample SAMN14350112, study PRJNA611818) | marine sediment metagenome | isolation source: surface marine sediment (1.8m) | place: French Polynesia: Moorea | collected 2018-08 | reverse complement strand
GGATTTTTGAAATTTTTTTTTAAATGATCAGTGATGCTCACTGATCATTTTTCCAAAAGTGGGTCCAACCCCCCCCCCTCCGGTTAGACCCACTTTACACATATGGATGGACATACAGACTGATGCTGATGACACTAAGCGTGTGGTAACACCCTTCGGGACCACACGCTTAAAAATTGAAAATGTTGCAATGGTTTTCATATCGAACGTTCATTGTCGGTTCCGTTCCACACTGACCCCTTGCTCTTCTTTGTCATTGCCTTCCGCTGCGCTGGCGGCGCTCGACATCCGACTTCGCTTGTGTTCTCTCAGCTCAAACACTTTGCTCAACCAGATTTCTTCAAATGTCCTCAGTGAGTTTTCGATGGACAAGTCTTTTTCTGCTTTTGATATAATTTCTCTGACCACGTCCATGTGTTCTGCAAACGATGATGTTTGAAAATATCACGACGTGAACAAGTGGACGTCAATCTCAAATTCTTTCCGAGTGCAGAACTGTACTCACGCTGCAGATCGAGCGCGACAAGTTCGCCCAGACTCATGTGTTTGAGCGCGTCGTGGTCGAGCTGCATCGCGCCTCCCAGGGCTCGCACCAGCTGCTTCCAGTGCCGCGTCCTCAGGGCCGGGTTCCTCAGGTGATCCAGCAGAGGCAGACATCGCTAGAAAAAGAGTTTGCCAAAGTTAATCTCCTTCCTTTAAGTCTTAGAATCCACCTTCGCATTAGGACTTGCAGAGCTTGAAACCGCACGTGGAAACTGTTGACGGATTCGGTCAGCCACACGAACACGTCCCACTCGTGTGCAGCTCGGGGCAGACCCCGGACTGTCCGCAGTTGAGCTTCGCAATCCTCCTGCATGACGCCACTGTCGACCCGCAACCAGCGCTGTCTCCTCCACGCCTCGTGTTCCGTGCTCACACTGCGTACCACTTCCCACATGCGCCGCAAAACGTTCAAGTCCGTTCTACATCTGTAAAGGAGTGCAAACTGGTAGCCCCTGTGCTGGTGGAGTCACATGACGTCACCTCCTTGGAGCTGGCCCAAGGCCCCTTGGGTGAAGGTCCAGGCGAGTGGCATTGGTTCGGGTTGGCAGGCGAAAGTGTTTTGATGATCCAAGGGCGAAGAAAAACAGACAACATACTCAGTCAGAAGTGAGAAGTTGACACCATTCGCTTCCATCAGTTCCTGAAGTTCAGCCAAGTCCTGGGCTTCGTTTTCCAGCGAGTCCAGCTTTTCAGAGAAATCGTCGATGATGGTGCTGGACTGGTCAGTGCCACAAGCTCGAGAGTAGACAACTGACCTCTTCAGCTCATCGTGCAGAGAAATCACGCGGACCCCAAAAGCACTCAAATCCTGCAACAAATTTGAAAGAATCTGACTGTTACTGATCCATTGACACGTTCTGCTTCATTGGGAAGACCCCAGGGGTGCTTCGTCAGGACAGAAGTGTCTCGCCTCGGTGATGGTGTCCGTTTGCTCCTGTATCCGCGGCCCGAGTCTCTGCTTCGCCAGAGACACTTTGGTTCTGAGACTGTTCCATCGCGCCGGAGTCGCCTCGAACAGCTGCTCCGTTTGCTCGGGAAGGCCGTGTCCGTATTTGTTCAACAGAGACACTGTGTTGCGCATCGCCGTGAAACTGCTGTCCATCACTGCGTGCTGAGCCGACACCTTTCAACAACAAATGGCTGGACAGTGTCCACACCAAACTCCAGCGAGGTTCTTTGGTTCACAATACGAGTAAAATTCAACGTGTACCTCGTTGAACAGTCTCATCATCTTCATGAAAGAAGCGGTGTCCTTTTCTTCTCCTGTGATTCCATCAATCTCGGGTTCAATCTGCTGCATAAAACTGTCTAGCTTTTCAAGAACAATCGTCACCTGCAAAGATACATTGGAGTTTCTTATCGTTTCCTGAAGCGCAATGAAAACTGACCCGCTTTACAGACAAGTTACCAGGTTTGAAGTTGTACATTCCAAACTCGCGCACTCGCCTGTTTCGAGAGATAATTGATGAACGTCCACATCCACTTGCTGGCATACGTGAGCAAAACCTGTTTCACAGGTCGCACGTCCAGCCTCAGCCACCCAACATCTTGGTGCTCTTTCAGTTTCGAAATTTTGTCTCTCGCTGCCTGTGATAGAAAAAAAGTTTCTTTGGTAACACGAACAATTTTGAAAACACAAGAGCAAGATAGAACGCATAATTTGACTGCAACGATTACGATAAAACGCCTCAGAACTACATTGAACACGGCAATTTCTGTGTCGAACTCGTCCAACGCGGTCACGTTGTAAGCAGCGACGTCAGAGGCACCACCGCTCTTCACTGACACAAGTCTAAAATATCCCAACAACTCGTCTTCAAGCTCAGCACAACTCAAAGTACATATGTCAGACTGCGTGCACCAACACCCAAGAATCATTATCACCTTGATGAAGACCTGGACAGGAGATTCATGTTTCTATTCGACCCAGCCTTTCGTTGAGTGCGTGTCGCAGACGATTGCTTGAGGAATTCGTCGAACACCTGATTCATATCTCTCTCCCACAAGAACCTGAACTCCTCCACTGTCCTGAGATGATTCTGCAAGTTTCACGCAGTCCTATCAATGCAAAACCACAGGTTTTACACGCGCTGAGACGATGTTTGTGAGAGAGACCAGTGAAAAACACCTTGCACTCCTTGTTGTTGTCCCTGATTATGTTGTGGATGTGGCTCAGCAATTCTGTGATGTCTTGATCGCTTTCCAACAGACCCTTGTATGTGTTCTGTCCACCAAAGAAAAACACAGATGTGGTCGATTGGCCGACAGAAATGCTCTCACTGCAGGTGTGCTGTTAAACAGGAAATTTGCACCGACCTTTCCACCGAGCATTTCAACTTTGAGCCCGATCTCGAAGAGTCTGTCGAGCCACTGCTGCACAGTCTCCGACACAGACGTGGCGGAGGTCGACTCGTCGAGCGGAGGACTGAACACCACGTCAGTGTCTCGCAGTTCCATTTTCACGGTCAACGCCGGAGTGTGCTCATCCTGACGCCACAGAAACAAAAAAAAATTGATGTCTCAAATGTGACAAATACCAGCAAGTGGTTCGTCTCAAGCACCAGGCTGACCTTGATTGTGTTGGACTTCACCAGCTCCCGAAGTAAAGCCTGGAGACTGGTCAGCAGCGTCTGTTTCAAGCCTTCCAGCACGATTGCGTTGATGTGGTCCAAGTAGTTTTGCCATGACGGAGAGGCTTCACTGATCGCCACAGCCTGAAAGTTTCCAACCTCGCATTCCCAACACTTCCGTTTTCCCTGAATGAGATGCCACTTTTATGATCTGTATTTGGGCTTACCTCAAAGGAGGTTTTCACCAAAGCATGAATCTTTGTGTTTGAAACTGCAAGCATTTGGCAGAGATCCTTGTGGGAAAGTCTGCAAAGTTACAACAACCTGGTGAAACAGACAGAACTCCGTTTCCAAGCGACACAAAACTGGAGCCATGCATGGAATCACCCTTTGAAACAAGCATTGTTGACGTTCGATTTTCTCACTCTTGCATTTGAGAAATTTCATCAATCGTGTGGACTCGGTCGCTGAAGACCTCCTCTTGATCTTTTGACCAGGAGAGCACAGTCTCAACAATGGAGGCGCTGTTGGACTGGACGATGTCCAAGTTTTTGTGCAAGTCCATGCAAACCAGAGCAGTCGCCGTCTCAATGAAATCCGCACTTTCGTCCGTTTTCCACGTGTACTGGCGCAAACCCTGTTCAAACAGCTGCAATGCAAAGATTTCATTCTTTGTCCTCGTGGCTTCAAAGTTTATTCTTCGGTACGGTACTTGCAAACAAATTCAAAATCTCTTGGCATTCGAACAAGTACACAGCTACCTGATCAATTTTGGCCAGCTTCCTTTCAAAGAGCGGCAGTTCGTGCACAGAGATGGTTTTCATCACAGCGTTGTACTTGGACGCGATCGTCTCCAGACGACTGACCATCCTGCCCAGCTTCCTCGAGTCCGTGTTCTTCATCAGCTCCTTGGCTGCTGCAGGCAACTTCACACCGAACGGCTCGAGGCTCAGATAGCGAGTCTCACGCAACCGTTGCAGCAACTGCGGATCGAGATTGACGTGAACGACCAAGGGACGAACTTCATCATCCACTTCGTCAAAATCGTCCGCAACCTGTAAATCAGATAAAACACCAATGAGAGACGGCAGCGCGATAATAGTGCCAATGATTCACTCAAACACAACCAAGGGCGACACAGAACCAGAAGAGGCTGTCGGAGTCTTTCTGCAAGTTCCTCTCTGACATCTTGCTGCCAGTCTGCGATAGTTGCGGCTTCGAATCTGCAAAATCCAAAGATGTCCACTGCTGCTGCCTGCAAGTCCTGAGTGGTCAGACATACGTCAAGGAAGCAAAGTTCACTGAAAATACCTTTCAAGGTTTGACAGGATTTCAGCATAATTGTCCCGGAGATCCCAGCCAGCTTCTCCTTCCAAACAGTGGGGACACACGTCTTTCATTTTCTCCATGGGAATCTGCGGAACACAAATGTCAAGTTCGTTTCCATTTCTGCTTGCCACGAAAAACGTTTTTCACAGCGTTGGCATTTGGAATGAAGGCATCATGATCCAAGTTATTTCAATTGTCTCGAAACCAAACCAAAAGAACATCTTTGCTGCACGTCACCCAATCACCCAAAGGATCAGCAACTGTGAAACGATCAGGAACAACATCCTCACCCTGATCCTTTCTTGCAGTGCGTGAACCCACATCATTCTGCTGACCACCTCAGGCATGTTCTTGTGCAGTGGAGGATTGTCTCGTTGCTCTCCGAATATTTTCTTGACGGCGTCGATCTCTTCCGCGAAGCATTTCAAAAGGGTCTCCTCGTTGTCTTTCAATCTCTCCTGAGAATGTTTCAACAAAACTTGACGGAAGAGTATTTTGTTTGCTTCCACATCGGACCACTATGCCAGTCACGAAAGTTGGGGTTCATTCGCAAAACCTACGCGAACTGTTTCTCGCTGACTGACTCCTTGAAACACTTCCAACAGTCGCAGCTGTGCCTTCACCGTCAAACACTGCGCGAAGCTCTGTTGCAACACCTCAACAAACTTTTTCTCAAAGTCCTGCGAAACGACAGGGTGATTTTGTGAAGGGCAAGAGCAGAAAATTGTGAAGCGATGTGCACATGTTTCACACATTTTGTTGTGTGGATCCGATAAGAATTTTGCTCACCTTCACTGCTCTCCTGAAATTGAAAAACGCAACCTCGAATAAATGGCTTCCGTCTATTTGCAGCACGTTGGGCACGCGCGCGTGAAGTTCCTGCGTGGCTCGTACGTAGCCGCTGTGAATATCCCTGACCACGGCATCCAGGGACGGGGTTCCAGCTCCTCCTATTTCAGCCGCGTCCGACAGAAGGCAAAAGTGACTCGTCGTTTGGAGTAACTCCAGAACATCGTTGCATCTGTGGAAAGCCAACAACGTACTCGAGGTGACGTTCATACTTTTTTGATATCCTGGGAGAAAAACCACATGCATAGACCCCACCTTTCCATGAAAGCATTGAGCAACTCAAATGTCGCAGCATTCCTGCTCGGCCACGGACTGTCGGCTCGGAGTCGCAGTTCCCGCAGCGCAGCAGCGTCCAGGTCGGGTTTGCTCGCGCCGGTCTCCGTCACGTAGGCGCTCGCTGAGTACATCTTGGTGCTGAACAATCTGAAGTCTCCTTTGGGTTTGTGCAGTCTGCATCATGAAAAATACGTGTGCGTAAGGCCCTGCGTGAAGTCCACCTGTTGGCAAAGCAGTCCGGCTTCCGACTGGCCATTGAAAGTTCAGCATAAATTCATCAAAATTCTGAAGGATTTCTCATCGATACTGGGGAAAACACTTTTCCCTCAGGAGAACCTCAGCAACAAACCAAACGCACAAAGCTCAACAGCAACAGAAAAAGACCAAAATGAACCAGGGATGAACATCCAGAAACAATCTTGCCGCAGTACCTACGTCTTACAATCTCCTTTGCATCCCACCTGAGAGTGTGGAACAGCTCTACGCGAGAAATACCTTGGGTCCTTGATCACCACGTTGGTCCTGTTCAGCCCCGCAAGAGCAAACGACAATAATCATCACGGATCTTTCCAACTTAATTCATGCAAAAAACTCTTTGGCTCTCCAGATAAGGCTTGTTTGAGTGCCCTATGTGGACAAGTCAAAAACTCACACATTTTTGCCCTTTGGCAGGACATAGTGGGCAACCCAGGAGGCCCAGTATATGTCTTTTGGGGCTGATGTGAGAGTGAAAATGTGGAATCTTTTTTTTTTCAAAAAAATCAAAATAGACACAAACATGTTGCAGACAAATAAATCTCTCTTTTCTCGGTACGAGATATTGGCAGATGGCAGACATTGCTGAGGTTGAAAAGGGCGACACACACTCTGTGTGTGTGTGTGTGTGTGTGTGTGTGTGTGTGTGCTTACAGTTGTTCGTCGCAGTATTGTTTGTTTACGTCATTGACTGCGTCCGCTTTGCTCTTGTAGTCGATGTAGGTTCCCCTGAAGGCTGCGCACAACTTGAGCGCCATCTTCAGCCTCGAGTGGGACTCGAGCGGGTCCGCCAGGACGTCCTCACCCACGAACGACTCCGCTTTGCGAACGACTTCGTCGGACACCAATCGCAGCAAGTTTCCAAACTTGTCTCCCTGGTGGTAGTACCTGAACAAAAGCACACTGCATGAGAAGCGAACGCCATAGACCCACGGAGGTGGCGTGCGAAGTTGTGACGACACAACAGATTTGAACAACGAAACGCATACCAATGTGTGACAAAAGCACCGGTACTTGGGTTTTCAAAAGTTGAAAACTCACTCTGAATGCTGCCAGGTGAGAAACAGTGTGTGCATGAGAGGGGGAAAGATCTTCAACATTTCTGATACATCCACACAACGGTTCAATTTTTTGAACCACGGGCGAAGTGCTCCAAGGAATTTGAGGTTTTCGTGCGCATCCATTTCCGCCTGTTGAAAATGAAGAACCGGTGAGAGTGAAAAACACTTGCACCATTTGAAAAAAAAAACAACACAAAAGGCCTCTAACAAGCCAGACCTTGAGAATGTCCTTTCTGACTCCCTGAAAGGCAGTTGCGTAAGCACTGTTGACGTCCGCCAGCTTTTGCAAAAGATTTTGTGCCACTGGTGTGTCCAACTGGTCGCCGATGGACAACAGCATTTCCAATCTCTTTGTCCACAACATCACCTCGTCCATGGGACGTGGACACGGCCCAAACTTGCGCCGAAGGTCTTGGAGCGGAGCATGTTTCAACAGTCCCTGCGTGCAAAAAATTGTCGTTTGTGTATCTTTTACAACAGAAGAAACAATGTTGAAAAGCACAAGCAAGAACAGCGTCCACACTTTCAGTTGTTTGATCCACCCAACGATGGTTGTTTCGAGCAGATGCAGCACTGAGCCGTGTCGGTCGGTCGCCGCCGCAGCTTCACCCAACACTTCAGTGGGCGGCAGGGGCAACACCAGTTCACCCTGTTGTGAGAAATTCAGTTCAGTTTTGCTTTGTGTCCAAATTTTTTATCGACTCAAAATTTTCATTTGTGGGTTGTGGGATGGGCGTGAAAGCTGCCGGAGGTTCCACAGACAGTCTTCTATTCCTGAGACAAGTGTTTGGGCTCGAGTTTGGAAACAAAACCATCCGTGCACGCAAAAGGCGCACCTTTTTGCCCCAAAACTAAGCAGAAAAGTAGGGGTGCTGGGCATGAGTTGCCAACTCAAAGGGATCTCAGGACCAGAAAATCAAGACAAATGTTGGGATGTGTCTTGCACACATGTATGGCGACTTGTGTTCGAGTGAATACGGAAAAATATATTTGAACTGATCCCTCAGAAACCTATTTCAGACGGGTCGGTAGTACACTGAGTGACGGCGCAGGCAAATTGCAATCAACCTGCGATTATATTCTATCATAGCACCAAACATCCAATGGAAAGAACAGTGAAACACGTTTCCACAACAGCCTGAAGACGAACCTGAGTGTGTCCGTGTGTGACTTCCACATCGCTTACGAGTCCGTGCAGAATGTCAACCATCTTGTCGGTGCTCAGGCCGCAGCTCGCTGCGTATTTCTGCCCGGAACACAGAAGTGGCAGGTACACCTCTCTCGCCAACAGGTCAATTTGCAACAATGCATCGTCCTCGCAATCCTGGTATACAACTTCGTCCTCTGTAACAAACCGAGAATTCATTACAGTAGAAAATTATCTGTATCTGCACTTTGGAATCTTCTGACAACTAACTACCGCCAACAAATGTTTCGCGGCTCCACTCACTGATGTTTTCTTTTGTGAGCTTTACGTTGGGATGGGGTTTGACGAAGAACATTCCTTTTGCCGTGAGTCTTGGAGGCGGTTTCACTGTCGCTGAGATTCCTCTCGGATGTTCGACCACAATGAACAGACGACGAACACTTTGGTTGTCCAGGAACTCTTGAATGGCCAGCCTGCGGATGACAAATCATTGACTGCTGCAGGACACCAGGGTTCCCACACATCAGGCAAATAATAAAGGATTGCTTCTTTGACTCGTTTTGCCATTCGACTTGTGAACATAAAGTTCTAAGATGTTTCGAATTCAACAGAAAGGGGTCGACATCAATTGGTTTTGGCTCCACATGCCAATAAAAATCGCAATAATTTTTTCAACATGTCAGGACAACTTGCAGGTGAAGGCGAACCCCTGTCCTCAGAACTTTGTCAGTGACAAAAGTTTTCTGATCTCCATTTCGTGTTTTCCATGCACAGAACCCCTTGATGCTGCACAACGTTGCACAGAAACATGTGTTCCAACCAAAATGAATTCCTTTTCTTGCTTTTGGATTGGCCAGACACCCCAAGCCAGGAGACACGGGCATCTGGTGATTTCAGGTTGAACCTGAAATGACCAGACACTCACCACAGTTCTGAATGGTCTGCAAATGGTCTCATCATTCCATTCCACCGAAAATCGTCTACGACTTGTCACAACCACCGCGGAGCCAATGAGTCTGGGCGCAGCTGAACCGATGTGTAGGCCCCCCCCCCATCAGCCCCCCGCGCCCAAATAAATTGTTGTGAAGTTTGAATGTTCTAAGCTTTGGTCATTTCCAGCAAAAACAAAAACATTTTTGCCCTGCCAGGACCCTGTGACAGAAAAAAAAAAAAAAAAAAAAAAACAAACGTGAGAAAGATTCAAAAGAACAAAATTGAAAATGAAATTTTGAAATGGATTCTCCTGATGATTCCGAACAATTTTCAGGAAAGAACCTGTAGATTCAAAATAAAAAAATAGAAAATCAAATCTTGAAACGGATTCTTCTCTTGATTCCGAACAATTATCGGGAAAGAACCTGTGTCTGAAAACTGATATTTCCTGGAGAAATCAATGTTACTTGTCAGGGTGGGTGTACAGGGGATTGGATTTGAAAAAAACCCATGCAGAACAAAAAGTGCCTCTGTTATTCTGAGTCACAAATGTCAGGCTAACTTCAGGTCTTCCGAAGCCGCCACCTCGCAACCATCGAGTTCCCGTGCTTTTCCTGGAACTTCTGGTTGGTTTTGTTGTAGGCATGGAGCCCTGTGTGTGCCTCTCAATTTCAGTTGCAGCTTGCACAAAAAGACCAAACACGGGCAAAGGCCTGTGTCTGGCATCCGACATACACTTGTACCAACGCCCCATGGTCAGAGTTCTTGAATTCAATCAAGAATCTCACAGCAACACCAATGGGATGTTGTTGATCTGTACGTATTCAACGAGTCAATTCGTGTTGTCTAGGGTGATGGCGTCTCGATGTCCAGTTCTGGATCTGGTCCTTAGTCTCTATGTATCTGAATGTGGGTCCAGACAAACGTACCTGCTGCCCTGGGTTGAGTACATGCTCCTGACTTCATCACTTCTGGCCTTCAAAGAAGAAGTTATTCTCTTCTCCAGCCACAACAGTCTCTCATCCAGTTCCATGGTGACCAGATTATCCAATGTGCAACAAGTGTGCGCCTTCGGGTTCAAAAGATTAAATGTCTAGATCGATTGGGTGCGACGTCGATCTCTCCAATGCAAGATGAGACTCAAGACTGCCGAAAACGTTCAGACACCTTCGCACAAAAGCACTGAAGCCTCAGATTGCTTGCTCCGGACGACGGGCTTCTCGTTCAAAAGAAGGACAATGATCACACAGAGGTGTTCATTTGAAATGTCACTTGTGGAAAGTTTTTTCAAGTTCACGTCCGCCATGTTGTTTTTGAGGTTGCTAACCACGCGGGTACCTGTTGAAGAGCCCGCACACGAAGACTCAACCGATTAATCGACAATCGATCACCTTGGCCGCGTTCGATTTACGAAACTTGAACTTTTTTACAATTCGAAAACTGAGTGAACGATGCTAGCGAGTTTATAGGTCGACCGCGCTTCCTCGGCACGATGAATATCTGCGTTTTCTCTCTCAAATCAAGACACTCAGCTTAAATTTTCACAGTGAGTCAAGATTAACTCATGACCTAACTGATTCTTTCCTCAATTTTTGAGACTTTATTCTATTGAAGT
>JAAUXT010050982.1_pt1 | contig 10579 bp, 11 predicted proteins | sample 7278171 | NCBI WGS metagenome assembly JAAUXT01 (sample SAMN14350112, study PRJNA611818) | marine sediment metagenome | isolation source: surface marine sediment (1.8m) | place: French Polynesia: Moorea | collected 2018-08 | reverse complement strand
CATTTCTGGCCACTTTGAAGCGCTGTAGCTTGTTGCTGCTGCATTTCTTGCTATTGTATGTGCCCTTGGAACACTGTATGCCCTTGGAACACTCATTCTTGCCCTTGGAACGCTGCATCGGCCAATATTTGGTTGCGCGCAACATCTAGTTTCTTTTGTGGAAATTGCTATCTGTCGTTTTGACTCGAAGTGCTTCAACTTCGTACGACAGCTTCATCAATTTCAACAAGAGACTTGTGCGTGTGCGTTTTCGCCGTTTAGCTCTTTCGAGATTTTTTTGGAAAGTTTCACCGTCAACTATTTGTGTATCCAGACGCGCTCCATTTACATGTTTGCTCGATTTTAGCAGTTTCTGTCTCGTGTTTTAAATGTGAGACAATCAGTTTTACTGTGCAACTGTAGTGTGATTGAAACCATTGGATGTACAAACTCGTCTGCATTTGCTCTTGCGTGTTGTGTCATGATACACCATTCGAGTCAGAAGTACATTTGTCAGTTCAACATGCTTTGTCGATGAAAGGAGACGTTGAGACACTATATCAAAGAACTGTGCTGAGTTTTGAAGTCTTTACTCCGGTGTGACAAGTGTTGATCCCCCACCCGAACCTTGGCAGAGCGTCTCGGTCCCTGTGTTTTTGGACACTGATATCAAGAAACCGAGACTGATTCATCTGAGACTGGGCATTATGATTCACTATGAAAGGAAGTGCTGCACATTTGTTGAGCTTTCAAAAATCGAAGCAGGTCACAATGATAAATATTTGCACATACGCTGTCAGCATACTTCCTTTGTTGTTTGTTTGTTGTGTGCTTCTTTTGTTTTGTTTTGAGCGATGTTGGGGAAATTAAGACTTCGGCTCAATCCGAACTCAGCCATTCCTGATTTTGAACGGGCTTGGCAGAGATTTTCCTCAAGTGCGAGTATTGATGAATGTTTTCAGACAAATAAGAGGGTTTCTTCCGCCAGCTCCAGTCCATCCTGACTCGGCTTTTATGTCTTTCAGCTTCACTGAATTGCACGCTGTGCAACAGTGCGAAATCTCCCATTTTCACTCCCGTCATGCACACAATCCGCGTTTTTCCCCTTTTGTGACAAGCTGGGGATTGTAATTTTACAAATTGCGAAAACTGTTTGAAAAAAGAAACCCACAGGAACTGGGTTCTTTGTCCGACAAACTGGAACACGATTTCCTTTTCGTGTCAAATCGAGCAGGTTTCAGGGATATTTTCGGGCAAAGAGTTGTTTTGACTGAGGCTCCTTTTGTCTTGTACAACAATTTCACTCATTGATATATATTTGTTCTCGTTTGTCACTCGAGCGACTTGTCTCAATTTCATGAGGTTGTTTTGTTTGTTGACTGGTGCATTTTGTTGACTCACTTCGTGCTTTTTCCAACATCAAAAGTTTTACTGATGAAAAGTTGAGTGAAGGTATTTTTGTATTTACGTTCCTCGCTGCAGCAAGGTTCAGATCACGCAGTTTTTGTGATCGTTGTGGTGTCGAACAACGCGCACTCCTAACCATATCAGGGTTCCCACCGTTCATTGGTTCGCGATTTCTGAGCCATATATTCCGAAGGTGGTCGACGTTCCTTTTCATTTGAGTTCAATTGACAACTGATACGTTCGTCCAACATTCTCAGAATTGTCGGGTGAATCCAGCCAAAAGTGGGATGTGTCCAGATTTGGTTGGGTATTTGTGTGTGCGACCAAGCAAGTTTGCTGAATTGAAACTCAGATCTCGGTTCAAACAATTGCTATCAGACTGAAGATTTGTGTGCAAGGAAGAAAGAATCCTATGCCAATTGTTTTTCACTTTTCTAGTCAATTGTCTTTCAAAGAAAGAAAGAGTCACACGGTGTAGGAGTTACAAACTAGTCCAAACCTTTTTATGCTATGGGTGTTTCTTGGTTGTGAAATAAATGGCAAATCTGGAAGAGAAGAACGGTGCGTTTGTTGTGTCAACCCAGCCATTTTGAAACTTGTGATGACGATCAGAAAAGCGCGCGTTATCAGTTTCCTTATCAATTTGAACACATCTACTGACACAGTAATTTACAGTAATTGTTGAAAGGAAAAAGTCTTGTGTTTGCAGTCTCCAAAGGTTTTCCTTCCAGAGCAGGGTGAGTTTCTTCATTATTCTGTTGCAATTTCCTTTTCTGTTTTGTCCTGTCTTTCTCAAAAATCTGCAGTTGTGTTTTGGACATCCTATACTCATAATCGAACTGGTTTTGTTCAAGATGGTCAAGACGTACGCTCTGCATGGTGCACCGCTGTTGAAACAATTTTTCGATCTGGTCCGGGAAGGCGACGTGCAGGGAGTGCAAGAGCTGAAAGTAAACGCCTTCCTTCATTCAACTGCAGGTGCAAACGGCCGGCACAACATAAAATTAACTAGGATTTCGCTTGATCAGCAGGAAAATGAAAACCTCGACATCAACACGATTGACCACAAGGGTCAGTTTGCGCTGCAATTGGCGGTGAAAAACCAGAACGTAGAGATGGTGCGGTTTCTGCTGTCGGAGCCCGATGTCATGCTGGGAGACGCCCTGCTTCACGCCATCAATGAGGGACACGTCGGAATCACCGAAATGTTGCTGACGTGGAAACAGAGGTACCGATTTATGCCCTGTTTCATCGTACGTTTTGAACTGTGGTTCATTTTGCAAGGTTGTAATTCAACTTCAGCCGTCATTCGTGAGGGCCACATTTCTTTGGTTTTGCAGTTTGAGATCAACAGAAGAGGATGAAAGCTTCGAGAGTGCCGATTTCCCTGTTCATATGGAACCTATGACGCTCGCCTGCATCAAAAACAACCACGACATCATCAGTTTGATGCTTGAGAAGGGTTACAGTCTGGACATTCCTGAAGGTTCTGCCAAAGGGAGTAAGCGTTGCATCTCTGGCGACATGATTTTCGGCAGTGTTTCTGTTCATATAGAAAATATAGAAGAGGTGGGTTGTGCACAGGTTCGCAGAAGGCGATCGGAACAATCGAGAGAATGGCGGGAGAAACCCTTGAGGCCGGAAAGGCGCGAATTGACCGATTCACGGCTCAAGCTAGTTCAGTGTATGTCTGCCTGACGAAGGACGATCCTTTGCTGACAACATTCGAACTGGCGCACAAAGCAGACAAGCTGGCGTTCGACGACCCCAACTTCAGGGTGTCTATACTTTCTTTCTTCATTCGTCGTTGCAGTTTGACTATCAGTGCACAACACCGGGGTCAGGAATAAACCACTGAAAGATAAGAATTCGTGTGTATGTTTTGTTGTTTCAGTGTGAATATCTGACGATCAGTCAAACGTGCAAGCAGTTCTCTGTTGATCTGCTCAACGAGTGCAGAACAAGCGAGGAGGTTGAGTTGATGCTCATGCAGGACCACGATCACTCCATGTCTGTGCCGGCCGGTGGAACTTATCCGAGACTGAGAATGGCGATTGAGTGGCAAGTGAAAGAGGTGCTTCGGCATTCTGAATTGTTCGTAAATTCTTGTGGGAGAAGGCACTTCCGGACGCACTGTATCGCAGTACCAGTCGAACGTTTCTTTAATTTCAAACAGTTCATCACGCACAAGAACTGCCAGCAAGTGATGGAGAACATGTGGACTCAGTCTCATCCGGACATCATGAAGATGGGCTTCTGGAAGAAGCTGGTCTATTTCACTCCGCAGATGGTCGCACTTCCCTTCATCTACCTGACATACTTCTTCCTGCCCTTCATTGACAAGTTTTCCTATTGGGAGGCACCGATGAATAAGTTCCTTGGCGACATGCTCTCCTATTTCCTGTTCCTCACCGCGCTTTTTTTCGACATCTACTCGGAAAGCACATCCTCTGTTTATCAAAGAACACCTGGTGCGTTCATGTGTTGTTTTCTGTTGTTTTCTGTTTCAGAACAAGACAACCTGTGCCCAGGTTAGGTCACGCATTGTCGCGTCTGTTCCAGTCACTTTGGCGTTGTCTCGGAGTCTGCTGGATAGACTGTGCACCACATCCTTTCCATGTCAAGACGATGATTGGTCAAAGAGCTGAAATTGGAACAAGAAAGTAGACTCCACACAAAAAAAACCCCGACCCCCTCCCCCAACCCCCTCCTCCAACCCCGAAACCTTGGCACTACAAAAGACTCTTGGCATCCCTGAGGCGCGTTGTCAACAACACTTCTATGTTCCTGTTCTTCTTGAAACTTTGCACGAAAGGGTTTTCACAGTTGAGCTTGTTGCGTCATTGACAAATCATTGTTTCTGTTCCAGATTATAATTTTGTGGAAGTGGTAGAAATTATTTACATAGTGGGTTTTGCATGGGAACTGTTTCGCACCACCCAGAAGCAGGGGTTGCGAGCGTACTTGTACGACTGGTGGCTCTGTTACATGGCGATTATGGTCTCGTGCTTCACCATATCCGGGATAGCCAGACTCGTTTCAGTTGCCATCGGAATCGCAGAGGTAGACTTGAAAAGAAAAATGGAAAAGACGAGCGCCCAACATCCAAACATGTGGATACTGCTACATATTGGTTTCATTCACAATTCTCTTCAGGGAGACGAATACAAGAACGAAGCTCGAATGTTCTGGCCGTCTGATGATCCTGCGCTCGTGGCAGAAGGATTCTTTTGCATTGCTGTCATTTTGGCCTTTGTGAGGCTTCTCTACATATTCCAGGTGTCTCAGGTGAGCTCTTTGAGACCAGTTGTTATCAGGGAAACTTGAAAAGTGCGAAATTTAGTTGCTCGCTCAAACAACATTACATCGTTGCAAATTTTACTCTGGCGATTCACTTTGTGTCGTTTTTGACAATCAATTCAGTTGTTTTCAAACAAAATGAATAAAACTGCAGCCTTCAAGTCATCTCTACAACTTTTTCGCGGACTTCTCTGTGGCATGACGCAACTCGTCTGACAGTGTCTCTTGCGCGTTCAGGTTCTGGGACCGATTCAACTGTCGCTGAGCCTCATGGTGAACGACGTGCTGCAGATGCTCTTCATCTTCCTCGTCTTCGTTTTTGCATTTGCGCTCGGGCTGACGCGTCTCTACTACTTTTACGGGGGGATGACTCGAGTCGTCGAAGATGCAGAGATCGAGCAGGGGGACCAGTTCGGAAGGTTTGCCTCTTTCCGTCATCAAAAATGTTCGCAGGACTTCTGTCTGTCCTGAACAAGCAATGTTTGCACAATGTCATTTGCAGCTTTCAAAATACGTTCAAGACGTTGTTTTGGGACATGTTTGGGTACGGAGACCCTGAGAATGCGGACGTGGTTGTCTCCAACATCTGCCCACCACCAGATGAAGGCAAACAGTGCAACACATCGACGCACGAGTTCACTGAGGCGGTCGGCTACAGCGTCTACGGCGTTTATCATGTCATCGTCATCATCATTTTGCTCAACATGCTCATTGCCTTGATGTCCAATACTCTCTCCAGGATACAGGTGAGTGTGTTTCAATGCCTCGAACAGGTTAAAGATGTTTTTACACGGTGGAGCCGCAGGGGTATCTGAGGATTGGGAACCACGAATTATTTTTCCAAACAGGAGACCTCACCCTCCCTAAACATTGTAGCAGGTCAACAGACGTGGAATAAATCTGCAGAACCTCTCTTGAGTTGGAGACAAAAAGTCCTCCAATGTACGCGAAACAAGGAACCGTGAATATGACCCACTCCCACCGTGAGGAACCTGTGTGCGGGACGTGAGGTGCCTCGTGGCACCTGAAGTGCCATGTGCAGTACCTGACGTGCAGTACCTTGAGTTCAACAGAAAAATTGTTCCCAATTTACCAAAAATTGTCCCACTGTGCTGCAGAGGCTGAGTTGCTCTTCAGTGGCAGCCTTTATCTTTGAGATGCACTCTTGTTTGGAGTCCTGCTTGGCTGGGGTCTCGTGAAAGTGAAGTGTGTTTGCTGGGACAATGGCAAGAACATTCAGGCGCCAGAACGATGAAACGCAAGACGTTGTCGCACTCCGAATCGATTTCTGGGAGCGCTCGCGGAACGTTGCCTGCAAGAAGGCAAACAAAATTTTGTTTGCTTGCCACACTCCGACCCATTTTGACGATGTCTCTGGTTACAGGAGAACAGTGATTCAGAATGGAAGTTTTCACGGTCACGGCTGTGGATGACATATTTTGAGCGCTGGAGACTTTTGCCTGTACCTCTTTGTATCATTCCTAGTCCTTGGTCGATCTACATGTTTTGTATGTGGATAAAAGCCAGATTTATCGACAAGAAAAGCAACGCTGAATCTTCGCTGAGTGTGAGCAAAATCGTCGTATACATACTGTTTCATTTGAATTGGCAGTCGAACACTTTTGTGTGCAATTCATTCGGTGAAAAAGCAAACGTTGTTTTCAGGATTGTTGGCACTGCACACCCGAAAAAGAAATTGGCAAAAAAGAAGACCAAGAGGCCAAATATGAAGTAGGACTGCAATTTTGTAGAACTCACCGTTTGTTTTGTTTGTGTTGTCTTCAAAATAATTGGTGGCGCCAGCTGCTAGATAATGAGTTCTGTAAATTTACAGCATCTGATGTAAAAAATCAATGGTCGAAAGTTGAAATCTTTTGTCCAGCAGTCAGATAGAGGGCACCGTTTCCTCAAACCGTACATCGCCTCGATTCGGTCCAACCACTGCCGCTTTGGTTGCCAGCTGATGTGCACGATGACATTCAATTTCAGAAACTCATGCGAAGATTGGTTACTCGTTACCTGAGTCACCTGCAGGTTGTTGAACAAAACAATGCACTTACAAGCGAAGACTTGGAACAACTGAAGCAAGACATTCTGACTGAAATGAGCCGAATGAGGCGTGAGGGAAACAGAAAAATTTCCAGGCTTCGATCATTCGAAGCTGAAACAGCCAGCAGAATGTAGTCCTGCATGACTGCCATGCTTGACTGACTGACGTGTGTTTCGTGAAAACTGCGCCAAGTTTTCAGCTCAGGTGCTCAAAATTTGGAACATTTTGTGAGACACCTAACACCAGATCGAATTCAAAAGTTCACAATAGAAGTGAAAATACGATTGGCTTGAGTTCATGTTTTGCAAGTTTTTGTGGATCTTTGCACGCACATGTGTACCTATACGGTAAGCGCGTTTTGAAGAAACGGCACTTTGACGGGTGTATTCCTCCTGCACGTGTGTACCGGTATCTATGTGGGTGGACAGGTTTGTTGGAATGCACACGTTCATTTGTTATGATTGAAGTCACTCTCGTGAAAATGAGGAGTGGAAAATGGTGAGTGCACATTTCAGCTGAAAATGGCGAGTCACAAAGAGTTGTTGGAGATCATAGAGACGTACGCGTCCATCCACGAGATTCGGACTGAAGTGCGCGCACTGCAGCCCGCAGAGAAACTGCTGTTTGATCTGGTGAATTGTGGCAACGTTGAGGGAGTCAGACAACTGACGGTAGGTTCTCTTTTTATTTTGTGCTGCCCGGCCATGTACCGGACAGGTCGCTTTTGTTGAATCAAAAAATCTCAGAAGATCAAGGGCAGAGCCAAACAACGTGAACATGCACATTTCTGCAGTTCTTGTATTGCGTTCTTCTGGCATCTTGAGAGTCTTTCTGTTGCCTCGGCAGGACAGTGGAGTTGTCGACGTGAACATTGTTGACAACATGGGTCAGTTTCCGCTGCAAGTGGCGGTGAAGCAGGAGGATGAGCAGATGGTGCGATTCCTGCTGACGGTGAAGGACGTGAAGCTCAGAGACGCGTTGCTGCACGCCATCAACAGAGGAAATCTCTCAATTGCTGATGTTCTTTTGAAATGGGACGAGCAGTAAGACTCAGCACAAAACCCAAAACCTTTTCTTTCACCGTTTTTGTTTGCGTTTGTGTCTTTGATTCTGCTGGTTTCACATTCCGCCCTGCAGGCTTGTACTCGTACGCATACAGGTAATCAGGGCGTCCAAAGTTTTGTGATTTTTTGCAGACTTGACAAAACCGTCGAAGTCGAAGATGAGTTCGAAAGCACTGATTTTGCAAGACACATGGAACCAATGATGTTGGCCTGCATGGGAAACGATTATCAGACCATACTGTTCATGCTGGAACGAGGGTACTTCATGGGACCACCCAAGAAAAACAAAACATCAGGTATGCTTCAGTCAGGACTACGAAATACCTTTGACTCTGCAGTTACAATCCTCGCACTGGTAAAACGCATTGAAGCTCATGCGCACATGTTTGGCACCCTTTTCGTCTCTCTTCAGGGAAAATCCACCAAAGTTTCAAACACCCGGAGATGCCTATAACGGGCCTGGGAACCGTTTCCCCAAAAATGCACGGACAAAGGATGATGTGGAATGTGTCAGCAGACACAGTAGCGGCGATTTCAGGGGAATCGCTGGAGGCTGGGAAGGTGCGGATGGACGGGCTGGTCGCCTTCTCCAGTCCTGTGTACATCTGCCTGACCAGTCCTGATGCGTTGCTCACCGCCTTCTTCTTGGCACACAAAGCTGATAAGTTGGCCAATGATGATCCCACTTTCAAGGTTGGCAACATTCACTGAATGTACACAACGTTGCCGGCCGGAGAAACAGTTGTACTGGCATGTCGCGTGCATGCGTGTTGTTGTTTTTTCAGCAAGAGTATCTCGATGTCAGTGCACGCTGCAAGACATTCGCGGTGGATCTGCTGAACGAGTGCAGGACATCAGAGGAGGTGGAGCTGATGCTCATGCAGGACCATGACGAGAAGCTCAAGGTGCATTCTCTCGGCAAGTTCCCGCGTCTCAGGATGGCCATCGACTGGGAAATGAAGGAGGTTACTCATTTCAACATAAAAGCGCTCCATTGTTTCCACGTATTTTCATTCTTTTTGTGTTTCAAGAAAGTTGACTGCATTTACAATGTTTCCGCAAAATTCACAACTTGGTTCAACCTGTCTGCTTTCAGTTCGTCACACACAAACACTGTCAGCAAATTATGGAGAATTTATGGACTCAACATCATCCAAACGTCATGAAGATGGGATTTCTTCGGAAATTAGTGTATTTTGTTCCACAAGTTCTCGCCCTTCCATTCATTTATTTGGCATATTTCTTCTGCCCTTTTCTGAACTTGACGTACTGGAAAGCACCAATGACAAAGTTCTTGGGAGATGCGGTTTTCTATGGCGCATTTCTGGCAGTGTTGTTCCACGAAGTATTCTCAAAAAATCCAGCTTCTGCATACAAAAGAAACCCAGGTTCCACTGTTTCTTTTGGTCAAATTTTGAACAGATGTTTGGTTACCGTCAAAACTTGTGGTCACCTGACTTCGGTGACGAGAATGCGTTTTTTCTGTTGCAGAATACGGCTTTCGAGATATTTTGATACCACTGTTTGTGTTTGGCTACATTTGGGAGCAAATTCGAGCCACGCATAAGCATGGTTTACGATTGTACAAAACGGACCGCTGGCAGTCAGTCACTGCGGCGATGAATTTCTTCTTTTTGGTGTCTGGGATTGGACGAGTAGCGTCTGTCATTCAGTCGTACGTGAAGGTATGAACAAAACCGCTGCACCCTCCATGGCGTGTTGCGCACGTTGTTGAAGATTCTTGCAGACGCACAGCGTTGACCTACCGTCTGTACGTTTTTGTCAGGATGAAGAATTCGCCAAGGAAAGTCGGATATTTTGGCCACGGGGAGACCCACAACTCATATCGGAGGGATTTTTCTGCACGGGTATCATCATAGCGTTCATCAGAATGCTCTATATCTGTCAAATGTCACAGGTGAATACCATGGTGTGGTCCACTTGCAGTCGATCTATTTCTCTTTGTAGCCACAAAATGGGTTTGGACATAATCGGTAAGTGAGCAAGACATATTTTGCAGGCTTTGGGTCCCCTGCAGTTGTCACTGGGATGCATGATCAGAGACACATTGAGAATGCTGTTCATATTTCTGGTGTTTATCGCGGCATTTTCAATGGGGCTGACCAGATTATACTTCTTTTACGATGACATGGTGCGAATTGAGGACGGGGAGACGCAGGAGCAGCCCCACGCTTTCGTGCAGTAATGGAGTCTTCGTTTGCGGACAATGTTTCGCTGTTTCGCTTTCCGAGACAAACTGGAACGAAAGCGTGTCCACTACGTGCGTGTGTGCCTTTTGCCAAAACACACATTTTGCATTTCAGATTTGAAGAAACATTCAAAACGTTGTTCTGGGACATGTTTGGCTATGGAGATCCAGAGAATGCCAAGGTGGTTGTATCCAACACGTGTACCGAACCCAACTCGACTCGGCAGTGCTTCAGGACACCTAACCACGACTTTACCGAGGCTGTCGGCTACACAATCTATGGTTTCTACCACATCACCGTCATGCTCATACTGCTCAACATGCTCATTGCCTTGATGTCCAACACTTTCTCCAGAATAGAGGTGATTACGTTGGGTTTGGTTCCTTTGCGCAGTTTGACTGTTGCCTCTGGAAATCTTGTCTTTTGATTTTTAGGTGATTTGAACCTTGAAGCATACATTATGTATAATGTATGGTGATGGTGAAAATCACCTATAGGCATCACAAGGCTAAATCTGTGAACGCAAGTTTGAAAGTGTTCTATTTGTTTGATTTTGGTCATGTTTGGTT
>JAAUXT010044900.1_pt1 | contig 10580 bp, 7 predicted proteins | sample 7278171 | NCBI WGS metagenome assembly JAAUXT01 (sample SAMN14350112, study PRJNA611818) | marine sediment metagenome | isolation source: surface marine sediment (1.8m) | place: French Polynesia: Moorea | collected 2018-08 | reverse complement strand
GGTGAAGGCAGCGCCGTTGCCTTCACCCGGCTGAGCAATATAATATAGCGTTTTATCAGATAAATCCGACAGCCTGGTTTTTTCTACATAGGCTTCATCAAAACGATCCAGCCAAGGGCCAAAACTCTTTTTTTCAATCGATTTGGATCTGTAGGCGTTTAAATTTACAATATCGGCCATTGCTTTATGAAAGGATAAGGATCTGCATTTGGGATTAGAGCATTTAGGCCTGAAGCACTTGCAAACATCGAGGTCCTAAGCCCCGTAAAATATAGGCAAATACTTTGAGAGTGTCAAACATTAGGATTGATTCGGCGTCGAAGGCATAACCATCAAGGCGGGATTGAAGTCTAGCGAATATTTGGCAGGATCAAGCCGTTCGTGCTGAAATTGGGAGCTGTAGCCGCCGTATGATTGCTGGCCATTTGGAATTATTAAGGTGATGTCACCGCTTCAGTGGGGAAAACTAAAGATCCGCCTGCGTTCATGGCCAGGATAAAACAGACTTACCAATCCACGCCGCCGGTCAAATAATTGGCGACGGCTATGGCCGGAGCGTCTTTCGGGACCATCGTATGGTCGAGTCGATTTTCGTCGATCATGACCCGAGCGGCGTCCGCCGTTATCACCCCAATAAAGCGCCGCGTTCCCCCAAAAAGGCAAAGGAACAAATTGGTCGTTGCTATTTTTTAAATATTCGTCAATAACCATGCGCATTACCCTTCTGTTTTGGTTGAATAAAGGCTGCCTGATTACTATGACGAATTCAAAAAATGTTCCAAACAGCGTCTAAATTAATATTTTAATAAAATTCAATGAGTTATATTGAACCACCGCTCGCTAATAGTTGCACTATAAGTATACTTTAGTAAACAAACAATGAGGGCAATTAACCGTAAGGATACACCCAAGTGATAAATACAAACGGATGCTTTACGATTAACAGCATTATTTTGGCATGCCTTATGGGTGTGCTACTAACCAACTGTTCGTATATTTATAAGAATATACCATCAAGGGCAGATGACCAGCAATTCTATGAACAACATACCCGTCAGTTAACCACATTAAGGGATGCTCAAAAAAAAATAACCCGTTTTTACGCTGAATCCGTGCAAAGGACCCGGGCTTTAAACCCAAAACCGCAGTTTACCACTTTAATGCTCAGAACTTCTTTTCAGGAAGACATGGTCTCCCTATCAATAAAAAACCAGACGTATTTTTGCCAATGGTGTGATATTCAACGAATATACATTAAAAGTTTTACGTTAAAAAGCGAGCCAACCATCTATCTGGTTTGGATTGATTGCCCCGATTATAAAGAAAAGATTTCCCTGGTTACCGCTCTGCGGGAGGATGCCGAAATATTGCATGCACTGGCACGTCGAATGGTCGAACTAAAATCCTGCCCATAAGAAATGGGGAGAGATCCTTTTACCCTAAAATTCCTGGAATCTAAAATTTGAGAGGTTCGAAAAACCTCTTTGCATCAGGCGGCCTTTGACAGTTTAACGGCGCAGACTTTTAGCTCGGGAATTCCAGAAACCGGATCCAAAGCTGCATTGGTCAACTTATTTGCCGCCGCAGCTGCAAAATGAAAGGGGATAAAAACCGTGCCAGCAACCGCTTTGCCCGAGACTTTGAGGCGGGCTGTAATCTCACCCCTGCGGGAAGCAATCTTTACTATTTCACCGCTCTTTAGGCTATAGCCTTCGGCGTCCTCAGCCGATATCTCAACAAAGCTTTCCGGCGCACGTTCATTAAGACCTTCGGTTTTCATGGTCATCGTGCCGGTATGGTAATGATACAGTAATCTACCGGTGGTCAGATACAAAGGATATTCATCATCTGTCTTTTCAGCCGGTGGGGTGTAATCGATGGCGTGAAATAAGCCTTTACCCCGTGTGAACTGATCGCGATGCAGGATCTGCGTGCCGGGGTGCTCTTCGTTGGGACAGGGCCAGTGCAAGCCCTCATTCTCAATTCTGCCGTAGGTAATGCCGGCATAGGATGGGGTGACTTTGCGAATTTCTTCCATAATCGCTTCACTGTTCGCATAGGACATAGCATATCCCATACGCGAACTGATATCACACAGAATTTCCCAATCATATTTAGCTTCGCCGGGCGGCTCCACGGCTTTTCGAACTCTTTGAACTTTTCGCTCAGTGTTGGAAAATGTGCCGTCTTTTTCAGCAAAACATCGTGCTGGGAGCACCACATCGGCCAGGCGGGCTGTTTCGGTCATAAATATGTCCTGCACCACCAAAAAATCGAGGCTGGCGATACTTTTTTCGGCATGGTTTAAATCGGGGTCTGAAACCAACGGATTCTCACCGATGATGTAAAGCGCTTTCAACTCGCCATCATGGGCCTTGGGTATCATCTCCGTCGCTTTAAGGCCAATTTTAGTAGACAAATTCTCAATGCCCCAAGCCCCTTCCATACGCTTGGCCACATCTGGATTATCGACTGCCTGGTAACCGGAATAGACATTGGGCAGGCCCCCCATATCACACGCACCTTGCACATTGTTTTGGCCGCGCAATGGATTAACACCGCCGCCCCGGACGCCCAGGTAACCACAAAGCATGGCCAGGTTGGCCAGGGATTTGACATTGTCCGTTCCGGAGGTATGTTGCGTAATTCCCATGCAGTATAGAATGCTGCCGGTTTTGGCGCCCGCGTAAAGTCGTGCTGCTGCCTGCAAATCCTCGGCAGGTATTCCTGTAATTGTCTCCACGGTTTCCGGTGAAAATTTATCGACCGTTTCGCGAAGGGCATCAAATTCTTCGGTTCGTTTTTCGACAAATTCGGCATCATAAAGATTTTCGTTAATAATAACGTGCATCATGCCGTTAAGCCAGGCCACATCCGTGCCCAGATTGGGCCGCAGCCATTGGTTGGCAAATTGCGTAATTTTAATCCGTCGTGGATCCACCACAATGAGTTTTGCTTCCCGATGGGTCACAGCACGTTTAACGAAACTGGATAGTACCGGATGATTTTCAGTAGTGTTAGAACCGGTAATTAGGATAACATCGGCTTCTTCGATATCGGCGATAGTGTTTGTCATGGCGCCACTGCCGAATGCTGCGGCCAGACCGGCCACGGTGGAGCTATGTCAGAGACGGGCGCAATGATCCACATTGTTGGTTTTCAGCGTTGCTCTTGTGAATTTCTGGGCGATGTAATTTTCTTCGTTGGTAATGCGGGCCGAGGTTAGCAATCCTAAACTGTCTGAACCGTACTCGTTTTTTATACGGCTGAATTTATTGGCCACCAAATCCAAAGCTTCATCCCAACTGGCCTCTCTAAAATTGCCGTTTTCCTTTATGAGGGGGGTTTGAAGCCTTTCGGGCGAGTGAATAAAATCATTTCCAAACCGACCTTTAACACACAGGCTGCCATGATTGGGAAGTGCATCTTCCACACCGGTAACTTTAACAACCTGGTTGTCTTTCACATGCAGATATATCTGACACCCCACGCCGCAATAGGTACAAGTGGTTCTGACTTTTTGTGTTTCCCATGGCCGAACTTTGTAACGCGCGTCTTTTTCAACCAGGGCACCCACCGGACAAACAGCCACACACTCGCCGCAAAATACACAGTCGGAATCTTTTAGAGGCTTGTCGTCAGCCGCCACAATCTTGGTGGCCCCGCTTTTATAACCGAAATCAATGGCCAGATTCACCTGAACCTCGTTGCATGCCTGAACACAACGGCCACACTGAATACAACGCGAGAAATCCCTAACTATAAATGGGTTTACCGTTTCCATTGGGTAGGGAATTTGGGTTTCCAACATCGGATCACTGGATACCTGGTAGCGATAGGCCAAATCCTGGAGTTGGCAGTCACCCCACACCGGGCAGAGTTCGTCGCTGTCATCCGATTTTTGTACTTGCAGTTGAAAGGCAGTCCAATCGTCGCCGGCGTGTCCGCGAATGGCACAATTATGATTACCGGAGGAGAGCATCAGTTGGATAATCAATTTCCGTGCTTCAATCACCTTATTCGACTCGGTCAGGATAACCATCCCCGCCACAGCCGGTGTGGCACAAGACGCCTGCAATTTATGGGCGCCTTCTACTTCCACCACGCAGATACGGCAAACGCCGGTTGGATTGGCGCGCTTTAAATGACATAGGGTAGGAACATCGATGGAATTTTTCCGAGCCACGTCCAGAATGGTCTCACCGGGCTCAAAACTCAATGTATTTCCATTGATCATAATGGTGTTTTCAGCGGTCATGATAGGTATGTCTCTCCTTAAATCTGTGATATCGGGTTTTAGTTCCACTGAGCTATATTCTGAAATCGATTCATGATTGGCAAGTTTATCGCGCGATAATTACTCTAAATAGAGGCATGCAGCTGTCAGCCAAACCAAAGTTTCTTTTTTATAGAATAGCGCCGTTTTTGTCAATCCGCGAAATATCGGTCACCAAATATTGTCGTCTAAACAGGCAAATAACTGGGAAATGCCAAGGATCATATTATTGCCGCAGGATTTCCCGTAAGAAGGCGTTGAAAGTTTGAACGTTAAATGCTAAACAATGCAATTCGGAGAAAAGGGCCGTCGGCCGTAAACGCTACAAATCTAGCCAATGGAGAAGATCAAAGAACGATGAACGACATACTATTTAGTTCCTGGGCCGGAGAGATTGTTGACAATCGCAACAAGCAACTCGAAGCATTTGAACCAGTTGAAAATATTGCACTTCCTGAATTTTTCAAACAAGACCAAAAAATTATGGCCTTAATCGGGTGGGATGGTATCATCCTTCGATCAGGTGACATCAACATTGTGGATCTGAGCCGCGCTTACCTGGAGTCGGTTCACAGTAACTCATGTGGCAAGTGTATCCCCTGCCGAACCGGTACCGGCGTCATGGCTGATATTTTAAAACGAATCTGCAGTGGTCAGGGCCACGCAGATGATCTGCCCACCCTTCAATCGTTATCGGCGGTTGTTAGCGCGTCTTCCAAATGCAGTATCGGCCAGTCCGGTCCTCTGGCGCTGACCCATGCAATCAAGCATTTCAAAGAGGACTTCGATCACGCCGTAAACAATGGCGGCGTGAATGCGGAAGGCAGTTACCATTCAAAACTCACCGCACCCTGCATGGACGCCTGTCCGATTCACTTGGACATTCCCACATATGTAGAACATATCAAAGAGGCGAAATTCAGGGAAGCGTTGGATGTGATCCGCGAGCGCCTGCCGATTCCTGGCATCGTCGGCCGTGTTTGCGTAAGGCCTTGTGAAGAGCACTGTCGCAGGGCTAATTTAGATGAACCGATCTCTATTAAATATTTAAAGCGGTTCGTGGCGGATCGTGAACTGGACTTGAACGCCAAACCTGAATATAACATCACACCATCTGAAAAAACCGGTAAAATAGCCATAATAGGGGCCGGGCCGGCCGGCGTTACCTGCGCTTATCACCTGGCGCGTAAAGGGCACGACGTCACCATTTATGAACGCCTCAGCGAACCGGGTGGCATGTCTGCCATGGGAATTCCGGATTATCGTCTGCCGCGTCACATTCTGCGTCAAGAAGTCGACTGGATTCAAAAATTGGGCATCACCATTCAGTACGATACCGACATTGGCCAAGACATCAAATTGTCTGAACTAGAAGCCGCCAACGATGCCGTGTTTGTCGGTATTGGCGCCCAAAACAGCTCAGCCATGCGGGTGGATGGCGAAGATAAAGGCTACCGTGGATTCATCCCGGGTGTTCAATATCTGCGTGATATCAATGAAGGGCGGGATCCATACCCGGAAGGAAAAAAAGTTGTGGTTATTGGCGGTGGCAATGTGGCCATCGATTGCGTACGCTGTTCTTTCCGTATTAAAAAGGAGGATGTACACTTGGTCTACCGCCGAACCAGAAATGAGATGCCAGCCGACGAGGTGGAAATCGTCGACGCGGAGGAGGAAAAGGTGCAATTCCATTTTCTCACCACCCCGGTTCGTATCATCCAAGAAAACGGAACGGTTACCGGCCTGGAATGTATCCAGATGGAACTCGGTGAACCGGATGCCAGCGGGAGACGGCGACCCGTCCCCGTGGAAGGTTCTGAGTTCACGTTTGATTGCGATACGGTGGTGCCGGCCATTGGTCAGCGTGTGGATCTTTCCCTGCTTGAAGGCATTGACAATGTGGGTGTTACCAGATGGCAGACCATCATTGTGGATAAATTCACTAAACAGACCAGTCGTCCTAAAATTTTCTCAGCCGGGGATTGCGAGACTGGACCGGGAGCACTCATTACAGCGTGTGCCGGAGGGCGTAAAGCGGCCCTTAACATTGACCGCATGATCAACGGTTTACCCCTTGAATACGAAGATGAAGATCATTTCGACACTCTCTTTCGCCAAGTAAAATTATACGATCCCCAAGAAGATGTCGGTATTCCCGGAGGGGTCGAACGCAAACATCTTGAAATGTTGCCACCGGAAACTCGGAAATTTATCTTCGACGAAGTCGAAAAAGGATACTCGGTAACTGAAGCCATTGCAGAAGCCCAGCGCTGTCTGAGGTGTTATCGCGTCGCCACGGTGGCCCTATAGCGCTCATCCATCAAGAATTTTAACCCCAGAAACCCGGCTTACCTCATGGGCGCCGGGTTTGTAGCGCTTGGCAGAATACATCTATTAAGGAATGATTACACGCTTTGAAATGAAAAGGCAGGCTATTGGGCCATGGGAAAAAATACGCGCCGACGCTCCTTTGAAATTTCGATGGCCTTTATGGGCAGTTTGCGGCGATCGGCCTGTTTACGGCGATCAGGTTTGCCACGTCGTTCCGGAACCACAAAAGTATAGATGTAGGTCCGCCTTTCAATACCGGAACGCCTTCCACCATTGTCTTTGATGTAAATCATGGGATCAGTCGGCGTAGATCGGTCCTCCTCCCCAACCAATCCGCCCCTGGCTGGATTGTTAAACCATTATATGTGTGGCTAAGATTACTTTTCCATTAGCATGCAATTACCATGCTTGAAGCTTTAAAAGACTGATATTCAATAATCTCAATTGGTTATATATTATAAATACTGAATATCATTCATAAATAGGAATTATTCTTCTCAGAGAATAAGACATATTTTTCATAGAGCATAAAAAATAGGTTACTTTTAATCCTACTGTTTTAGTTTAGCGGTTTAATTCGCTAATTACCAATAAAAAAAGCCCGTCATTTTGCCATGGCGGGCTTATGAGCTGTGGTGGAGACGACCAGATGTGACCTCGCAACCTTCCCGGTCTAAGACCGGGACGCACTCACCAAATTTTCAATGTAGTCACGCGACTTTTTCCGCTTGATGGCTCTTTCTCGTTGCTGGGCAGACGAACGATCTGCAAATTCTTCAGAATAAACCAATTTCCAGGGTCGCTTCGCTTTGGTGTAGGGTGAACGTCCTTGATTGTGACGCTTCAACCGTGAACTTAGCTCCTGGGTTGAACCGGTATAATAGCTGCTGTCTTGAAGGCTCTGTATGATGTATACATGAAATGGCATCATAAAATAAGCCCGTCATTTCACAATGACAGGCTTAAAATGGCGGGGACGACGAGACTTGAACTCGCGACCTCTGGCTTGACAGGCCAGCGCTCTAACCAAAGCTGAGCTACGCCCCCTAATATTTATATTTTTACCGGCAAAACCGGAGGGTCACTATCGAAGTGGTAGGCGGAACAGGGCTTGAACCTGTGACCTTCGGCTTGTAAGGCCGACGCTCTCCCAGCTGAGCTATCCGCCCGTGATGGACTACCATTAAAGCCCTTTTTGCTAACAACTTCGATTTAAGTTGTCAATACCAATGTTGTGATCATAAAAAAATCTCTGCTGCCAAAGATAGTAACAGGATAGCGCAGCAGAGATTTGATAAAGCTAATTTAGCGTTGGAAGCTGTTCGGCATCATTTGGTTTTTCACCGGCAATATTCAGCGGGATATCACTCTTTTTAAACAGATGACCGCCTTCTTCAACAATCAGCGCATGCGACAGGACCTCATCCATATGCTCCACAAAGGCAATCTCAAGCTCTTTAGAAATTTCCGATGGTATATCGCGTAAGTCTTTTTTGTTTTCTTTGGGGATAACCACCTTTTTAATGCCGCCTCGATGCGCGGCTAAAATCTTTTCCTTCAAGCCACCGATTTGTAGTACCCGACCCCGCAATGTAATTTCACCGGTCATGGCAAGATCGTGGTGAACCGGATGCTTGGTCAAAGCCGATGCAATGGAAGCACACATAGAAATTCCAGCAGATGGCCCATCTTTCGGAATCGCCCCCTCAGGGATGTGGATATGAATATCATATTTTTTATAAAAATCCTTTTCGATCATTAAATTATCAGCCCGCGAGCGCACATAACTAACCGCCGCCTGGGCCGACTCCTGCATAACCTCACCTAATTTGCCGGTTACCGTAAGCTTCCCCTTTCCCGGCATCACAACCGTTTCGATGTTGAGCAACTCCCCACCTACCTGGGTCCAGGCAAGTCCGGTTACCAGACCGACTTGATCCTTTTCTTCGATCTGTCCGTACTTGAAACGCGGCGGTCCCAAATACTTGGCAATGGAATTGCCGGCCACATTAAATGATTGTCGTTCTTTGTTTTTAGCAAACTTACGCGCAATTTTGCGACAAATGGATGAGATCTCCCGTTCCAGATTGCGCACACCGGCTTCGCGGGTGTACCGCTGAATAATCGTGTAAACCGCTTTTTTAGATAAATGTACTTTTCTATCTTTAAGCCCGTTGGCTTCAATCTGTTTCGGTATCAGGAAATCTTTAGCAATGTGATATTTTTCATATTCCGTATAGCCCGGCAGGCGGATGACCTCCATGCGATCTTGCAACGGTAGCGGAATATCCGGCAACGTGTTGGCGGTGGTGATAAACAAAATGTCTGAAAGATCGTAATCGACATCCAGGTAATGGTCATTGAAACCAAAATTTTGCTCGGGATCCAATACCTCAAGCAACGCTGCGGACGGATCGCCACGAAAATCCATGCTCATTTTGTCAACTTCGTCCAGGCAAAATACCGGATTATTAACGCCCACTTTTTTCAGTGACTGAATAATTTTTCCCGGCAAAGCGCCGATATAGGTGCGACGATGGCCCCGGATTTCGGCTTCATCCCGGACCCCACCAAGTGAAAGGCGTACAAATTTTCTCCCGGTGGCACGCGCCACAGACCGGGCCAATGATGTTTTGCCGACACCGGGAGGACCCACAAAGCACAGAATCGGGCCGCGAACTTTCTTCATTAAAGATTGAACCGCTAAATACTCCAAGATGCGTTCTTTGGGTTTTTCCAATCCGTAATGATCCTCATTAAGAATCTTTTCAGCTTCATCAATATCAGTGCGTACTTTACTGCGGTCGTACCAGGGCAAGCTGATCAGCCACTCGATATAGGTGCGCACCACGGTGGCTTCGGCTGACATGGGTGTCATTAGCTTTAACTTTTTAAACTCCGCCCTGGCTTTGCCTGCCGCCTCTTTAGACATGCGCTTGCGTTTGATCCGCTTTTCAAGCTCATTCAACTCGTCGGCGGCTTCATCCTCAGTGCCCATCTCCTTGCGAATGGCGCGCATCTGTTCATTCAAATAATAATTCTTTTGGGTCTTTTCCATCTGATCCTTGACCCGGCTTTTGATACGCTGATCCATCCGGAACACCTCGATTTCCATTTTCACCAGCCGCAACAAAAGCGCCAGGCGATCTTTGGCATCGATGGTTTCCAGCAAAAGCTGTTTATCGTCCAGTTTAAATGAGAAATGAGCGGCAACCGTATCAGCTAACTGCGAACCGTTGGTAATGGCGGAAATGTTGGTGACCAGTTCCTTGGATATGTTCTTGTTAACCTTGGCGTATTTTTCAAAATTTTCAACCACGGCCCGCTGCAGTGCTTCCTCCTCTGCATCCGGAATTTGTATTGCCTCTTCCGGTCGGATTTCAACATTGAAAAAATCCTCGTTTTGCAGAAAACGAATAATGCGCCCGCGGCTTTTGCCTTCCACCAGGGCTTTAACCGTACCATCCGGCAGCCGCAGTAACTGCAATACATTTCCAATGGTACCCACCGGGCTGATATCTTTATCCCGTGGATTATCGACACTGGCTTTTTTCTGGGTGGCCAGAAAAACGCGTTTATCTTTGTTCATGGCGTCCGACAAGGCATTGACCGACTTGGTGCGGCCGACAAAAAGCGGCGCTACCATATAAGGAAAAACAACAATATCGCGCAACGGCAACAGCGGTAGGATAACGTTTGAAGTTGATTGATTTGGTTTAAACAAGCTCACTATGATAACCCTTTATGAATTTATGATTGACACCTGCCGCGCAAACAACCAGGTGTTTATGCCTGCTTTTTGGTTTGTTCGTAGAGCAGTATGGGATCCTCTTTGCTAAGCACCACATCCTCACCCACAACGCATTCTTTCAAATTACCAAGCGAGGGAATTTCATACATGATGTCGAGCAGACTTTTTTCTAGGATGGCGCGCAAACCGCGTGCGCCCGATTTGCGCTTCAAAGCTTCCTTG
>JAAUXT010035186.1_pt1 | contig 10580 bp, 12 predicted proteins | sample 7278171 | NCBI WGS metagenome assembly JAAUXT01 (sample SAMN14350112, study PRJNA611818) | marine sediment metagenome | isolation source: surface marine sediment (1.8m) | place: French Polynesia: Moorea | collected 2018-08 | reverse complement strand
GGTGGGTGGGCAGTGTTACAGGTCAGTGGGTGGGCAGTGTTACAGGTCAGTGGGTGAGCAGTGTTACACATCTGGGTGGGCAGTGTTACAGGTCAGTGGGTGGGCAGTGGTACCGGTCAGTGGGTGGGCAGTGTTGCAGGTCAGTGGGTGGGCAGTGTTACAGGTCAGTGGGTGAGCAGTGTTACACGTCTGGGTGGGCAGTGTTACAGGTCAGTGGGTGGGCAGTGTTACCAGTCAGTGGGTGGGCAGTGTTGCAGGTCAGTGGGTGGGCTGTGTTACAGGTCAGTGGGTGGGCAATGTTACAGATCAGTGGGTGAGCTGTGTTACAGGTCAGTGGGTGGGCAGTGTTACAGGTCAGTGGGTGGGCAGCATTCCGGGTGGATAGTGCTGTGGGAAGACCACTGAACTCTTCATGCGAATTTATTCTGGGACCTGTAGATTTGGAGAAACTCGTTGTGCAGGCATTTTCTGGTGACGTGTGACCTGCGTTGTGTTCGAATTTGACTCGTGGTGTTCGCATTGTTGTTGACGTTTTTGCTTCGAACTCGCCGTGTCTGGAGCGCGCGCTGTTGGATCTTGGTGTTTCTCTCGATATTGGGCGTCGTAGGTGACGTGACGTGTGATCGTCGCAGGGTGGATCCAGGAGTGACAAACAAAACACGACAATGTTTGACTCAATGTGATTCTGTACTGCGCCTGCAGCGTTGATGAAGGAGAGCAAATAATGTTCAGAGGTGATGGGGCGGGCGCCCTTTGCCGTCAGGATCAGCCCCTGTTATCGGGGCGCCCCCTGCTGATCACGTGATACAGGCGAGTGGCCAGACGACTGTCTCCCTCCGAAACTGACCACGTACGCATTGCACTAATTACTAAAGTGAGTGTTGTGTTTGCAGGAGCGTTGGAGTTCAAGATTACCCGCAACAGCGTCCTGCACGGCTTCGCCTGCTGGTTCGACTGCGTGTTCGACGGGAAGCACCCCGTGACCCTGGGCACCGGCCCCGACCACCCGCCGACGCATTGGCAGCAGACGGTCATCCTGCTGCCGGAGGCGCTGCTGGTGAGGCGGGCCCTTCCGCTTCCGGTTCTGTGGGGCGCACCAGTTGCTCTGATGAACGTGTCATTTGATCCGTCGGATGGTTACGAAGGGGCATCCTTTTCTGGCGAGAAATGTTACTGAACATGATGAAGGTATTTGACACAATTTCTTTTGTGCGAGCATTTGGAACAAAAGGCAAAACAAAAGGTGACGTGACAAAAACAGTAAACAATCATGTCAAATGCCATCAACATTTCTCGCCAGAAAAGGATCCCCCCTCGTACACTGGTGTAATGAAATGGCTGGAAACCAGGAAACCCCTGTGACTGGTCAGTGTTGCTTTACTGAGGATGATGGGGGCAAGAATTATGGGTGAAGCGACGCAAGAACACACTCACGTGTGTAGATGAGTGTGTGTGTGTGCGTGTGTGTGTGTGTCTGTGTGTGTGACTTGGCCTCGATTCTTTTGAATGACAACGGTCGTTTGTGTTTTGAACCCAGGTGAGCAAGCAAGACATCATCAACTGCAACCTGAGTTTGGAGCAGGACCCGATCAACGGGCGACGCTACAACATCACCATCGCCATCATGGAGGAAGAGGAGGAGGAGGACGACGAAGAGGACGATCTCCAGAACGAGGCAGACGCCGCCGCTCAAGACGCATGCGCAGTGAATCTGGACCTGCAGGGCAGCGTGGAGGCAGCCATCGCTCTCGCCATGCAAAAACGGAAGCCGTGAGGGCAACTTCCGGTCGACCTTCACCTTCCGTTCCAAGTACGAAAACCATTTCGATTTGAAACCGTTTCTCAGATGCGGAAACAAGTTTCCAAGAACAATGTGCTTCGCATGGTTTCGGTGACTTCCAAGGCTGGACTGTGTTGCGATGAACTTTGGACTTATCCCCTCTGTTGGAATTCTCCAGCTCGTTCTCTGTTCGACTGCTGTTTACATTTCTCCCTGTTTGAGGCAAAGATCGTTTTGTCCTCGCGACAATCAAAGTTGTCTGCAGTTGAGCGTTCGTCGTCCAGAGACCCACAGTATTTACGTCCCAAATGCGGGGCGGACCCAGAATCTGGTAAACTGGGGGCGACCACCTTGGGCTGCGGCTTCAGCTTCAAAGGATACGATGTACACAAAAATCAAGCGAATTGCGCCTGGGACATGAGGTCAGCCCCCCCCCCCCAACACACACACCTCTGGGTCCGCCCCTGCGACTCCGAAATGTTCGTCCAAGTCCAACGATCTCACTTCTCAGCAGCTGGATGATATTGGTGCATTTAGAAAGTGTGTTCAGATTACGAATCGGTACTAGTAAGGCAAGTGCTTTTGCATGATTTCTGCAGATTGGGATGTGAAAGGGAGAGAGAGGACGGTGTGGAAGTTTTCACGTGACACTGCGGTCTGCGGTATTTCGGACCCTTTCCACAGACATGTTCCAAATAAAGTGCGAGTGTGTTGTGTCGCGTGATCTCTGGTTTGAATCACGTTGTGTCTGTGACTGGGATGTACGTGGTTCGTCCATGAATTTCCCGTTTTCGCAACTTTGATTTGCCAAATTCACAGATTCAGCACACCAACTGGTGGGTCCAGGTTCACTACACCAACTGGTGGGGCCAGATTCACTACACCAACTGGTGGGGCCAGATTCACCACACTAACTGGTGGGGCCCGATTCACTACACCAACTGGTGGGGCCAGATTCACCACACTAACTGGTGGGGCCAGATTCACCACACAAACTGGCAGGGCCAGGTTCACCACACCAACTGGTAGGGCCAGGTTCACCACACCAACTGGTAGGGCCAGGTTCACCACACTAACTGGCGGGGCCAGATTCACCACACTAACTGGCAGGGCCAGGTTCACCACACCAACTGGTAGGGCCAGGTTCACCACACCAACTGTTTGTGACTTGGACCAAAGGAACTGGTTGCCGGTACACAATGCCAACCCACCCTTTGAGGGAACTCGTTCCGTCCCCTGAAGCCGCACGAATTGAGGAGACAAGTGGCAGCAAGTGTCTGAATTCACCAGTTGGTCACGAGTTGATCCCCCTCCCTTCCGAGTCACTTAGGAAGACCCGTCTGGCCACGAGTCCCCCCTCCCAACTTTCAGTGTGATTCAGGATTATTTGTCGTCGGTGGAATGTGTGCTGTGTTTGCCCTTCACCAGACGCGAGTCTGAATAGGTCGCGCGACACAACTCCGACAAGTGTTCCAGTTTTATTGTCCCCGATGAAGTGAATCTCTGTTTCCTTGGCAACGACATTCCGCCTCTCTAGACCGCAGTGCCTGTGTGAAAGCGGACGCCGTTGGTCCGAAGTTTTCGCTGAAGCAAAGCTGTCCTCCAAACGCACAGTTCGTCTTGAGGTGTCCACGTGTTAGGTGTGGTCCGTGAGGGGGAGGGTCTGGTTATTATTGCGTTGTTGAAAAAGGCTGTGCAAGACGTGTGTGCAGAAATTGCTGGGATGTGGTGTTACTCAATGGTTCAATCACTCACCGCAATACGTTGCTCATTGATATGCAATAAGATGGTGCATTCGTCCTAAACCGAGCGTTTCTCACGGGATGAAGTCCTGTGTCTGGATTATTCATTGGCGGGTTTAAATGTAGTGCGTACAGTACTTACCCTGTGGGTGTGTTCGATTTGTGGAAGAATCCTCATTCAAAATCTCGCGAGCGGTTGGTGCCGTGTTCCAGTACGTGGTGTTTGGTCTGACCGTCACACGAAGGAGGCTCTTGGACACATCGAACACGCTCACGCGCATTGTTGGCAACTGATGTGGAAAGAACCTGTCTCGTCCAATCAGCGTCGTCCGTTCAGCGGTGGCTTCTGATTGGACAAGCAGAGTTCTGTTGTTCTTTCAATTTCAATTCAGTGTGTTCTGTTTATGTTGGTCAACTTTGAACTGATTGGTAGTGACTTTATTGGCATTGTTCATTATGAAACGTGTCGGATGGATGCTTCCGTGTTTTCCACCGCACGTTCCGCATGTTTTTGCTCCTCTAGATCTTCCATGGATTTCTGTAGAAATGTGGACCCCAGTTCTTTCCTATTGGAAACTCGTACCTTAATCACCTGTGTGGTGCACACGAACAGTTTGCAACGAAGTGACAGTGGATGAATTCACATTGTCTCACCGTTGTTCAGTCAAAACGAGAGGAACTGAGTGCGCGCTCTGCACGGGTGATGACGGTACAAGTCTTGCTGTTGATATGGTTTTGAGTCAGGCTCCCTGTGGCCGTTGTATATGTGAACAGTGATGATTCTCCACGCTGCTTTTTGAAAAGAAGGAGCGTCGTGTTTTCTCGCCAATTTTGACTTTCTTCCATGTGAGCGTAGCTGTTTTTTGAGTAACTTTCGTGGTTTCCATGGTAACGTCAATGTGATTGTGTTGACTAGGATTGTTGATTGGCTGTGGTTGTTATTTGTCAGCACTGCACGCAATAGATCGATCAGTCAGTGGTTGATTGATGTAGCAGATCGATCACTTAGTTCGATTGATCACCCAGTCCAGGTCACCACGGGAACGTTGTGGTTCTCGCTGGTCACGGGTTTCAAGAAGTTTGCTGGGTGACCTTTTTGCACTTTCATAAAACAATCTTCACCAACACTTACACTTTTTCGTACACAAGCATTCATGTACTTAGCAGTCGTATGGAAAAATAGCTCATGACCGATTTGCGTGAAGTGGGAGGTTTTCTTCCTGAAAGCTCTGTGAAAATTGTCCTGGACAGGTGGTGTTGCCATGCCAACCACGTAACTGTGCGAGGGACGGGCAACCTTGCCTGTTGCGAAGCGACGGGGAGACTTCCCTGTTGCTAAGTGATTGGAGTTTCCTTGTTGCTGTGCGACGGGCGGGGAACCTTCCGTGTTGCCACGCAACGGGTGGGGCGTTCGATCTGCAGCGCTGAGAAGCAGCTGCTCCTGAGAACAGGCGGCTGAAATGCGTCTTCTGCTCTGCGAACACTCTGCACAACCCTCAGGTTCCGAAATTGAACGAGCCAACGAACGGTGTTGGCGGGTCAGAAGTACCCGGTGTTGAAATGTAACTGTGTACTTTCCACTTGACGATCGTCCAAGTGAAAACTACCCAAAGATGAGGGTCAAAAGGTCAAGATAAGGTTCTCCAAACAACACACTATTCAGGTTCAAAACTGCCCTGTCTGAGGTACAAATAGCACCACATCCACTGTCATTGAACCTGAATAGTGTGTTCTTTGGAGTACCTCAACAGGGCAGTTTTCACTCGGATGATTGTCCGAGTCAAAAGGCCCCATGGGTACTTCTGACAACCAGGGCATTCTGACACTCCGACAACGGTAATCAATGGCAACCCACCTGCTCAAGATCAATTGTCGGATCCATCGCTATCACCACGAGTTTCTCCCGATGGTGTCGCCATGGTGACAGGATTTCTCACGAATAGAGGTCAGTTATTGACATTTTCACGCGCATGCGCAGATGTTCATTGTTATTCCCAAAGATCGTCTTGATCTCTGGTGAAATTTTGAAACATGGCAATAAGGACAATGTGGTTTATGCAATATTATGATGCAATACTTGTACAATGTTCTTCACTGTGTATTCATGATTCTACTCGTGCGCAGGTCAAGACTTGTTGGTCAGTTGAGTATGAACACTTTTCTGCAATGTGGGAAGTTTGAAAATACTGGTGGTGCAGACCTACCTCGCGCTGGAAGAAAAACTTGCCATGGTGATTTGTCACGTGACAGTTCAAATCGAAATGCTGATGTTCAGGCCTGGTTCGCACGGGATGCGTCTCATTTCGTTCCTGCAGGTTCGACTGGAGAAGTAACCGGGACCTGCAGAAGCGCAATGCATGAAGCATCCCGATGTGTTTTCCCCTACGTGCGAAGAAATGGACAACAGGGCCAAGACCCGCTCGGGGACGCGTGTCCTCGCAGGGTGTTCTTGTTTTCGTTCTGTGTTCCGTGCCAAAAGTGATGGTGTGCATCTGGGGATGGTGAAGAGAATTCCACCAAGTAGCGTGCTGCCCCCTCGTGGTGCAGCCGCCGTCTTCCTGACTACACAACAGCGCCATCTGTGCGTAGTTTTTGTGCTCTGTCGCTTGAGCAACAACAGATGTTATGGTGTACAAATTCCTGACAAAAGCATGGAAACGAAATCTGTTGGTTTTATCGTGCGAGGTGTTTGTCACATTCCCGCGTTCATGGTTGTTTTTGTTTGTCGGAACCCGCTCCTTTCTGTCACCGGAAGTGATGCCGGCGAACGGAAGTTGGAAAACGAGCCCTGCAAAGCCAAAAACGTTCGAGCTGACGGGGGAATTATTTTGTTGAAATCTTCTCTGCATCGGATCGTGTGTTTTGATTCGCTGCACCCGTTTGAAGAATTTTGTTTTGAAATGGAAGTTGACGGTTTTGTGCATGCGTTGTTGATACAACAGACGCGAATCCAGGGTGACACTGAGTGAAATGTGCAGAAGGGAAAATTGTGTGAATGTATCATCTGTTCTCAGAGTTCTCAAACTTGCTGGGTTCGAATTCAGCCGGTCAGACGTGAGTCCACCTGTGTTGTTGAGAGTTTCAGGCAAGTTTCATGTTCGTACGTTGGTTTGAGAGCCTCGTTTTGGGTGTAAGGAAACTGCGAAGATCGGTGCAATTCTTGTGAGCAGACTTGTGATTCTGCCAATTTTGCGACCAACCAGCTGTTGCCACATTCCACTGGTTGCCATGGAAATCCTGTTGCCGCAGAACCTGCGATGGAATCTGGAGAAAAGGTCGCGTTGTCACGGCGACCGTTGCGCTGCGCGGATATCTTTCTTACTGTCATGTCGAGTACTGTACTTCGTAGTGTTAAGATTTTCAAGCGATTTTCGATCGATTTAACTTTTCAATGTTGTGGTGAGTCTGTTGCTCTGCTCTGTATCCATCACTAACGGTGCCAAGCTCTCGTTGTTCGTTGGAGGGTGCGGCGGCAATTGTCTTGAGATGACGTCAGCAAATTATCCATGACGTGTTGCAATCTGTCCACGTGCAAACGTGGTGCGTGCAGAACGTTTGTCTGTGCGAGCGTTGCGGTGCCGTTTGTGCGCGCTGCCCCAGCCGCAATTTCGGCATTCGCTGTGGGCGTGTTGCGAACACGCTCCAAACTGATGGTCGTGTTCGATTTGGCGCGGTGTTCGGTGAGTGTTCTGTTGGCGCGTCAAAGACAACACGGCCATTTTTCTGCAAAAATGGACCCAACGCAAAATGCGTGCAACGAAAATCCGAAACAGCTGACAGACTTTCCAAAACGCGCTGTTGAGTCACGCTGAGCCAGTTCATGCAACTTTTATTTCCTGGAAGGTGCGAAGGTCACGTGGTTCTACCGGTCGTGACGAACAACACCAAGACTCGTTGTCGCGCGCACTGAGGACGCGCACACAGTTTCCACTTCCGGTATCTCAAGACAACTTCCGCCGCAAAAAACTTCGATCTTTATCTCTTTACTCAACTTTGAATTTGCTCAGATTTATTGAAACTTGTAGCTGATAAAAGTCTACATCGAAATCAAGTTGAGCTTCCACGACGTTGTCACTGATCCGCACTCACTGCGCAAAACAAGAACACCGTCAGGTGTTGACACACCCGTCTTCACCGCCGGGCGAACATCGCGAGAGTCCACGAAACTTTATTTGCACCGCGGGCGCGGGGGGGGGGGCTCTGAAAATGTTCTGCCAATACGCGGGGGTCACAAGGGACCGGAAGTCTAAACGCGGGGTGGAGGGTCAAGCGTTCACACGCCGGCGTGCAACAACAAAGAGACACTTTTGTATCAGAAACATTACATTTTATCTGACGTTCGCACAGAAACACATAAGCAATGCACAAGTGTAAACGAGACCGACCGCTGTTCGCACGAAACACGCAAAACCGACTTGTACAATTTCTGTGTTTCACGCCCGCAACAAAACATTTGGTAAGAAAACTGCCAAAAGTGTTTGCACGATGCTTGAGAGCCCTTCTATCGTTCCACCAGCAGCCGTAACTCAAACTTGCGAAGCCAGACTCACAAAACTAAGGCGCGGGAATTTTGCGCACCTCCCCCCCCCCCGACTGCCTCTTCATCCCAACAATTTGCTCACCTTCACACAGTGCTGATTCACAAAATAAAATTTCAAAATCTCTTGTGAAAGCCGCCCCCTCCCCTGCCCCCACCCCCGCCCCGGAAGCCTCCCCCTCGGCCGCCGCCGCCGCCCCCTCGGAATCCTCCCCCGCCGCGGCCGCCTCCGCCCCGTCCTCCGCGGAATCCACCTCCGCGGCCGCCGCCACCCCGGCCCCCTGAAAGCAAAATGGTTTGAAAATGAATCAGACTGGATTGTTGTGGATGCGCATAAAAGCGTACAACAGGACCTGCGCAGACACCAAAGCGCACGTCGTGCACCAACGCATCACACACGCACACTTTGAACTTTAGCCACACTGCGAACTCACACCTCGCTCACACCCGCACTGGGCGCGAACACCTGGTCCAGGAGGATAAGGAATGCGGCTGGGCCAAGTGATACTTTCTCAGCCCCCTCCACCTCCTGTTCGTCTCCCCAACTCCACCCCGCCCCTCACCTCTGCCTCATCCCCCTGTTCGTCTCCCCAATTCCACCCCGCCCCTCACCTCTGCCCCCTTCCCCTGTTCGTCCCCTCCCGGACTCAACCCCTCACCTCTGCCGCCGCCCCGGCCGCCGAAGCCTCCGCCGCCGCCGCGCTTCTGCACCCTGCTGCCCGGCGGCTGCGGGAGGAACCGCTGCAGGGGAAGCAGCTTCATCGGGTCGATGTAAAACTGCAAGAAATAAAGCCTCCACGTCAGAGCTTGCTTCTGCAGGACGAACATGCTCCTTGTTCGTGTCAAGCCAACTTCAAATTCCCTCCAATAGAATTCGTCTGGGAAGAAATCTGGTTTGTGGTTTTGTGCTTTCTGCGACCTTCCCCACCTTCTGGTCTTTGGAGAATGACGACGCTTTCATGTTTTCTGACAGTTTCACTGAAAAGTACTGCAGTTCGTCAAGGAAGCATCACCGTGGAAACAAACGAAGCCTCGTTGCCTCAAGATTCGCTGTCCAGAGGCAGGGTTGGATGAGGGGGACCGACCTTAGGGGGTGGGATGACCTCAGCGTGAGAAACAACTAACTTTGCACCTGCAGTGTATGCAACCTTGGGCCCCCAGACCCGCCTCTGTGTGTGTGTGTGTGTGTGTGTGTGTGTGTGTGTGTGTGTGTGTGTTGGGCATGTAGTGACGCTCTGTGTGTGTGTGTGTGTGTGTGTGTGTGTGTGTGTGTGTGTGTGTGATGAAAGGATACAGAGTCCCTGATGGGGCCGAAGATCTCGTCGACTTTTCCGATCTGCTCTTTGTTCTGGAGATAGAGCGGCGCGTTGAAGTGCGGAATCTTCTCGTTCGTGCACTTGCACACCAAGTCGTCTTCACTCGGATGCGAATACGTCCCGAGCTCTGAAGCGAAGAGTGACAGTGCGTTCGGAATGATATTGGAGGTTCGGTGTTGCACAGCGACCATGGGGGTTTTGTCTCCCGGAAAATGAAAGATACGAGGTTCTGTCCAACCGTTCTGAGACTGGTCATGTTCACGATCGGCCTGGAAGGACACGGGTGGTTGATTCGATACAATTGATTCCATTGACCTTCTCAGTGCAGACCGGCCAATTGGCTTCATTGCTGACCATGATGAGTCTCACTATGGTTGGCTAGAACCTCGTAAAGACTGCAAAGAATCTGCAACGTTTTGTGAAGATACAACAAGTATTTCCAAAGTTAGCAGTGGGGGGACGGCAGACAGGCCTCCATTTGGATACAAACAGACACACACGGGGATACGTAACATGATCAGTCATCGCGGCTGATAACTAATTTGGGCCGTTTGTCAACTCATTTCCGGAGCTTGGCTGGCTCTTTGGCTTTCAGTTGGGGTTTGAACACCTGCAATCTCGAGAAATCTCACCGATGACTTCCTCCGGAGGTCCGTAGTCTTGGTAACCACGGTAACCGCCGCCGCCGCGTCCGCCGCCGCGACCCCCGCGACCTGCAGCGGAAGGTCAAGGTCAGCTGTGCTGTGAGACAACAACAACGAATCAAAATGGACAGGTCACGTGTGTGCTGTGCGTGAGAGAGTGAGTGTAAGAGAGAGACATACACACAGAGCGCGCGCGAGAGAGACATAAACCGCCTCTCTCCCACTCGGTGTGAGTGCGCCCGTGGCCATCGTGTGTGTGTGTGTGTGTGTGTGTGTGTGTGTGTGTGTGAGTTCGTGGGCCTCACCTCCCCTGAATCCGCCCCCTCCCCCGCGCCCTCCTCCACCGCCGCGGCCTCCTCCTCGACCTCGAAACGACATCACCGCCTGAAATCCAGTCGGTTCCTGCAACAGATTTGCACAATGTCAACTGTTCTGATCTCGTGGAAACAGTTTTTAGGTGATTTGAGGTGGGTTGCACGATTTGGGCTGATGAGCCAAATCGGTGCGAGCCAAATCGAAGCACCTATAGGCAGCGTCTTCCAAAAGTATGTCTGCAGCACT
>JAAUXT010002146.1_pt1 | contig 10581 bp, 11 predicted proteins | sample 7278171 | NCBI WGS metagenome assembly JAAUXT01 (sample SAMN14350112, study PRJNA611818) | marine sediment metagenome | isolation source: surface marine sediment (1.8m) | place: French Polynesia: Moorea | collected 2018-08 | reverse complement strand
GGTTATAAAACCACCTGTGATACTGTTTTCTGGGCTTCTTACCCAAGGGGCTCAGGTAAGTGAAATAAACCTTTCCTGCAACACACGTACGTGTGGCTAGTTTATGCGACCTGGCCAACAGAGACGGGAGACCTGGCTCCCTTCTCTGGGCATAAGCTGCGACAAGGCTCTACCAGCCGATGGCTCAGGAACGTAGCTGGTATGAGCACCCCCATACATAACAGCAAAACAACTTTTTCTGAGACACAACCCCAAAACATCTGATCATGATCATCATCTGCTTCCTTCCCCGTAGCAACACATGCCAACCCGACACAATACAAGTACTCATGACGGATACATACTTGCGGACTTGAATACTCATGTATTTACGACGGCAAATACTCGCATACCCCAACACTCAAATACTCACAGAGCTGGATGAGTATTGCTGACACGTTTTGCTGGTTACACACATCTGAACATGCTCAGCCCATCTGTGTGGAGCTGCTGCTGTTGGACCCAGACTACAGAGCTGTACTGCTGTAGAGGAGGGTGCGGGGCAGGGAGGATAAATATACCACCAATACTCAACACAATACTCAAAGCAACTTGTGAGACAATTGGTACTCAACCAGCAGTCGTCTTTTGCAAAGTAACAACCAATCGCGTGGGAGTTTTTAGACATTTAAGTGAATACTCAACCAATGTTCGGGAAATTCAAAGCACCGACAAAGTACTTCTCTTGGGAATTCTGACACGGAGACAGATTCAAGATTTGTTGAAGATGGCCTTGGAGATGCCTGGGCGGGTGCAATCCTGAGACGGCGCACATACTCACAGCAGCACACACACTCAAACACACCAGCAGACAGCCTGACTGAGACAAAGACCCCCTCCAGACGACAGGAAATCACTGCGGTTGAAACCTGCAGCTGTGAACTTCTGCAGGAAGTGGCACCTGTGTGTGAACGTCTCTTATCTGCAGGAAATACCGCACAGTAGAAGCAGCCACAAGCTGCAGAATCGAACCCCACCACCGCGGTCACACAGCTCCAGTGACCCCACCCCCGGAAGGGGGAAGATTGCGTAAATACACACACACACACACACACACACACACACAAAGGGCTCCAGGGGCGGATCCAATCTTCAGCTGGCGATATGTTCACGTCCAGATCAAACGAACTGGGACAACATCAAAGCAAACAGAATTTCAGCCACAAAGACCTGAGATATTGAGAAATCGTCACCACATCGTTCAAGTGAACCCTCATTCGCTCGTCGCACATATCACGAAAGTTTCTGAGCCTGAGTCCCCCCCCCCCAAAAAAAAAACACCCTGTCACCACCTCAGGGGGGGAGCCACCCTTGTTTATTCAAGACCTGTTGGCTCAGCAAAAAGAACAAGGACCCTCCCCCTACAAATCTGCCTCTTATCTGGACGTCTAGCCGAGCTGTTATCTCTGAACCACTGGCATGCAGATCTGAGCGCAGGCAGACACAGCTCCAACACCCCCAGGGGGATCAAGTACGAGGGGCCTCTGGACCCTCCTGGATCCTGCCCCTGCACAGCTGCAGGTCTACCCCTCCCTCCCCTACACCTCTCTTATCTGGAAGTCCAGCCGGGCCCTTATCTGGGAACCAATGGCGTGCAGACGTGAATGTATGCAGACGCAGCCCTGACACCAACACCTTCAGGGGGGGGATGAGATATGAGGAACCCCCCCCCCACTGGATCCTACCCCTGCACACCTGGGAGTGAATCCAAACACTGCAGACCAACCCCTCCCTCGCTCCCTCCCCTACACCTCTCTCTTATCTGCAAGTCAAGCTGAGTCCCTTATCTCCAAACCAGTTGAGTTGGTTTTCTGATATCCCTTTCCTCACTGTGTGCGGGCAGGTATATTTTACCACCCCACCACCCCTCCCACCCCCTGTAGCCCCCTATCTGCGAACCACTTGAGTTGGTTTCGTATCTCCAAACCACTTCAGTGCTTTTCTTGTCAGTTGCGGATCTAGAAAGGGGGGGGCGCCCCAATGCCCCCCCCCGAAAAATTATGTCACCACCACTGCAAAGAAGTTCGCTGCACAGGCACAAAATTTGATCTTGTTGTCGCACGAAATTTCTCAAAGTTGCAGTCGCCCCCTCCCCCGATGGGTTGAGCCCCCCCAACCCAAATTCTCCCTGAATCCCCCTCCTGGTTGCTGATTTCTATTCCTCGTCGTGATTCTGTTGCGTGGCAACGCTCTCTCGCCCCCCCGTCCTGCCCGCAGACCCCCCTCCCACCATCCAGCTCACTCCTCATCTCTCCTGTTTTCAGTTTTTCTCCTCTTCGTGTTGATTTCTTTTCCTTGTTGCAGCTCTGCGGTTTTCCAGACTCCAGGCTTCTCACATCTCACTCAATCCTGCGTCCAACTCGAGCGAGCCTGAATATCACCCCATCCACCCACCCAGTCCTGTTGCGACGTTCCATTTCCACCCTGCCCTCCCTGAATACCCCATCCCCCCCACCATCCACCCCTTCAGTCCTCACCCTCTTTGCACCTGCACAATCTCAGACACACCCTCTTCACTTTCCCATTTCTCCGTGTCTGAAACAGGTCAGTCTGAATCGGGGGGGGGGGGGTTCCCAGACATCACGTGTCCTAACACCCGCACCCCCTCCACCCCACCCCTCTCCTTCACTTTTTTCTCTCTGGGAGTCAGTCTGACCAGACCCCTGACAGTTTTTCGTCCTCGGTCCAAGTTTTCCTCCTTTCTCCGTGAACCCGACTATCCATTCATTATATCTCCGAACCCCTTTCAAGCTTCGTCACAATTGTGCTTTTTAGCGGCCCCAAAGGCCAGCTTTTCACACCACCAGCCATGCGTGTGTGTGTGTGTGTGTGTGTGCGTGTGTCAACCGACCCTGTGCATCAGACCCCCCCCCCCCAACAGCCCCTCACCTCGTCCACTCTATCTCTGAACCAATTCTGCTCAGTTATTCTGCTCTAGGCTCTTCACATGGCCATGGGTCGGTCTCTCTCGCGCGCTCTCTATCAACCGCCCATGTCCATGAGCCCCCCCCCCCCCCAACAGACCCGTCCACTCTATCTCTGAACCAATTCTGCTCAGTTGTTCAGCCCCTGGTTTTTCGCATCACCAGCCATGGATCTGGTCTCTGTACCCACCACTCCAAAAATACCCTCCTTCTCTGCCTCAGTTCTACTGCTCCACCACCTCCTCGGAAGGTCGGAGCTACTTCTCCCTCATCCCATCTGACTCTCATCTGTTGCGTTGCTAGAGCCAGAGCGGTAACGCTGTCCTGGAATTGGTCCAAACATCCAGATTTTCCCATCTGTTCTGTTCTGCCGGCTGAATCTATCGCTGCAGGGGTGAAATGGTGGAAGGGAAGCTCCACTGTTCGTGGCCTCGCTGGTGGAGTCTGGATATCAAAGCCTGGTTCGTACTGGAGAACGTCACACACACACACACACTCACACACACTCACACACACACACTCACACACACACACACACTCGTACACACACACACTCACACACACACACACACTCGAACACACACACATACACACACACACACACACACACACACACACACCCTGTTTGTGTGGGAGTCTTCATGTAAAGGCCTGATTCGCACTGGAGACGTCACACACACACACACACGCACGCACACACACAATCACCAATGGTGTGCATCAGCCAAAGTGTATCCCAACCGGTGTGACCCACCCCTTCCTTATCCGCTGCGCCCCCCCCCCCCCGCGCCATCAACTGCCACTGCAGCGAAGAGAGAAAGTGGTGCAGAGTTCGCTCCCTCTCTCTCTCCAGCTCCAATCTTCCGACTTGAGATACAAAATACCGTCATAAGCTGCTCTATTGTGCAACGTCACAAGCTGGAGATCTCTTGTTCAGCCTCATAACCAGATCCGTCGGACCCGAAACAAAACAGTGCGAGCGAAGCGAGAGGCTCCTTTTGTGTATCGTATTCACCCAGTAAAAGTCACACCTAAGCACAGGAGGTACCCCATACTTGGCCCTTGATTTTCTGGTGTCAGATCCCATTGAAGATGTTGTTTACCCACACTCAATGTACATGACACAACCATATTTTTGGTGCTACATTTTGGGACAAAAAGGTGCGTCTTATTTCCAGTTTGAATCCCCTTCATGCGTCCACCATGACCAGACATGAAAACGAATAGCCGTCCGACGCACCTGGCAGGGCGGAGGCCTTCTGACGCAAAACGTCACAAGCTTTCACGTGTCACGTGACTTGCTCCACGCACGCGCTCGTGACCCACTTGATGGAAATGGACCCTTGTGATGCAGGATTGTATTTGCTCAACGTATCTGGCGGGACGTAGGCCTGGAGGAGGAGAATTACTTCGCAACAGGGTGGCACAACGGGCGAACCGTGTCACAAACGCGTTTATTGAGACAAGCTGGGCTGTCGTAAACGTGAGAATTGCTGAACGTACGTGGCAAAGAGCGGACGCAGCTTGCAGCCAACAGCTGTCTCCATGGAAACGTTCCACGTCGCCCTGACGTTACGTTCCGAATGATGATCGTCACAGCTGAGCGATATTGCAATGTTTCACACAGCTGAGCGATATTGCGATGTTTTATTCGCATCCACGTGGCTTTCGTGAGAAAACACGTGACGACTGCAAATTTTTAGATTCTCAGCTGCTGTCACCCACCACGTGACTCACTCACGTGGTCCGTCATGTGAAGCGGTTTTCACGTTGATGACGGCGTCAGCTTTTTCTGACGTCGACGACAACTTGTCTTGACAATGTCAAAGAATGGTCTGGATCGTTTTTTGACACCTGCTTATCAGACATCAATTTTGACGTTGACGTCAAAATTCTGCTGTTGACGTCAAAATTTTGACGTCAGCGACACCAATGTGAAAACGGCTTGACCTGCACAACGCATCCACTGGGAATTCGGACTTTAGCGGATTTTCGAGTTTGAGCGAACGCATCTGCACCCCTCACCACACACACACACACACACACACACACACACACACACACACACACACACACACACACACACAGAAGACTGCGACTCACGCACGCGCACACACGCACACACACCGGGGGCGTCACGTGGTCTGTCATGTGACCTGCACACTGCACCCACGTCGTTGGGGATGCTGACTTCAGCGGATCCAGGAGGTTCGCACCCCGCGTAACACGAAAAATTTCTGAGACCCCCCCCCCTCCATGTGCGCTGGTTGTCTTTGTTTACTTTCACAACAGGGCTCCCCCCCCCGCGTCGCGTTGCCCCCTTGACCACACCCTGACCCTTCCCTTCGAAGCTTGTAAGGCCATCTGGTCTAAATCTGTTGCGGTCACATCACAGTCTCGCATGACTGTGCGCAAACGACCAGATGGCTGGGAAAAGTGGGGGCGAAGGATACAAGGCAGACCCGACGGTGACAGACCTATGGTGCACTGCAGTGGGTGTGGTGGGGGTCGAACCACGCGGTGGGTCGAACGCTCAAACTCGCAGTGGTTCGAATGGGCGTGTTCGATTTGTGTCAGCTGGGTGCGTTCGATTTACGTGTGCGGGCCTGCTGAGTGAGCCAAATTGGCTGACTTCGCCCACTTCGCCCCATCTCCAACGCAGGTGTGAGGTGGCGCCACTGCGCCGCCGGCCAGCCGCACATGTAAAATCGAACACACCCACAGTTTCGCTCAGGCACTGTTTCTGGTTGTCTGTGCAACACAAAACAGTTTCGGACACAGGGGCAGAAGGTCAGGGACTCCCTCAAACCGCACATATTTGCAGTTAAAATCACCCCTGTCTTGAATCCACCCCCTGCATGACAGTGAACTGTTTACGTGTGCGCACCCGGGGGGGGGGGAGGGTTCTGCTCCACGGGTGTTCTGCCTCCAACAGGGAGACAGGAACATTGTTCAACAGGTACCCCTGCGTCGCTGACATGCTACAGACGTCGTCACGGCAACACTCGGGCATGTGCAACACGTGTTCACCAGACGGCAGGGGCGGACCCAGCGGGGGAAACTCTCACACCGGCAGACGCAGCGGGAGTGGGGGTGGGGCTAAAGGGGGAGGGGGGGGGCGCTCTCCTACCATTTCCAGCTGCTCCCCAACACTGTCCTGATCACTCCACTGCCATGACCTGCGCGTGCAAAAAAGCAGCTGTCGCTACATGACCTGCACACGTGCTTTTTCTTCTGCTGCCCCAAACACCACACTGACCCACCCTTGCATCACCACACGCAAACTGACCTGCACATGTAGGCACGATAACAACAACCCTGTCGTCGTCACGGCAACGCTCAGACCTGCACCGTGTTCATGTTCACAGCATGTTGCACCGCACAACACGTGTTGCGGGGGTCACCACCCACATGACCCCGTTTTTATTGACCCCGTCTGTCTACATGTCGCACGTGCTTCCGGTCTGTCTCGCATTCAAGGGTTTTCACGTTGGTGACGCCGTCAAGTATTTTTGACGCACACGTCAACTTTTTTCACAGCGTCAAAGAATGGTCTGAACCGTTTTTCGACACCCATCAATTGGGTGTCAGATTAAATTTGATGTTGACGTCAAAAGTTTGACATCTGCGTCAACTTTCTTGACGCGGACAGCGCCTACGTGAAAGACCCCTTTCTGCAGGAGGGGACCTTTCACATTGGGCGCGTTCGATTTGCGCCGCGGTCGAGTCAGCCGAAATGGCTGCAAAACTTCCGTCTTGTCTCCAATCCAGGCACATGTGGTCAAATTGCACGCAAAAACGCATTCGGCTGACCCAGTTGGGGGGAGGGTGTTCTGCCCCCCTCAAACCCCATCAAAAGGTAAATCTTGACACCCCCCTCAGCGCAAAATCCTGCACCCACTGCTGAAGAACCCAGTCCGGGACGGGGGGGGGTCGCCCCCTTCAAACCCCGGCAAAAAATCTCAGCCCCCCCCCCTCATAGCAAAATCCTGGATCTACTGTAGAAAACAAGCGACTCAAAAACTTCGTCTGAACTGCAGCTAAACCTTCGGAAAATAATCTGTCCTCTCGCAGGTTGATGAGTTTTTTTCTCCCTGATGAGTTGGTTTTTTTCTCTCACTCTAATTCTGGGGCGCCAGACTCACCGGCTTCAGCTACAGGGTGGATACAAATGCAGCAAGTACTCAAGTACACAGGGAGTACTGAAGGGCAAGGCCGTGCCCTTCACACAGTACTTCCAATGTAGCGGACGCAGTACTCACGCAGTACTCAAAGGACGCCAGACGCCAGTCTCGTAACAATTCATCTCGACGACTCAAATCTGACATTTTTTCCTTGTTCTTTGCACAATTTATGTTTAAATCCGCGAAAAAAATCCAAGTGGCTTAAGCAGTACTAAATTCAGTACTCAAAGGAACACCAGACGCCATTGTTTCATCTCAGTCTCATAAAACTCATCTCAACGACTCAACTCTTGACACCTCTTCTTCTTGCACAGTTTACGTTCAAAACCCATGTAAAATTGCACTGTTTACGTAGTACGAACCTTTGAGTACTGCACTGCATACTCACGACCTTCAGTACTCAAGCAGTACTCGCACGGTTGCCAGACACCGTCACAGCTCGTAACTATGTCAGCGACTCAAACCAGACGCCTCCAGCTGAGGAGGGAGACACCCCTTCTACAGTCATCACGGAAAAACTTCGGGGGCGGACCCAGAGTTAGGGGCTCCCTTTTCAAGGGGGGGGGAGCAACTTCCCAACAAAAAATGCTGTGACAAGTAAACAGGAACATATTGCACATGGAGCAACAACATTCGAGACAACTTGTTTTGTCACAAGTTTGGGCGGGGTGTGGGTAGGAGTCCCCCCCTCCCTCTTGAAACATCACGTAAAAATTTAGGGGGCGGATCCAGAGTTTGGGACCTGCACCCTTCCCTTCAGCGGGTTCGGGGGAAGGGAGCGGAATGCGTCACAAATGCGATGTTTTGACAAGCAGACAAGAAAATGTTGCGCCAGGAGCAACAAAATGCGAGAGAAATTGTTCACAGGTTGGGTGGAGGGGGTGTACGAGCACCCCCGATCCCCCTGCCCAACCCCGGATTCCGCCCCTGACAAGCAGAGAAGAAAAGTTTGCGCCTGGAGCAACAAAATTTTGTCACATGTTTGGGTGAAGGGGGGGGGGAGTACGAGCACCCCACGACCCCCCCCCCTTCGGGATCCGCCCCTCACCAAAATTTTGACGCAGGAAACTGAAGTAGTTCCACTGTGCCCTTCACACGTACTTCAAACGTGAGTACTCACACGATACGTCACATGATCCCGCCAAACTTATCCAGACGTAGATCCAGATGCAGCCGCCCCCCCAATCCTCCCCACAATCCCCCCCGCCACCAACCCAAATCTTGCCTGGTGTGCAGTGCAGCCCCTTTTTCCGTCAAACTCTGACAAACATACCCTTGTTCTGAAAGTCGCCCAGACAAACCGGTGTCTGCCCCTGGGGTGTAACCTGATGCTCTTGTACTCAAGGGTAAAGTACTCATCTCAGAGATACTCAGTACTCACGTAAACTTGAACCCATAAAACTCGCCAACTACTCACTCAAACACTGACAACTATGTGTGAGGTCTGCATCTTCCAATTTCTGCAGAAACTCCTGGAAATGTAGACCATCCCAAGCGATTTTTCACTCGTAACCGGAGTAACAGACGGTAGTCACGTACGAACATGGTAACATCACCTGGCAACCGATCCGACAGTTCCTCGCAACCGGCAAAACTCAAAGTTTTTCAGCAAAATCCTCAATAATTCCTTTGCAAACTCCGACCATTTCTTCCACACGGACAAAACTTCAAATCCAACGACACAAAACCTCCATTTTCACCACAAAACACAGGGAGATTTGTAAATTTTAACTCCTCACCAAGTAAAGCTCCTTCCGTCCTGTCTCGAAGCCGGAACGCGAGAGACCGAAACGCCGCGTCACGTGACTGAGTCGCTCGACGCTGATTCGCTGCTCGCGGATCCGTCACGAACCAATCGCAGAGCTGCTCTAAATTTGGCTGCTGCAGCTGCTGAAAGCGGTTTTCCCGCCATTGTCCCGAGATGTATGCAGCTGGCATCCGTAGGAAAATATTCTGGAGATTTGGGTAGGATGGGGTCTTGTCAAGGTATTGCCTTTTCAGGTCCAGAAATTGGTGGGTTGGATTCCCCCTGGATCCGCAAAAGACTGAGGCAGGTGCAGGATTGTGAACCTATTCAGTTGGACCATAGATTTCGGATCGAGTTTGCACCCACCCGAAACAGACTGAACCATCAAAAGTGAGTTTCCACTTTTTGCTGTTGGAAATTTTCGAGACTCACAACGTCCCCGCGTTTGCGTTTGGTCGGGTGTGGGAATGCGAAGAAGATCTGTTTCGAACACAATTTGTCGTTTGTTCCAAACTTCCAATTTCCCGCGTTCGAATATCGACTTAGAAAATAAAATATTCTCTGTTTTCGGTATCGCTCGATTTTCCCACTAGAGGCGCCTCTGTCCCGGATGAGACTCACAACGTCCCCGAGGCGACTCCAGCTGCTGCTGCCACCGCGCGGAAAACATGGCGGCGTCTCCGGGCGCTCAGAGTCCAGCTTCGAACAGAAAACTATCATTAATTCAACTTAAATTCACCTTTTATAAAGACAAAACCCGCGTTTATCAATTTAGACATCTAAATATTAGATTTATAATCAAGGCCATGAAAGAAAATGGAATGAAATTTCACGGGAGACAAACTTTCTCCGGTGTTTAAAGAGAAAATACGAACTGAAGGAACCGGGCGCCAGACACATGTAAACACATGTTTTGCTCAAAATTTCTCAAAATTTCACATTTCCACCGTTTCTACACTTTGATCAGATAAACTTCTGATAGAAATCGCAGAAGACTGAACAGTGACGCACTTTTCCCGCCCTTAACAGCAGGAAAATGAGTTTCCTCACCTACAAACCTCTGATCGAGGACGGAGATTTGGTTATTCTCTACCTCGGGTTCAGCAGGGTCAAACACCTGAGAGTAAAGAAGGACGAAACGTACCAGACTCAGTTCGGAGCCGTGAGACACAACGACCTCATCGGATCCAGGTAGCGACAAGTCCGGGGGTGGAGGTGGTGTGGTCAGTGTGTGCGTGTGTGTTGGTGGTGGGTGTGTGTGTATGTGGGTGGGTGTGCGCGTGTGTATCTTGATGGGTGTGTATGTGTGTAGTTTGTTGGTGCGTGTGTGTATGTTGGTGGGTGTGTATGTTGGTGGGTGGGTGTGCGTGTCTTATGGGGTCTGCAGCCCCTGTCAATCCTCGTCGGATCCACAGTGCATCCAGGGGAGGACACAGCGGGAAGTGTGTCGAGGGGGTTGTGCGTTTGAGATCCGTCGGATCGCACTGCTACCTGCCTTCTGCCTTGTGCTGCAGCTTTTGTCAAAGAAGACGGCTGACCCCCCCCCCCCTCTCCCGTCCCACACCGATCTTCTCTACTGTAGATATGGCCCCAGAGTGAAGACATCACGAGGCTGGGTGTACGTGCTGCACCCTACACCGGAGCTGGGTCCCCTCCCCCCCCCCCACTACACTGTGATCCCCACTCC
>JAAUXT010100895.1_pt1 | contig 10583 bp, 9 predicted proteins | sample 7278171 | NCBI WGS metagenome assembly JAAUXT01 (sample SAMN14350112, study PRJNA611818) | marine sediment metagenome | isolation source: surface marine sediment (1.8m) | place: French Polynesia: Moorea | collected 2018-08 | reverse complement strand
TCATTTGATATGGAAGACAAAGGTTGCCTCTTTGCTATTCCCCAAGGAAGGGTAAAAGTTTGCACCCAATCTACACAAAACGCTGCTGAATCGGTTACTTAGATTGCATGCCTCGTAAGGTCCCTTCTGACACGATGCGATGTCAGGAAGTCTGGGCTCCACGGATATGACTGGCCTGCTTCCCTCCGTTGAGCACGTTTCACTTTGTACAGCTTATTTTTTCATCACTGCAGAGTCTTGCGAACGGATGCCGCCTTAATGTGACGAAATCCATTTTTGGAACATTTCACTGTCATTAGTTTCGAGCGTTTCAAGTGAAAGCTGCAATTTCGGGGAAATTTGCGCTGATCGAAGAATCTGCATCATGCAAGAATTTGTCAACGTGTTTTGTTTCTTGAACAGACTCAGGAAAATACGACAAAGAGCAAACACAAGAGGCCCTAAGTTCCATGACGATTCTTTCAACCATGTGCAAAGTTGTTCCTTGGCTACTCGCCACTACAGCACGGAATTCGTCATCCTCCGCGGCAGCGGCAGCGTGAGCGCAAATTGTCACCACTTCTGCTGCAGGGTGATTTTCGTGTCTTCGTCTCCAGAGCTTCGCCGCCAATTGGTGACAGAACTCATTCAATCACACTGTTCACCAAGTCCTTCTGTTTTGGAAATGACATGTTTGTTGTGTGTCTTGGAACCAGGAGGAAATCCTCGCCTCCGCCGCGCGATCTTTCCGAGGCCTCGTAATCAGCGCGGTGGAGGGATTTACGCCTTCTCCGTCGCCGAGACTCCGCGGAAGCACGAGGATCTCGCGTGAGCCCTGGTGCGCGGAAAATTTGGGTCAATATTATTCCTCGCTATTCCCCAAATTAATCATCACGTCATGTTGGAACTGCAAGCGATACCACGCTGACTATGACACAAAACGAAGACGCAGAAAGAACGGATTTCTGCCAAGCAAAAATACGGTTTTCTGACAAGGTCAGTGATGCGAAAAAGAAGACTCACGAAATGTACGAACAGCACAGAGAAACAATTCCTGCATCAGACAAACAAAGCTGTTCTCGCCATGTCCTGAGGCAGTGGCTTGTTTGGTCAACTTCGTAGCTGACTACAAGGGAGTCTGGTGGGAATACGAAGCGCACGGTGACCCGGGTCATACAAGAAACAGGATTGTCTGCTTATTTGCGCGTCACACTGGAGAATTATATTCCAGCTAAAACTAATATTTTCACGGCTTTGTGAACGACAATTGATTTAGCCCGGGACACGCATCCGTTCACCCGATCCATACGAGTTTAACACATTGAATGATTGCAAAATCAATGGTTGAGATTTGGGACTCTGGGATGACTCCAATCCACTGCTCTTCGGCTATCGCTGGTTTTCATACCACGTATCCATCCCTGTGCCAAATTGCCTATTTTGTCACGGTCAAGTGTTTCATTGCTTTGTGTTGTTGTCATTGGCTCCAAACTTGTGAGTCAAGTTTTCTTGAAAGAAACCAGGTGATGACGTATAGTGTGGAACGAAACTTGATCCGCATCGAATCCACACGAGTCCTCGTGGAACTTTCTCAAAACGTCATTCACAAAGGGCAAAGAGATTTGTTCACTTTATATTTTGCTGCGGAGTATTCAGATGCTATTGTTGGTCACCTTTCATTCCAAGTTCCTTTTACAACTGAACTTTTTTGCGTCAGATAGAAAACAAAGCAGGTCAACGTGAATCACGACACCAAATTCAAACCAGAAGAACTACGATCTCCTTTCGTACTTTTGTTTGTTCTGTACGATGAAGGAATATAGAAGGTGGAGTGTATTTTTGCGTGGGAAGCTCGTGACAGTGTTTGATCCTTAGTGGTCCGCTTCTCCGCAGTTTCCGGGAAATTATGAGGCTCGTCGAAAAATAAACAAGAAGACTGCTCCCGGTGGACTCAGTCAGTCTGGATTAAAGCTGTCAGAGGAGACAGATTTCATGAAGTAACAATTCGTATGTGGGGCAATTAAAGAGACTGTGTCATGAATACTGAAGAGATTCCCACACACACTCCGAGGCCTGATGGGCTTGAGTCCCTCAGTGCGCGAGGATGGAAATGATACACCGTGTAACATCATGATCACGCTGAGCTCTGAGGACTTTCCTTCCTTCAGACGCCAGCTCTCAGATCCGTGTAAAATGGGGAAATTGGCAAAAAGCTTCAGCGACACAGTAATGAAGCCTTCAGTGAAATTACTTTGAAAGAAAGATTGGAAGAATTGCGCAAAACTCTTCGCAGCCCGCCCTTTGTGCGAACTGCCGAGAGCGTGTTGCACCTGGGTCTCGAGACAATGGCAATCAGCTGACGTTATGACCATGTGCACTGCAGAAAGAACAAATCCACAAGGTGTCCTTTCCTGCAGCCGTTTATCCGAGAAGAGACTTTCAGAGGCTTTCACAGAGACGTTGCAGAGGCGTCATTTTTGTGCACCTTTGTCCAGGTCGGAGCTCTTAGGCTGAGGCTTGCTTTCATCAGTCCTGTGTGATGTCAACAATAGACACAGCCTGGCTGTTCCGCCGACAGGGCTTTTGATCACGAGGGAACAAATGTTTTCAAGTGGCAATGAAACGAGATTCGCCACAGTTCAAAATTCACACAGATTTGCTCAATTTTCTCTGGTTGAATGAGCTAAAAATAGCAAGGCCCTTGGAGTCAGTTTGTTCTTTCTTCCCACACAAATCGAATTCCAAGCTTCTGTAATCATCCAGATCTGTGTCCAGTTACTCCAATCAGAATCTTGACCTGATCTAATTCGTGCTTTGCTCTTCTCTTGTTGCAGGTTTACCGCCCGAGATGTACACTATTTGGGAGGCGTACCCGTGGGTGTTTGGGGAACCGTTCTGCATCTTCAAGACGTTTCTCAGCGAGATGACGTCGTCTGCGTCCGTGCTCACCATCACCGCCTTCACCGCCGAGCGCTACGTCGCCATCTGCCACCCGATCCGCTCACAGACCATGTCCAGCCTGTCCAGAGCCGTCAAGATCATCATCGGCATCTGGGTCATGGCGTGTCTGACGGCGCTGCCCTACCCGGCGCACACCAGGACATTCTACTACCTGGAGCACCCAGTCACCGGGAAGCCGATCGCCGATTCGTACCAGTGCAATATCCTGCCCAAGTGGGGCCACATCATGAAGTACATGTTTCAGATTTCGACTTTTATCCTGTTTCTGGTGCCGATGGCGGTGATCACGGTGTTGTACGTGCTGATCGGATTAACGCTGCGCAGGTCGTCCATCGCGAGGAGAACCTCGGACAAGGTCACGTCGTCGCCCACCGGACCTTCACAACCCAGGAAAACTGTCCTCAAAATGCTCGGTAAGTGTCCGGCTGACACGTCCGTTTACAACACTGTAAATTGCAGGAAGGCTTGCGTTTTTCACTTGTTTGCTCTCCTTTTTCTGCAAATGGTAGTTTTCTTCTGCACAAACGTAGTGATATCTTCTCGAACAATCTAACCCTGCGTGAGCTGCTGGTGAATAGGTACACACCTTTAACCCCATCTGTATCTGAGTAACGACTTCACACGAAAGAACAAGTTCGTGCATCTTGAGACAAACACACAACACACGTTCAGTTGTAGCGTGTTGTGATCAAAAAAAGTTTTCTATTTTTTCAACCTGCAGTCAAAACAAACGCGATTGTTCTTCATGTTCGATTTGTTCACAAGATTTGCCCTGTTTTCTGCTGAAGAGAAAGGGAAACCCGACAGGATTTGCACAATATTTGTTATTTTTACCGGACAATTTTGAGAAAAAAAAGTCATTTTGCAAACAGGTCTCTGCCAGGATGAACAATTTTGAAGTGTTTCAACTTTGCAAGATTGCACACAATTTGTCAGGAATGGCTTTTCTCCGAGATGAACATTCGTGTTTGCAAATGAAAGCTGACATCTGCTGAACATTACCATCCGCGACGCACTGAAACACGACGCAGGCGGTCAGCTGCGGCAATATCCCCGCGACAACCACAGGTCTTCCTTCCACGGAGAAGAAGCTCAAACAGTCAGAACCAGAGCGGCGTCACAAGTGCAACTTGACGTGAAAAAGAAGTGTTGCCCGTACCGAGTCTGTAGCTGTTATTTGTGTGAACTCTGCAGGGCCCTGCTGCAGATGTGCGCCTTGTTTGCGCAGGAGTCGGGAGCGAGAGGCGCCCGCTCCTGATGACAGTGATTTGGACTGCTGGGACACTCACAGGCCGAGGAGGCGCCAGCACCACGAAGTCGTTCATGCCTATCTCGGCACGTAAAGCATTTGCCTGTTCCGTGTATGCTGCTGTTGTTTGCCTGCCACATAAACTTGGACGTGAATACAGGTTTTGCCCGCGCGTCCCATTGTAATTCATACTCACTGTCCCGGGCCAATTGATCAGGACGGATGCCATGGGCAGCTGAACCTCGAGGTGTCAGCTGGGTGGAGGCAAATAAAGACCAACGGAGACAAGATGCACGATTCCTGCAACTCTTCAGTCTCTTCAGAAAGTGAATGAATTCTCCCTGTTTCCTCGGGCATCACCTGTGTTTGTTTGCTATTCTGATGGCTGTCTAATAATGTTCGATATCTTGTTCATACTTGGTGAATGTTCATCCACGGATGAAGTGTTGGTGTTTTAAAGTCATGTATGTGTGTACTCAACTTGGTCTGACAATAACTGTACATACACTGTGTTTAATGAGGCTAAATTTGCTTTGCTCCGTGGCACAAAGAGACACAGCTTCAGCCATTCTCTTTGGTTCAAAGACAAAGCCCTTTGGATAACATGATATCTCCGATAAGTTATTCAGATACCTGCGATGAGTTATTCAAGAAACGAACCAAAACTGGCGGGTCGCTTTGCTTGAATAAAATGTTTCCTCATCACAACTGACACTCCAACGTCTGCTTCGGTTTGCAGACGCGGAAAACCCCAGTCCCACTAAGATCCTGATAACTAGTTATTTTTCACTGCGCCGGACCGGAACAGTTTTTGTCTCGTCCACTTTCACACTGGAGCCTTCACACAAAAGTTGCGTTGCATATCAAAAAAGCCCCTCGGAGCCCCTGGAGACTACGTTCGAGCGACAAGACGCAGACTGTCTGTGGAAGTCTGCAGGTCGAAAACAGCTGCTCCCAAACGCTTGTTCGGCTTCACGTTCACGAACAAAATTTCCGAAACGCTCGTGTCTGAGGGATGATTTAATTTGAGCCTGGGAGACGGGCTCTCGCACAATTCAAACAGTAAGCACCCCAACAAAACGTTGACGTACGCCACATGAAGAGACTGAAGTCAGAGCTGAGGTCGCCAAGTCTCGGGCCCCAGCCAGCACTGGGTTGGGATCAGCTGAAGCAAGCTCAAATTGCTTCTTTGTTCAGCCTTCGGGCAGATGTGGTGACGACACTAAGCTGCAGACCATTCCGTGGCGTATTGCGTGCGACGCCAGGTCAACAAAGACAGTGACGAGCAATGAAGGTGTTGCTCGCTGGTTAGTGCAGTCCAATTCGTCTTCTTGCCGTTCGCCTCGTGCATGTGAAATGTAGCTGAACAATGTGCGAAGGCCACATGCTCTGGGCAAAATCGGTGCAACGCAGCATCGACGGTGTTTGTCACGCACATCGCATTGGAAGTTCCAAGGTTTCGATCCTGGACTGAGGTCGGGGGAAAGCCAAACCTTGTGATAAAACTCAAATCTTTAAAATTTAACGCGTATAAAGTTCAGAAGCCTGCATCGGCGCAGTTGGGAGCATCATTCAGCGGTCAGAGGTCAGATGTCAGCAGTCCCGTGGGCCCCTTGATTCGCAAGAGTGAAGCGACCATGGAAGCAATTTTTTGAAATGTAAAACGCATGCGCCTCTCTTTTTAAACTCAACAATTTGGATTTTCTGAAATATCGTTCGTCCATCAGTTCAAACAAAACGTATGAGACGTACTAATCCATCGAATAATGAATAAAACACAAGGAACAATGTTTGTTGCAAATTGAAGTATTTTTTGCCTGTGTGTTTCCTGATCAATAACACTGCATTTGACACAAGTATTTGCATCCCAATGACTTGCATTGATAATTGACGATCATCGCCTTCTCTTATTGCACCAACAATTGTCTGTTTTTGTTCCACATCTCTCTTTACAGCCATGTTACCTTTTAAATATTTGCTGTTTAAAAATGCTCTTGTTCAACTGTTCAACCTCACACATGCTTGCAGCTGTCCAATTTCAATCAAGGGAGAAGGTTCTCGAGCAAGGTGTCCATGAAAGCTTGGGTTCCTCCACACGTGGGAACAGAACAGATTCTGAGCGAGAACAAAGTTTTTGTCGAAAGGGCCCTCCGGAGTTTTCAGAAAAAACATCGTTGTTTGCCGTTGTTGTCTGTGGGCTATTTTATTTTAGAAAACGTGTCTAGAGACAGAAACTCACTCTTGTACCAATTGTTCTGAAGACGAGTGTCAAATCCACTCAATGTGGATTCTGACCAAAGTTGTTTTGTTGTGCGCGAGGTCTGAACGTCGACTGTTCTCGTACACGTTGGTCCTGTACATAAAGCTGACTTCAAGCCACAAATGACAAAATCCGTGTTTGTACATACAGTGGTAGAAATACATTTTTCCTTGATACAACTGAAGAGGTTACTTTCCCACAGGAAATTATAGCATGCACTCCGGTAATAGATTCCACACTCTGTCTGACGAGCCACCCATTCCATGAATTGCTGTTGAACCAAACTGTGGAAGTGAAGAGGACTAAGGAGACAAAAAGCAAACAGCTCCCCATAAAGTTAGATCAGCCTTCATCAAGGTCTTGAGATGATAGCATGTACCTGTCCGCCACAAAAGACAACATGTTCTTGGGCCCTGAATCTTCAGACGAGCGTACCGGTATCTGTCCAGCACTTTTGCTGTTCAAAAGGATCTTCTCCCGTTTCACTTCAAAAATCGCTCTTCTCTTTTCTTTGTAGTTGCTGTCGTGATCGCTTTCTTCATCTGCTGGGCACCATTCCACGCTCAGAGGCTGATGACAGTTTTTATAAAGGAGGACGCCTGGACTCAAACGCTCCTCAACATTCAGAATGTGCTCTTCTACATCTCAGGTAGGAGAGGCTGACAAATCCAAGGTGTCAACAACATGCACAACTGCTGTCAGCAACTAATTTCAAACAAAAGTTGAAAGGATTCTCTCGCCAACACAGTTGAAGTGTGAATGTATCAGTGTTTGACATTGGGATCAGATGGGGCTGGTTCAGTCTCCGAACACGGCTTCAGTGACGTGATTGATCAGACAATGGGCCACCTGCCCCATGTGCGGCTGCAACTGCAGTACACATCGCTGTGGAAGAGGCACCAACATCAGCGCACAAGACAAGCGATGCATGCGAAGCAGAAACCTCCGTGCGCGTACGAAGGAAGATCAAAGCACAAGAGCCTGGTTTTTGACGATTTTTCACCCAGCTTAGTAACGTTGGGAAAAACTTTGTGCGCGGACAAAGTCATAATCTTCGGACTCATTCTCAGCACGAGGGAGACAAGTCTCATTCACAACCACAAAAAGTCTTTGAAATCGATTTTGCGAATCTCCCAGAAGCAACTTTTTTCCATCGCCTCATCTCATCCGGTGTCAAATTTCATCCATTTGTCAAAGGTGGAAAGCTTTGCTTCTTTTGTGGGTAAAGGTCAACGTTTTGTCAACCCAAGTCAGTTGATTGTTTGGCAGTCTGAAAGGTTTCATTTTCTGTCGTTCGGAATCAGGGCACGATTGCACTAAATGCGGCAGAAGCATTCAACACAAAAACCTTGTGTTGTGGCAAACTGACAATTCAATTGAACCTTTTCTTTTTCTCTTGTACTTCACAGGCGTTCTTTACTTCGTCAGTTCAACTGTGAATCCAATTCTCTACAACCTCATGTCGAAGAAGTACAGAAAAGCGTTCAAGGACACACTCTGCAAGTGCTGTATGTCTAAAGAACAGAGAAACATGCGGGACTCCAGAGGCCGCCCGATCCCGAGTGGAGCCACGGCTTACGTGACTGTCAACATGAGTAATTCCTCCAACTCGCGCTCGCTGCTCAGCACTCATGACGGAGCGCATTTTCACAGATCCCCGGCCATCAGGAGGGCTTTCCAATCGGGCAACTGCAACCTACCAAATGGATCCGCCAAGAAGCCCTTGCACTCCATCAAACTCAAACTTTTCCCAGGATCCATGAAGAGTAAAAGTGCGGCGAACGCGATTGAGAGCACCAGACATGATGAAAACAAATCCAAGCTGAAGACTCCCAACGGGAGCATAGGAGGCAGCGACCGCAGCAGGAGTCCCTCCTCCTCGCCCCGCTTCGCTCACGTCCGGAGTCTGCGGGAAGAGCTCGAGCTGAACGATTTGCAGGGGGACTCGTCCGCGAGAAGTCAATTACCGTCGCCAAAAGCTGACATTATCACCATTGACAAGAGTCGCGGTCCGAGTGAAGACACGATGCTGTGAAAGGCGCTTCAAACAGGGAATGCATTAGGCTTCATCAATGGACAGAAGTCATGGTGTTCTCTTCAGTGCGCAAAGGCAACCAAAAACCGAAGGTAGACGACGGTCAAAACTCTTGCACCTTGAGTCCACAAACTCGATGTCATGTTTTGGAGAATCGGAGACAGAGTGTGTTTAAATTGCTTTCAGGTTTTCTTTCAGAATTTCTTGTTGAAACACTGTTGCGTTTGGCGGAGTCCAGGTGTGGAGATGAAACCTGATACAAATTGAAAGAACAAAGAGCTTGTTGCAGTCATGACATTCAAAGCAATCATAGAATGGGAGCAGAAGAAATCACGCTTGATTCTCACGTTTTACTTTTTGTGATAATAAACTGCTGAATGTGTGTGCAACTGAAGACTGAATCATCGAAACGACATGCCTGATTACGTCCGTACAGCTCACCACTTTCAGCTTTTCACAATGCCTTTCCTGGCCAATTTTGCGTGTCACCTTGCACGTGTTTTTGCGGCGCAGTCCCACACAAGTTTTTGGCTTCGCATTTCGCCTTTGAAACTCAATCCTATTTCCTGTCGAAGGCGATTTTTGGCTCGAACCAGCTGCACGCAACAAAAGTCACGAAATTTGACACTTATTCTGTTGAGTTCAAAACAAGTCCGCTGCGAGTGGATGAAACAGTGTGCAGAACGACTCGAATGCTTGACTGACCGGAAACAGGTGAACTTTTTGTTTGAGAACACAAGGTTCTGCTGGGAACGAAACATTGTTCTTGAAGAGTCATTCTATTCGCAAAGTTCAAAATTCAATATTTTCCACACCAAGATACTCGTGGATGGATGGTTTTGTTTCCCTTCTTCAGCTAATTGACTAATGACACTGTAGATGTTCGCAAAGCACCAATCTATTAACCTTCGGCTGTCGTCTCCTGTCTCAGTTTGTTTTGTGGTTTGGAGGTCCTGCGTTTGTTGAGAAAAATAATGCTCACGCTAGTTCATAACAACATCGTGTCTGTTTTTGAACAATGTCCAACTTTCCTTTGGGTTTTCCTTTTGGGAAACCTCGTTTGATCACCAAGCTACAATCAAGCACAAGCTGTTTGATGGTGACTGGATCTGCGCTGGACATTTGGCTGCTGCAGGTGTTTGTGAAGCATTCCGAATCGCAATGGCTTTTATTGTGATGGTACGTGTAGAAAACAAAATTGCCAAACCTGTTTGAAGCCCATCTGCACGACACGTTTTTTGCCGAATGCATGTGGCATTAGGGAGCTTAAGTGAGACGTGTTTTTTCATGAAACGTGAACGTCAACGTGGCAATTTTGATGCCAAACGTGGAAAACTGCGACGTTGAACGTCGGATTTTTACTTTTGACGTTTCACATGCTTGTTTTGGTTAAAACGTGGGAGCAAACGTGGCACCAAAGTGCGATGTTCACGTTGTGAAAGAAACGTCGAACTTAAACTCCCTATTACGAGAGCGTAAGTTGCGCGCAAACTTGAATGCTGACGGGCTTTGTTTTGATTTCTAGTGTAAGATACGAGTAATGCAGTCTTCAAAACCGTGTATAATAAGATTGGGCTGATATCTGCAAAATGTCTTGTACATAACGACAACAAACTAATTTTGTGAACTGAAGTTGGCAATAAAGAAAACAAAAATAAGTCACCTTGTCCTCTTCCAAACTCGCGGTTAGTTTGTGTGTCTTGAAATATTCAGTGTTGTTTGTTTGACCTGCGCACGAACAGCATGCGAAGCGGTTGACAGAAGAGAAGACTCAGACGGGCAGTGGTGAGGAACTTCCTCAGATGCCTCTTGCTCATGAAGCCAATTAAACCGGAAATGTGAACATCTGCAGGAAGCGCGAACCTGTTGAGGTCTTTTTGACACAGTCATCACCTCGGTCACGCAGAGTTCCCACACGCTACCTGCTTCGGTTTCGCCCAGTCTGCTCAAGTTACTAGCTTCCGATGGAGGCCTCAAGCTGTGTTCCTTTTTCACCTGAATCTGATCTGCTGGCGAAAGGTTCATCTTGTTGCGCAGGATGACACCTTGCAGACGTTTTCGTGCTCTCTCTCTCTCTCTCTCTCTCTCTCTCTCTCTCT
>JAAUXT010133768.1_pt1 | contig 10585 bp, 7 predicted proteins | sample 7278171 | NCBI WGS metagenome assembly JAAUXT01 (sample SAMN14350112, study PRJNA611818) | marine sediment metagenome | isolation source: surface marine sediment (1.8m) | place: French Polynesia: Moorea | collected 2018-08 | reverse complement strand
GTGTGGCATCCCCCTCTTCTGGTGTGGCATCCCCCTCTTCTGGTGTGGCATCCCCCTCTTCTGGTGTGGCATCCCCCTCTTCTGGTGTGGCATCCCCCTCTTCTGGTGTGGTATCCCCCTCTTCTGGTGTGGTATCCCCCTCTGTTGTGTCCCCTCCATGAGTACACACCTCCTCTCGGTACCAGAGCCACACCTTGATGTAGAACCCCACAGAAATGACAAGGCCAATTTGTTGCAGGAACGCACACATGACTGCCACCAACTCATCCTCATCCCTCATCCCAGAGTCCAAAACCGTGAAAATGATAGTTTTTATCAAACACATTTTTGCCAACCCAGAGAACGAAAAGTCAAAGTTGGTGCTCGTGATGGAGACCCAAACACAAACAGACTTATCCAGGCTCACCCAGACATCATTCACCTCGTCCAACGCAAATTCTGTGAAATTAAATTCGTCGTCAAATTTGCTACACAAGAACAGACTCAAGTCTCGTGCCATCTCTTGCAGGGGCCCAAACCACCAGAATGCGCAGATCAGTTTGGCCCTGGAGACATTGATGACGCCCAGCAGCGTTTTCAGCAAAAGGTACAACATAGAAAACCCCACCAGGAGTGTGGGAATAGCAATGCAAAAGCTGCAAAGCATCATCATCAGTGGTGGGCTAATCGAAGTCACAACTGCTGCACCGATGTACAGGATCACACACACCCAGAAGGAGCCGGGGGCAGGGGTCTCTCTCGCACCCTGTGCCTGCATCTCTTCGCGGTACCAGGGCCACAGGAACGAGCAGAACACTGTAAGGAGAAAGGCGATGACCTCCAACCTACCCAAGTTAAGAAGGAAAAGAAATTTTCCCCAAAGCATTTTTGCCAAGGTTTGGAAGGAGAAGTAGCTCTCACTGGGCCGACTGCAGTAAACAGTGCAGAAACTAATCACCATATCTATCACCATCCAAAACATCAACAAAGCACTCACTTCGTACTCGCTGGGAACAACCAGCCTCAGAAAAATACAAAGTATGATTTTTGCCAATATCCATTTCGCGTGATTGGGCCCAAGCCACCAGATGGCACAGAGCAGTTTGACTCTGGACGCGTTGAGGAGCATTGTTGATGCTGACGTCAGCAGAACTGACGGGTCCTCAGAAGTAGATACGTATACGTCTGCTGAGTTTGAGACAAGGTGTTCAGTCACGAGTTCCTCTTCAGGACTGTTTCCTTCAAGTGTTCAGACGAGTTTTCAAACTCCAGATGTTTCCTGAAGATCCAGTCACTCTGTTCAAGCCAACAGGATACTGTTCACACGGAGGCAATTCTTCCACAACAGCACAAACTTCACGTCTTTATTGTCCACCAGAGGGCTCCACTGGAACCGGAAGTGCGTCCAGCGGCTCGGGTCACTTCCGCTGCGGAACCCTGGGCGAGCTCCAGGCACCGTCTGTGGGCGGGACGGGAAGTCTGCTGAGTCAGCACTGCAGTCTCAGAGTGATCACTCTTCACAGCGAACTGGCAATGCGTGAGTCACGTCGGATGAGAGGCACGCGTCATCCTTCTACACACACGTCAGTCAATACGATGAGATACTGGCTCAACAGCCTGCCGACGAACATTGACCTTTGACGCAGCCAGAACCACCAGCTTCTCCCTCAGTGTGCACGGGTATATCCAGTGTTACCTTTGACGTGTTTCTGAACACACGCGTGGGTAATACACTCTTTGATCGTAGGATTTCGCCTCACAAAACGACGACTGTAAAACAGGTGCCAACTAGTTGTTTATAAGCCGAACTGTGACGCATTGAAGCGTGGTGACCAGAGATATATACTTGATTCAGTATCCCCCACATACTTGTGCTGCTGCTGCGTGGTTCCTCCTCGCTGCCCATGAGGGTCGGATGCCGAGGCGCAACTAGATTTCTTTTTTCTATCTTGAAATTAGAACAGCAATTTCAACGCCTGACGCAACTTCAGGAATTTTGCGGCGACGTGACATTGTGGCGTTGTTGTTGTTTTTTTTTCTTGGGGGGGGGGTGAGAATTGTGGTGCTCTCCACAGTCCCAAGAAGATCTGCTCAAGTGTGATTGCTGCAGGTTAACGAGACGCCATGAAGACACTGACACCCAAAGCGCATGCGCGCTCTGAACCTTCTGACTCCAAGTCCTCCCCGCGTCAAACAGAACAGAACATTCCCCCCTTGACTTACGCATAGAGCGACGAACAGAAGGCCGCCCCATCTCATTCAAACCGTCGTCTTCTCGGACGAGATTCACTCCCAGTTCAACCGAATCGAGATCCACTGCTCATCTTGACGTTGGAGTCAGTGCACGTAGATTCGGCCTCAAAGTCCAGATTTCTTCACCAATAGCAAGGCTTGTGGTTGGGACAGCAGAGTCGTGGGACGGTATCTCCGACATGCCCCGGTGTCTCAGGACCACTGTGGTGCCAAAATTTCAGGACCACAGCACGAGCAAATGTAGTGTGGTCGTGCTGTGGTCCTGGTCGTGCTGGGGTCCTGGTCGTGCTGTGGTCCTGGTCGTGCTGGGGTCCTGGTCGTGCTGTGGTCCTGGTCATGCAGTGGTCCTAGTCGTGCTGTGGTCCTGGTCATGCTGTGGTCCTGGTCATGCTGTGGTCCTGGTCGTGCTGTGGTCCTGGTCATGCTGTGGTCCTGGTCATGCTGTGGTCCTGGTCGTGCTGTGGTCCTGGTCGTGCTGTGGTCCTGGTCGTGCTGTGGTCCTGGTCGTGCTGTGGTCCTGGTCGTGCTCTGGTCCTGGTCGTGCTCTGGTCCTGTTACACCGGGACCCTCCCTTCGTGCGAAAATGCAGCAGCGCACGGATTCGCACTTGATTGCACGTTCGTTCATGAAACAGTGTGTTGTCTTCTCCTTCCCACAAAAGCCACTGCATGTGTGCGCAAAAGAGTCCCGAAGACGTGCGTAGAACGGAGCCGACCGACAATCCCGTTTCATTCGCATTCTCTGAACTGTTCATTGTTCAAGGATGGATGTTCGCAAAGAAATATAGAACAGCCGTGCAAAGGGGACAAAAGCATTTTATTGTCAGGCCATGGCAATCACAAGCAGGGATGTTCGCAAAGAATATCAAACACAATCGTTCAAAAGGACAACAGATCTATTCTTTGTCACGCGTGTACGTAAGTTACATTGTGATCACAAGCCCAGCTGTGAACTTCAACAACGCGGTACTGACAACAACAGCTCATTGGGAACACAGGGGGACCGTCAGTCAGTTGAGCAAATTCTCAGTCAGGTCCTGCGTTCAGTTTCAGGGACCACAAACTTTGGGAGGAGAGCAAACTGATGTCCAACACAAAATTTGAAAAAAAGATATTGCGCTTGCAGGATGCGGCAAAAACACACGTGCAAATTCGACTTGTTTTCTTGTGTGGGTCGCGGTGGAGAAATCCGAACCCCCCCCCCCCACCTCCACCCCACCCCAAGACCCACACAAGACGAATTGGACAAATTTCGTGGTCTAGAAGCGGACAAGTTCCCTGCAAAACACGAAAGTGAGTTGCCACGGCAACCTGATGGTCTTCGAAACCACCTCAACAAGTTGTTCTGGTGACTCCTTCCAAAAAGCAGTGAACATACTAACAAATCTGACGCACTGCCCAGGTAAAAGGAACCAGGAATACAAAGCCAGACAAAAGGAACCCAGAACCACCGCGTATGCGCAGCGATAGAACTCGTGTTGTATGCGCAACCAATAAAAACAAAGAAATACGGGGCGATGACAGTCATTGTTATCAAGATTAGTGTCTTAACAAGGTACGTAATGCACACAGCAACAGGGAAGATTTGAACCATGAAGCACCAGAACAATACCACCGACGTGACATGTCTGATGACCTGGACGCGTTCAGTCTCGGACTGAGTGACCCAGCTGCACACCAGACACACCAAACAGCAGGCCACGCTGAGCGGGAACGAGATGACGAAGTACAAGCAGACGACGTCCCACGTGCCCAGGTCAGTCGATGGTTGCCCTGGTTTGGCTTCAGTTCGAACTCCCCTCAAGTAATCGAACAACGCTGTCTCCTTGGACTCGGACATTGGAATCACAAAGCCCAGACCGCACATCATCCACAGCACAAAGATTGGCATAAGCGAGCCCAAAAACAAAATCACCCACGGCTTGTCCGCCAGATCTGATGTCCTGTGCATCTCTCAACCACTTGTTTCTATTGCCACGAAATGCAAGTGAGAGAACCGTTTCAAAATGTTTTGTGTTGCAAGCGATTTGGGTGATCCAACGTCGAATAGCTGTGAAGTCACGTGTGTCCACTACGCTGCGGTTGTCCTGGCAACCGAACCCTGCAGCGACGCCCTTCCCGGATGTCACAAGTTCAAAATCATTGACAGTTCAGATGTTCCAGGGCACAAAAATGTTTTCGTCTCGAGGAGTTAAAATGCTCAGTCCTTGATGCAAAAAATAAAAAATTCATGCACTCCAATTCACTTTCTCTGTCTAGTCCTGTTGTTCGAATCACAAATGGAAACGTCCCATCATCCTCCCATCGCTGACCTGGACGTCTGCGATGAAATCACTGAACGAATCCTCCTGATGATGTCACGTGACCAGATGACCCGGAAGGGCGTGTCCTGCGTCTGTGTTGCGTTGTTGGGCTGATCACGTGTTCATCCACAAAAGTGCCGCTCTTGACGTCAAAGGACGGCAGACTTCAACTGCGTCAAACGCTGCGCCAACAGCGCTACAAACGAGTGCAGGCTGCTGGTAGACTTGTGCTGTGTTTTGCGCAGTCGTTCCTTGTTGTTCACCCACCCTGAACCGGTGGCCCCGTGAGCAGCTCAACCGTGGCTGCCGTCAGGAAAACAACATCTGCTCATACACTCACTCACACACACGCACACACACATATCAGAGGAACCGAACCTTCGCCCAACCCTCCTGACCCCCCCCCCTGGGATTTTGAAGCACCTGGTGGACAGGAGGATTTCAGCGTGCATGGCGTGGGATCGGGCAATTCACCCTGTGTCTGCTACCTATGCACACATCTCACAGAATCGAAACTGTGGCAGAGAACTGCAAGTGCGTGAATCAACGGAGAAAGGAGGAACAGTCTCCTCTCCCCTGATGGAAGCACAATCCTGTCCCGAGACAGACCCGAGGTGAGATGCTGACCAGGGGAACACCCCCAACCCATATTAGCCAGACTCAAGTGTCTGGAAAACCCCCCCGAGTTTCGTCATTTCGTTCTTCCGGTTCAGGTGGTCGCGTACAGAACTTCAAAGACACGTGCACAAGTCGCATGAACATTTAATCTCCATAGTTGGCTGAAAATTTGATCCATGGGTCTCGCGTGATTTACACTCAGCACTCATTATCGCCCACTCAAACACAAGATTCTTTTGCACAGTGATTTGAACATAATCCTTCCTGCCACACAATGCTGCACCAAGCCAAAATCTTTTGACCTAATATGAACAAAATTGAGCCCCATTTTCATTGAAAAAGTGCTGTCCACAGAATCTTGTCCACGATGCCTTATGTGCTTTGCGCAAATCACCAAAAAGTAAGGACTACCACAGCGACAACTGCTCGGAGTTGTTCTCGATGTCAGCAAGAATTTCTCTCGCACAAACCCCGCAGTGACACGCAGACTGTACAAGTTATCACTGGAAGACCTGCAGGTCTAGAAGGGCACAAGCCCCCTGCAGAACACAAACGTCAGTTGCCATGGCACCTTGAGCATCTTCCACGCCGCCTGGAACAGAAACGGCAACACGTCGAAAAACCAAGTGGAAAGCGGCATGTCCCGGACTAGTGAAATCACCCACCAAGAATACAGAGCCAAGGCGAACAGATAGAAGAGTGTGGCACACGCGCGAGAGCAGGTGTGGCTGAGGACCGTTGTATCGGGGTGCACACAATCTTTGATCATAAAGGCAAAAATGAGGAAGTACGTGAAAAAAATTGGCACAATGATCAAGACTGGCAGGACAAAGCACAGACACACAGGCGCGACTTGACCCAAAAAACACATGTAGAATACGTGGAGCACAACAGCTCTAAGTTCCTTGACTCGTCGAGTCTGGGTCACCCAGCTACACGCCAGCAAAGTTCCCGACACAGTCAAACTCAAAGGGAGCGACATGATGAAGTACAGGCAGGCGACGTCCCACGTTTCCAGCCGCGCCGAAACTTTCCCTGTGGGGGACGCCGCTCCCCGCAAGAAATCTAACATGGCGGTCTCCTCTTCCTGGGTCAGTGGAAGAACGATGAGGAAGCACGCCAGGATCCACACGCACACGGGAGGGAACAGCGCGCACGTGACCCACCGCGCCCACGGGTCCTCCTCCGCCATCTTGGACTTGTCCTGGTCCACCGGAAGTTCTGGGGTCACGTGATCTTCAAGGTTCTGAGTACCAGTCCAACATGCGACACGGCGAAGTTGTGTTTTGCGGAGAAAATGATCCTCAGGTTGTAGAAATTTGTATCCTACGTCCACCCCGGAAGTGACGGTGATTGACGCTGTCGTTGCCGTGGTAACCAGTCGTGAGCAGCGTCTTTCCCTGACGTCACAGGCTGATGACTGGCACTTTCCTCGCAACCCCTGGTGTTGCAGTTCTTGCAGCAGTTCAAGTCACAGATCCAAACTTTACATAAATTGCATCACCACGAAACACGAACGATGCCAACTCAGCAAGAATCCAGCGTTGAGAATGCTGTGTCCAGTTGGTTACCTTTTGACACGTTCACGCCAAGACGCCCGACGTCAACTGTCTCACACGCTGCTGCGACAGATACACCAGAAACACCGATGTTTGACTTGAGCATCTACTGACTGTGATTTGCGCAGTGTTTTCTCGCTGGTCAGTCACCCTGAACCGGTGGCCCCGTGGGCAACTCAACCGTGGCTGCCGAAAAACACAACCGCGCTTTCGTTGGAACAGACTCTCCACACACACGCACAACACACGCACACACGCACACACACGCGCGCACACACGCACGCACACGCACCCACACGCGCCCACACACGCACACACGCGCCCACACACGCACACGCGCGCGCACACACGCACACTCGCTCCGGTCAGAGCCGCATCGTCTCATCAGACGTTTTTCCAGGTGCAAATATGCAACTGGTAAAATTTTAGTTTCACGTGGCGCTTCTTTTGTGTTGTTTCACCTGACATAACAAACACAAATTGTGTTCTTGCGCTGGTCCAACAATGCAGAAACAAATCAAGCAATCGGGGGCCTTGCATGGCCAGCTATGGAAGAATACAATTTTTTGTTTTGTTTCAAAAAATAAAAAGAACAAATAACACTTTTTAAAATAATTGACAAAATACTTGGCTGTAATATTGGTCTTGTTCTGAATCAGATGTGATTTTTTATTTTTGAAAAATATTTACAGACGATAAAAATTAAACTCCTTTCATCCGTTCATATATCGCTCACTCATTCTCACACACTTATTACAAACAACGATTTTGTTGTGATGGCAGTCATGTGAACTTTTTGATTTTGAGAATGGATGCGGGAGCGAATCCGTCCAACTTGTCATCCTCCTATGTGTCGCTGTCTTCTTGCAGAAATGTGACGGACAATTCGTGCTCAGTGAACAGGAATCAAAACGAACACTACAAGCAATTTGTGTGTGTACAAGAATACAATTTGAACTGTGTAACAGCGGCAGTGTGTACGTATCTGTCTTCCTGTCCACCTAAACACTGAACATTTCTTGACACACTGCAGCCAAAACAATCCACGGGTGGGAGAATACATACCCAAAGTATTTGCAGGTTGCCAGTGCCAAGCGAAAAGTGTCCAGGGAGTAGATACTGGCTACAAAAGACAATTTGTAAATGAAATGAAAGTAGATTTCGAATAGAAGCACGTAGCCTAGTCTGACAAGCCACCTGCCTGGCTGGTCCTGGTAAATGTTCATCTCCCTCACATTGCCGTGGATCACCCAAACCAAGGCCAGGAAGGGGCATACAGGACCCAACACCAATATCAGAAGCCTCACAACGTGTGTAGTGGGTGTGGCGAGGAAACAGATTTCTACAAAAACAAAAGCCACAAGGAATGATCTGAGAACAAGTCTGAACTGTTGGTTTTGAAACAATGCAGAGCAGAAGACATGGCAGAAGAGAGCAGTGAGGCTGGGTACAATCACACACAGTGGGACACACAAAGAGCACAGCAACCACACAAAATGGAATCCTTTCATGTTTTTATCCAAAAACACAAAGGGTTGAGAGCCCTTGGGGTTGTAAAAACAACTTTGCTGTTGGGCAGACTTCACCAAGACACCTTGATCAGGGGCCTCTGCCCTGCCACACCCAAACATGAAACACTCAAAGCCAGTCTTCTGAGCTTCAGACACACTTGGAAACACCTGATGGAGGAGGCCCTGTTGGGAAGCACACACGTGGCCTCAACTCTCCAGCACGTGTACTGCTCATGGGGCAGGTGGGGGCAGTGTCTGAGTCCCCGATCCTGCGCAGGTTCCACGATGCAGTGCACAGGGACAAAGTACTGTTCTTGTTTGATGTAGTTGATGGCAGGATCCTTGTCTTCGAGTTGCACCACGTCAGTGCGCGCCATCTTTGTCAGCAGGTGCTTTGAAGCTGAATCTTCCAACAGACCTGTCACCACCAGGAGGACAAAGAGACGGCCCAGTCTCCTGGTTACAAAGTGCGAGATGATGACGTCACGGGCACGACGGAACATGTCTCCAATCATGTTGTCTCCCTGTGCCAGCCTGCAGAAGAGATAGACGTCCAACGCACGGTCCTTTGAGAACGTTCTTGCCGTTTTTGCTCAATAATGCTTGTTCTATCGAGAATTTCCAGCACAGAGATGTTTACGCTGCCCATACATTGGTGGGCAACATGCCAGGACCAATCACAAGCGCGCAATTGCTGGATTTGGTCCAAGGCTTCTTGTCCAATCCAACCCTGCAGCAGAGTTCAGAACACGTCACTCAACAGTGAAGCGTAACACGTCCATTGTTCCTCAGACGCTATGGCGTTGTGACAAGTACCAGGGCTGTCCACCAATTTTCTGCTGCAGTGTGGAAATTTGGAAGTGAGTTGCAGGCGAAGACCAGTGAGAAGTTCAGAAACAACCCTCGTGCAGTTTTTTCCCACTGTGTTCCAGCTTATCTCCAACCTGAGTGGCTCAGAAATTCTAGGCTGCTGTTGGATCTCTTTGTTCTCTTTGTGTGTTTGATCCCCATCCGGTGATCCGCTGTGGACGTCAGGGTCAACGAACGGCGCTCCTGCTTCAGTCCGGTGTGAGTATCAACTGTGACACAGGTACTCAACCAGTACCCAGTCAGTGCACAGACCCAGTGAATCCGTTGCTTCTGCTGCCAGAAGCCAAAGATCTTGTTGTCATGGGTGATCACCCACTAGAGTCAGACACAGACCACACCCAGATGACTGATCACAAACCGTCAGCCTATCCCCAGTCTCCGGACACAATCACTGGATTGAGCTTGGTTGTTACTTTTCTCAGAACGACAGCCACGATCAGTGGTGTTTGTGAAACAGGTTCTGTGCGAACCGTGGAGTGTGAAGGAACAGTTGCGCAGTGGAGCTGAACGAAGCGTGGGAACGTTCCGCCGCTCTGCTGCTGACGTCGTTGTGAACGTTGACTCTGTCTCTTACGTGTGCAAAAGCTCTCTATCGCTTTCTCTCTCTCTCTCTCTCTCTCTCTCTCTCTCTCTCTTCTCTTCTCTCTTCTCGGTTCTCTTTCGAGTTCTCTATCTCTTTCTCTGTCCTCCGTCTCTCACCCTTTCCTCTCTGTGTCACTGCCACACCCAGAGGGGCATCATCCACTTTCTGAACCAGAATTAACCCCGGCGAAATGAGTCAAAATATACCACGAGAAGCTCAATCCGTTCTTGGACCAGGAGCGAGGAGTCGCCGGTGTTGCTGTGCTGCGTGGTCAGACACTTATTTCTGAACAAGAGTCACACACGCCTGCTGCTGCTGCCACACACGCACACGTGCTGTCTGTCTCCTCACACACGTACAATCGCGCTCGCTCTCTCTCTCTCTCACTCTCTCACTCTCTCCCACTCTCTCTCTCTCTCACTCTCTCTCTCCCTCTCACTCTCTCACTCTCTGCCTCTCTCTCTCACTCTCTCCCCCTCTCTCTCTCACTCTCTCCCCCTCTCTCTCTCACTCTCTCTCCCTCTCTCTCTCTCACTCTCTCTCTCTCCCTCTCTCTTCTCTCTCTCTCTCACTCTCTCCCTCTCTCTCTCCCTCTCTCTTCTCTCTCTCTCACTCTCTCTCTCTCTCTGTCTCTGTCTCTGTCTGTCTGTCTGTCTGTCTGTCTGTCTGTCTGTCTCTCTCTCTCCCTCTCTCTCCCTTCTCTCTCATCTCACTTCTCTCTCTCTCGCTCTGTCATTCTTTGTCTTCTCTCCGTCTGTCACTCTTTCCTCTGTGTCTCTGTCGCACCCACTTACCCCCTCTGTCACACACACAACACACTTGCGACCCAAACTTCGGAGTACACCAGGGTCACAGGAATCACCCGCGTATCCTGCAGTGCTTTCTCAGACACACACGCACACACAGCCAC
>JAAUXT010050626.1_pt1 | contig 10585 bp, 9 predicted proteins | sample 7278171 | NCBI WGS metagenome assembly JAAUXT01 (sample SAMN14350112, study PRJNA611818) | marine sediment metagenome | isolation source: surface marine sediment (1.8m) | place: French Polynesia: Moorea | collected 2018-08 | reverse complement strand
GCAGGGGACATTTTGGTCCAGCTGCCATATACTGCATTGCCACATGGTGCTTCGCCCTAAAGGGACTTCGCACAATTAAAATCTTTGTCAAAAATGGGTGTTCTTTGCGCTGCGATCTGCCACACACAAAAGACGAATGTTGACGAAGCCTATGCGTGGTTTTGCCAATGTTGACAAGACTCCACGCAAGCTCGCTTGAGACTGCGAGCACAACTCTGCGACAAAGTTGGTTCTGGAAAATAACAAATTTCTGAGCACTTCCTGGAGATGAAAACAAAACTTGGTTCAGAAAAAAACAACAACAACAACAACAATCCTCTGAGGATTGTGCCAAATCGTTGCATCGCACGTTTGCACGTTCCTTGAAAAATCCCGTGTGACATTACTGACTGGAAATATCCATTCCAGAAGACAATGTTCAGTCATCGCAAGTTCATTTCAAATGGGCCAGGATTGAGTTTGATCACAGAAAAAGAAATTTGATGCTTGTCGTCGCACAAGGTTCTTTTTGACAAACAATAGATGAGTTAAAAGTTTCGAGTTTGCGCCCAGAGAATTTCGCTCACATGATCCTATCTTGCAGATTCACCAGATTTACTGAATGAAACGATTGTGAAGCCTGTTGTTGTCACTTTTGAAAAAAGTTAAATTGTCAAAGCACTTGCGAGACAGAGGAGGGAAAAAATTGATTTGACTCGTTCTTTCCTCCACTCAACCGCGTACAGTTTCTTTTTACATTCGCCGGAGGCGCAGTGTGTTGCTCTGGTGTTTTCTTGTCTGATTTCAAGATTTAGTGTGACCCCGCCCGCCCACCACCACCCACCTGATGTCCTGTGACTTGGGGGTGGGGTAACCTTACAAAAGAAAAAAAATCATGTGGGATCTCTGTTTTGCAATGCTGGGTCACCCTCTCCCCCCAGTTGTGGGGCATTATGATGTTGGGTGACAAAACTTTCAAATGTCAGGATTCTCAAGTTTTCAATGTTGGGTGACCCCCTATCCCTTGGTCACATGACATTTGGTTTTTGGGTGACATCAAATTTTGAAATTCAGGTCCACCAACCTTTTTGAAAATGGTCAGAAATGATTTACTCTTTCTGTTCGTGACCATTTTGAAAAAAAATAAATTGACAGACCACCAACTCTCCCACCCCATGACCACCGATGACTTGTTTGACCCCCCACCCTTCCTGAAAACTGGTCAGACTCTTTTTCCGGTTCGCGGTGTGGAGTGTACATGTCAGGTGCCTCGCGTCAGGAGCAGCCTCCTTGTTTGGTCGGTTGCAGCAACTGTGAAATGGACGGGAAAAGTTGCGTGCAGTGTTTGGGTGATGGTGGACTTGCAGGTGTTTGCACAACACAAAAGGATAAACACAGTCAAACATCGTGAGCTTCAGCACAGAAAATGTTCGCAACTATACGACTCTTTCGGGTTTTCATCAAGAGGCAAGACCATTTTGTTGAGGCATTTTTCACTGAGTGGACTGCAGCCATTGTTTCGTGGATGCGGTGCAATGGGGCGTGAAGGATGGAGGGTTTGCTGGACCTTCATCACGACGTGTCGAGACTTGTTCAGAACCCTCACGCAGGAAGCCTGGGAAGGACCTTCTAGGAAATGCAAAACTTTTTTGACGCCTCGTTGCAGCAGTAAGTAAGTTTTGTTTTCAGTTTTGAATCTCCTAAAGTTGCTCAATTGTTTCAGGCACATTCCTCGACATTTTCAAGTGACAAAATCCCTGCATGGAAAAAAGAAACAGATTGCGACTGAATGCATTTGAAAAGTCAAGTGACAAACGAAAGCACTGTTTTGGTTTGTTCATGCAAGAATTTGCTTGCCAAAGAAATTTGCCGTTTTTGTGAAAGGAAGGCTTTTTCTTTCAACAACATACAGACAAAATTATCCAGCCAAAACTAAAAGGTTGACAACTCAAAACATTGAAGGGGTAGGGACCCTTGAGTGTTTGAACGACATTTAAATTTTCATGTGTGAGCCACTTGTTTTGTTGCACACGTGAAGCTCAGACCACCAACTCACTGACCTTCACAAATTTTCATTTTTGTTCTGAGGCAAACAGCCAGAATGAAGACCAACAGAAGAAAGGGTTGCGCCAAAACTGCCCCAGTTCCGGCGCGCGAAAGGTGAACGACAGTTTTCTTTTTGCTTGTCTACGTTGTTCTTCAGTGCACGCGAAAAAAACAGATTTTGCAGTTGCGCAGTGCATTAAAACCATACGTATCAGAAACGTCGAGCGCTTCGCACAAAGATAAGAGTTTATGATAGGCCAAACAACTTCCTCTTTTCACAAAGCGTGTGCTATCATTGAGCACGGTCGCTTTCCCGGATACTGAGTCATTTGATCATGACTCAGATATGGCAGTCAATTCACCTGTGATCCGCACACTGTTATGAACCAGATCATTCCAGTGCAGTGTTTTATGAGTTGGAATCTCCTGTGAATCTGATCAACAATTTTGTTTCTGTGAAAAGTGCACTGAAATTTGGAGCTGTCATCAAGGTTGACAAGCTGATCGAGAATCATACAGGGGATATGTTGATCATGCAGTCTCTTTTGCAACGTGGGAACCCAGACGTCAGTGAGTACTGCGTGGCATGTGTTTCACTGTGACTGTGCGATGATTTTTGTTTTCAGAAGTGAAAGTGGCAGACAACATCTCAATTGTGAAGAACGCGGCGAGAAGCCGACAGTCATCGGTGGGTCACACGAATGAAAATCTTGAAGACGCCATGCAAAAAGATAACTGACATGACGGACAGCGTAATCTGTCTGACTACAAAAATAAAATTATGCTTGTCGGTCACTTATCACATCGCTTGGTTTGTCGTCAGCTAATTTCTGTTGCTTCAGAATCGCTCGCTGCAGAGGGAATTCTACAGGATCAGCTCAAGATTCATCCAGAAGACTCTGTCGTTCCGGAAGAAGGACCCAAGCCAGAAACCACTGCACAACTAGAAGAAGCCGCACGAGAGAATTGGGCTGACAACCAAAGCAAAAAACCATCGAAAACAGAAGAATCATCAGCTTCGAACAGTTCCGAAAACGTCGCTGCCCAGACTGAGGCTGCACCAACAGCACAAGAAGCAGTCGAGACCAAAAGCTCAGAGGCTTCTTGTGGAAAGAAAGTTTACAACGCAGAAGTGACCAAAACACCACTTGAAAATTCCACGCAGAAAGAGGAACTTCGATCGATAGAAGACACACCCGATTCTGCAAAGTTTTGTGAGAGATGCACCGCAGACCTCGCAGCGGCAACTCGAGCACAAATGTCTGAAGACACGAACAACAACGACTGGTCCTCGAGTTGCGCCGACAATGAGTTCGAAAGTTTCGAGTCGGCCGACTCCAGCTACGAAACTGCGTGCTCTGGTCTCGAAAGCCTCCAGTTTCGTGACATTGAAAACATCCCAAGCCAAGATTCACCAAGCAACACAGAGGACTTCTCAGCTAGTTTGCAGGAGGTTTTGAAAATGTTGCTGTTGGAGTGTGAGGACGTGGAGTTGGCGTTGCGCGACGCCGCTTCGGGCGGTGACGCCGACGCGGCGGCGCAGCGCGACGTCGTGAGGAGCGCCACGGACGCCGCCGCGCTGCAACTGCGCGTCGTCACGCTGCTTGGAAACGACAAGAACGCCACGCACACACTATCGCAACAAATTGCACTTCTGCAAGACGTGCTTGGAAATTCAAGGAACTTCTTGGAATCATTGCAAACAGTCGATGCTCTTGATGTTTGTCCAAAAATCAGATACTTGCTGAATATTGGAATGAATTTTGGAACCAAGTCCGACAAGCTGATCACAACAGTGATGTGTGTTGTAGCGGTCGCTGTTACTCTGTTTGTGTATCAGTTTTGACAAAATAAATGAGTCTCTTGGAATGTCTCAGGGAAGTTGGTCGTCGCGGTGCAGGTCAGGTCTGCAACTGGCCGTCTCAGGTGTTGTCGCATTTGGTCAGGCTGAAGTGACATGAATAAAATTGGGAAATTTGATGAGATTTGTGGTTGTTGTTTTTTCACCAATGTGTTTCTGAGCAGCGTTTTCCATGTTTTTGTTGCGCGTCTGACTTGCTGTGCACGTTTATATGAACTTTGCAGATTGAGGTACCACATCAGAAGGTAACTGCACCTGCAAAATGTTGTCATTGCAGGCGCGTGCAGCAAGTGGCTCCAAGACCGAAGCCCAAGATGCCTTCCTTTCTGGTCGATTCGCTGAAGAAAGATGGACTGTACACATCGCAATCCAGCCAGGAACTTCCGTAAGAACACTTTCATTTTGTATTTCGTCCTCAGCACACTCAGTTTTCAAATACAGCATATTTGTTTAGTTTGAGCCGACACAAGTGAGAAATAAGACCCAAAAGTTCCTGTGATCGCGACCAGTTGGTTGCTTCTCCAGGACCGCTATTTTTTTTTCTTTCTTCAGTCTGTCGGTTCGATCGATGGAACCTCAGGTGACACACGTATCTCTTCCACCACCTGTGCCTGACGCTTCGTCAACGCGCAACGAAGTTGACACCCGCGTCGCACAGTCGAACATTCCACACGTGGAGGAGAGCGGCGACGAAGGTGCGGGCGACACACCGGCCGCCGCGTTGTCAGAGACAGAGAGAACTGATAGGAACCTCATTGCAGTGGTGCCAAACAGACAAAACTCAGCTTCAACAAATTTGAACTCCAAAGTTATGGCTGGAGGAGATTCCTGTAGCGAACCAGTGAGGTTGCTCCCTCCCAGTGCTTTCATGCTGAAAAAAGACGGGACGCCTTTGGTGGATACGTCCTCCTGGGAAACCGGGGCACCAAGCAGCCGTGGTCTCGCGACAGACGAGACCTCCTCACGTGATGCGCCCAGGAGCGATTCCGAAGTGCCGAGTCTCGCACCGGTTCCGCGGCTCGTCTCACCTGCAGAAGAAATGGTCTCCATCCGAACAAGACTGCAGAATTACAAAGAAATGAAACTCAAGTTCAAGTGAGTGAATTGAAATCCTCGTGTGCAGTTAATTTTCGGATACTTGATCCAAATTCTGTTTGTTTTGTTGTCGTGGCCTTCGTGTCAATTTGTTTTTTGTCTTTTCTTCTGCCACAACAACCTGACACATCACAAGAGAATATTGGAAACTGTGTGGTCACGAAACATTGACAGAAGCCCTCTTTGATATTTTTGCTGACAATAGAACAATTAATGTGTTGTCAGACGCGCTGTGGAGCAGGAGCGGCAGCTCGCGTCGTGGCTGGGAGACCAGCGCGCAGATTGCGACGATTCCGACGCCGCTGTGATTCGAGATGAGCTGACGCAGGTTCGGTCTCAGCCTTTTCTACTGACAGCTGAACCGGCGGAGAATGTATCAATTTGGAAGTCAAATCCCCAAAACGAGCAAGGTAGCAAGATTTTGATCGTTCGAGCCCGTGTGTGCAGAGACCACCTGAATCCAGGTATTTGGTTGTGATTTCGTTCCAGGTTCGGGCTGAAATCGCGGAACTGTCCAGCAAACTGAAGGCGCAGAGGAGCGAAGTGCAGCAGTTGACAACCAGGGTCCAAGAGTTGCTTCCAACGATTTCTCTAAATTCACCTCCGATGTAGAATTGTGGACGTCTGCTAAGTTTCGTTTTGCTGCAACAAATCGTGCGAGTTCCGTTCATGGCTTCTTTGCACCGCGCACATCTTCGGTCACAGCATCTATGTGCGAAGTTGTTGCAGTGTCAGACTGTAAAATATTCGAAAACTTGAAAATTCCACAATGTAAGCGAAGCCAAATTGTTGGACATCTGAAGTGTGCTTGTGTCCTCAAAAGAGCAAACGCTGCGCTTGAAAACTGCTGCGTGCAGATGGCGCCTTCGGATATTCCACCGCGGTCATTGCCCCGGTGTCCCACAATGGCTGGTTGAACAACTTGTTTTGGAACTGTTGAACCAAATATGTCACCGTCAAAGAATGCAGGTTTGAAGGACCAGTATTGTTTCCACAATCATAAGAGCATGTGTACAGATCAATGTCAAAATGTGGAAATTTATCTCGATAGCGAGAACAAGTTTTGCGTTCAGCAATGAAAACAGCTGTCAACGTGAAAACTATACTTGGACTGAGCTCCCAAAGAAAAATCACCCTCTGTGAAACGGAACAGTTGAACATTTGATGCGCGATGTTGTGGTCACCTTGCTTGCTACAGCTACTTGTTTTTCCAGGCGCAGTTTCAGCGAAGTTGGATGCTGTTCATTATTTCCGATCCGCGGTTTTGCACCCCGCGCCCTTTTCGATTTGGCTCGCGCTCGTTCGATACTCGAGGAGTACTTCACTTGTGCACATGCATTGTGAGGTTTACACTTCATCTTCCTATTGAATTACTGTGCAGTGTCTGTGCCAATTTGACATGAGATATCTCGGGTCGTTCAGCGCGTTGCATCTTGTATGCGCAGATACTTGTTTGCATTGTTGTGCACTGTTTGGTATTTGTACGAATCTTGAAAGAAATGTGATCCCTTTACAAACTGTTTGAGATTGTTTTTTCCTGCATTCAGTGAACTCAGTTTACCTGTGGCAGCCAACGTGAGAATCTGCGAAGCAGAAATGTTCTGATGGATTCACCTGGGCGTGCAAGTTGTGTTCAAAATGCCAAACCTCTGCTGTCGTGAGAAAAACAACTCAACGAAGAACGGTACTTAGTTACGCAAGAACCAATAAATTGTTGGGAGTTCACCACTGTCAAAACACGTGTGATTCGCGCATGTTTCATGATGATTTTTTTGGAGGAAAGTCCCAACATTCGACGAGACACGCTCTGAGCATCCGTCGATACATCCCAGTCATCGGGTCACAACAACTGATTCACGTGATCAGTGCGGGAACGTCAACATCAACAAAGCATCTTTTGTGTTCAGCTATTGTCTTCGCAAATGAAAGTCCAAATCAGCCCCCCTCCCCCTAAATTGGATGCGAGAGCAGACGACCTGCTACGTTCTCTCTTTGTCCACGTGGACGGAGTCAAAGCGTTTTCCTTCGCGAGTGAACTCTGCTCGCTTTCATGAATCAACCAGCTCCCTGTTCACACGTCGCTTGGTGCGAGATCCAAACCCAGGGGAAAACTGAATTCGACTGAAGATTCGCACTCGAACAGCAAACAGTGTGCGCAGCGCGTGGTCAGAGGCTTCAAGTACCAGGGATCCGAGCTTCTCCCCCACACCTCGCAGGGTTCAGGAAGCAGGACAACCACATCTGGGTGAACGAGTTTTGGTGCAGAATAAACAAGAAGCACGCCCCCAACATGCAGCGAACACTCGGCCCCTGCATGAATCGGCCTATCGGTTTCCGTAACTTTATCTTCGGGGATCATCCACGCCGACACGTCTTTGCTTGGTCTTGATCCAGACAAATGTTTACAAAGTATCTTTTCCTCGCCCTATCAACGCGTGCAGGCTAGATCTACCGGTAGCTCCAAGTTTCATCGGCCAGATATGACTTAGTTTGTTGCTTCATTTGGGCAAGACACTCAGCGGTGGTGCCTGCCTGTCGTTTGATCTTTCGTCGCACAATCTTCGTGAACACGACACCGAAACCGACATTTCTCGTTCTTTTTAAGCTTTATTTCCCATATCAAATTGGCTACAAATGTAAATATAGCATTCATCACTTATCAAATTCTAGTCTCACTTTCTGCAGTGTCAGTTTGGGTCAGAAAACGACCCGAGAAACTGTCCTACAACTGAAGTAGAGTGTTACCAATTTTAGAGCGAACCAATTGAAGAGAACGAAACAATGACAGGATGTTAGTTCGAATAATTGTGCTGTTCACCGCCCAAAATACTGTGATGAGGTACAAAACACATCCCATTCCTCTCACGGCTTCGAAATGTGAATACGAGTAGGTTGTATCGTGCGACATGGTGAAGTGTACCAGACACTGAGTCGTCTCCAATAACTGTTGCTGCATTTAATACTGATGTGATAGTAACACTGTTCAACTTGCCAACAAATTATAAGCTGCACTCCCAACTCAAACTACTCAACAAAATGTCACATTGTTACGAAGTCGAAAACAATTAATTGAGGCTTGAAATCATAAAACAATTCCCAGGCCTCTGAACCGGCCTCGGAAAGAAACGACACACCAAATTTTGCAAAGAGGAACACTGAGGACATGTACGACGAAGGAATTATGCTGCATTCAGTAAACGTGAAAAAAACGTTCGACTGACTGCTGGTCAAGCAAGCGCTCGCAAAGAAAACAGAAATGTACATGTATTGCCAAGCTGAGATCGACCTAACCACAAAAATCTTACGACCAACAATTGCAACGTTATGTTTCTGATCACAGTAACTGCATGCATGGCAAGTCCGAGGATCCCTGCAACTTTCTTCAAGCTATCAGGGCTACAAGGACAGTTTTTGATGCTGGTTATGATTTTGTTTCACCAACTCGTGAACTGCGAGGCATCAACTCTGGACGTTTCACGTGAGCTGTCGCCAGAAATAGAACTTCGACATGAAGACACCTGACACGGCTGTTGCCGACGGAGACGAGGATGTGGCAGCACACAAGTTCCTCACCCAAGTACACTCGGGTGTCTTCGTGTCGCAGTTTCCTTCTTGCACTCAATACGCTGGACCAACGCAAGAGTTTGGATGGACAATGTCTCGCTATTTTGTGAATGAAAGCGATCCAGGGATCGATTGCAGAACATCCAGCACTTTCGACACAAAATGGGTGTCGCGAGTGCGACTTGTACTCGTACCATGAGCTTAGAAATCGAGCATACTAATATTTGAATTCGACTTCCACTCCACACCAGCAGCCATTGAAGCTCGGTCAACCTCGAAAGCAGTCGGAGCTATTTACACAATGCGCTCAAATCTTCAACCCAAATCAACTCCAGAGAAAACACCTACAAAGCTCATGTACACGCTCCGAGTCCTTTGGCAAGATTTTACATTTATACAAAATGTTGTTACCCCAAAGACCGTTCACGAGCGCCTCGTTCCCACCTGATGCAGAGACCAACATTCAAGTGAAAACGTTCACGAACAAGTGCGTGAACATTGAAGTTTCGGGCTTTCGATCACATCCTGTTCGTTTCAACGATCACGACTCTTCCCACAGACTGTCTGCCCGGCAGCACCGAAAGATCTTGCCTGCTCGTCCAAACGCGATGCCACGGTTGCCTGAAGAAGCGTGCACTTCTGCTTTGAATTCCGTCGCAACAAACCAAGCCGCAACAGTGTTGCTGAAAGCTCGTATTGTTCGTTGCCACAAAAATGTGACTTTCGCAAAGCATGACCTTGCAAAATTGTCACAGTCGGCATTGGTCCAAACGTCTCTCGCAGAGACTGTCTGTGGATTGTCCCAAAGGACGCAGTTTCAATGCTTCGATCGAGGAGAGTGCCCTGAAACGGGTGTCCCCAGATGCTAGTAATATGGCACGGATGAATCCACAGAACTCCAGCTCGAGTAAGTCGTCCAGTCCCTCTCGTAGTTGATGGTGAAGATGGAGATGTTGCTGGACTCCTCCCTCCAGTCGGCAGACGCCACCTCGTAGTTCGCTCCGTCGTTACTGTCCCAGTGCTGCGCATTGCACACCTCGTAGCAAATGCAGAATTGCACTTTCTTCTTGACGTCCATTGCAGGAGGCACGCTAATCTCAAACTTGAACGTATCGTATTTCGAGGCCGACGCGCAACTCGAGTTGGGCACGTACGAGGCAGGAATGTCCGTGTGTGTCTCCCAACTGTCAAACGTGCAGCGCACGAACACAGTTTTCTCGAAGGCCACGTTCTTCACCCTGATGGTGCCGATCAGGTTGTAGTCCTTCAGGATCACATTCTCCAAGGACACCAAGTTCCTGTCCACCTTCTCCCTGAACGCTAAGTAGTCGGACGCTGGCTGAGGGAACTGCAGAAGCAGGGGAGGCTTTTGGGTGACTCCTGCAACTGCACCCACCGTTATGGTGGACAGTGTTTCAGGCCTCCTGAACTGTGGAGGGCTGTTTGAAGATTCTGTGATGATTTTCACAGCCGCAAGAGCAAATCCCATGTCATCAGCGAAGGACACTTTCTTTTTCAGTTTTTGGCAAGTGTTGGACACAATGACCTTCACACCGTTCTTGGGTTCCTTCACTTCCTTGGCACAGGTGTTTGCATCTTCTGCACTGCAGGAAAGGGATGAGTTTGTTTCATTGACGTTCGCGCCCAAAGCCTGAAACAATCAATCAAGATGCTGTACGTACGTATTCGGCAGAGACAACGCTGCAGGGGAAGCGAGTGTTCGGTGATTTTGATTTTGCTGCAAGGCTGCTTTTCTTTGACGGACAAGGTTTCTTGATTACGTAGTTCTTCAATCACAACTCGCGTCTGCTAATTGTGCGAAGTCCCTTTTGGGCGAAGCACCATGTGGTAATGCAGTATATGGCAGCTAGACCAAAATGTCCCCTGCCCCTCCCCTGGACTCCCCGCCTCCCTCACTAGACCCCCGCAGCCAGACCCCCCCCCCCCCCCCCAAAACCCGAGTAAGGGTGGTGGGGGATTTTTTTTAAAAAGTGAAAATTAAGAAAATAAAAAAAAAGAAAGGGATAGAGCCCAGAAATT
>JAAUXT010045444.1_pt1 | contig 10585 bp, 12 predicted proteins | sample 7278171 | NCBI WGS metagenome assembly JAAUXT01 (sample SAMN14350112, study PRJNA611818) | marine sediment metagenome | isolation source: surface marine sediment (1.8m) | place: French Polynesia: Moorea | collected 2018-08 | reverse complement strand
GGTAGGGTGGGAGGTTACATTCCAAAGTGTGGACAGACGCACACATGAATGCTAAGGGTTTTTAAGCCAACAGCGGGACCTAGATGGCCGGCTACGCGCGACCATCAATCAATGTTCTGTTCAAATCCAGTGGGACACGAACCACCCCGGACCAAAACTTAGGCACCCTGTTCAAAGTGTCACTGGTAATTGTGCTGTGCGAATGTTGCCGCGCGTTGATCCATTGATTAAATTCTCACAGTCAATAAAAATTTGTTGCAGTTGACTCTTGTTGTGCTTGTCAAAAAATTGAGTAGCCCGATCGGCGAACTCGCATCCCAATGGTTTTGTTTCGTGGGAGGCTGAGGGACCACGTTGGTCTACTCTTCAAGCTTTTTGCACGGTTGTGCCGTGCAACTGCTTCAGGTCCACCGTTGCAGGGCATGTGGGTTGACCCGGCTCAGATCCCTGGAGCTCGGGCGCCGCTCTTTTTCATTCGCCAAAGTAATCGCAGCTCCATTTCCCTTTGGTTTGGTGCAAATGTTCAGGAAAATGAAAAGGGCCTGCAGCAAGCTTTCGGTGGTGTTCAATACAAGCAATATTCAAGTTGTCGTTTGGCGGGTCAAAGTGCTGCCATCTGAAGGTGACGGCGGACGATTTCCATGAACGGAAGATGAACTATCAGGCAGAATTGAGTTGTATGGCACGATGTTGTGTGCATTTGTCAGTTGAGGAGCAATTGTATTAACTTTAGCAAGACTCTTGAACGTTTTGGGTGGAATGTAAGCGCTCTTGTGAACAGAATTGCTGTCCTATGGATGATCTTTGATGGGCGATAATATAAGAAATTATCAATCGGTTTTGAGTCCAGAACAATCGTAAATCGTCTTCAGTGCACTCATTCACTGCCACCAATGAAAAATCGCAGCTGAAGCGAAACCTGGATCGTGTTGAAACAACAATTCATTGTTCGAGTACCATTCACACTGATTCGACACTGCTGGCACACACACGCACACACACTTCCGTCAGTTCAACTGTTTTGGTGTCAACATCAAAAGAAATTCACACTGACTCGTCCGATTGTTTTGTTCACTGGGTAGATCTTCCAATCGCCGTCTTCTCTTTTCAGATTTCTTCGCGTGGAAAGATGAGACCATGGGTGTTGTTGGTAGCAACGACCCTTGCCTCCGCACAACTTGTTTGTCAAGGTGAGAAGTTGTAAACTTTTTGTGGCAACGAAGGACTTTCGAAACGTCTTGTTTGGCTGTCCGTTGGTTTCTGTGTTCGTCCACCCTCGACTGAAGTCTTGAATCTGCTCCTCAACAGGCCGATTTGGACCGGTGTATGATTGTCAAGTTGTGGCGTGAGCGAGACCAACCAGGGACACCCTCTGCTGCAAATGGTTTTTTTCACAAACTTGAAACATCTTTTGCAGCTGTAGGCATCTGCCAACAAGGCAACCTGTCCTGTGGTGATGATGTACATTGCTTCAATGCCACTCAAAGGTGTGATACAAAGAGAGATTGTCCGAATGGACGGGACGAATCGAACTGCACTGCTGGAATAGTGGGTGAGTGAGATGAATCCGATTCAATATTCGCAAAATCGTCTGCAAAATACAATGATCTCAATTCGATTGGTGTCAACTTCAGTGAGAAAGCACTTGGTTGTGGACAACTACAGGCAGAGTGACAACAACTACGCGTGGTTGGTGACGCCATTCATTCTTGGCCTCTTCTGCATCTACGCTGCGTACAAATGCTTGAAGGAAGGCTTTTGTACCATTCACAGGCTCAGACGACGCGCTGCTGGTAAGACCGTATCGAACAAATTTTTGGCACCAAATTGACCAGGGTGGAACAGTAATTGGATGCAAAAGAAACAGAATCTTGCGAGACAGCCTCTTTTCTGGGGCTTTGTGTCGTGTTTGAGCTCAGAAAGAAATAAAAATGAAGAGAAGGGAGCTTGGTGACCCCTCCCGGAAGATGTCAGCAGATAGTTTTCACCCCGTCACCAGAATAATCTTTCTTCTTTGCAGATGAGAGGGATGGGACAAACCCAAATGGAGGCCGTCATTATTTTGTGCTGGATCGCTGGTCTTTCCACTCGCTGTCCCGCATTCCTACCTCCCGCCTGGGTACAACCGCAAATGTTCGGGGCTCTACGCACAGGCAGCTTATTCTCGTCACGAACCACAGCTTTTCAGTATCACTGTCAGACCTTGAGGTAGTTTTGAGTTGGCGCCACTTTATTTGATGTGTGATCATTGTTGCTTGAAGATCTAACGATTGTCTTCTTGACTGTGTGTTTACAAGATGGCTGAGTAACCAATGACCCCTTAATCTGCTGTGTCATACTGATGCAGACCTTCTTTTTTCCCCTCCTTTTCCCTCCATGCCAGATCTAAATGCGACGTACGAACATGTGGTGGTTTGCATTCTCATCTTTATTTCACAGGCTGGCAGAGGCCCTTCGGAAGAAGCTGTCGTGGCAAGTCTCGCGCCGCCAAGTTACGAAGAGGCTGTGACGGCGCCATCAGTGCCTGACGCCACGGGTTTTGGAAGCAACGGGTTTACCGCGGAGCAACGAGAGGTTTGTGAAGAGTTTTTGCATCTGCGGATGCGAAACAATTATCCTTCTTTGCTCAGTGGAAAATTTTCGTTTCTCTCTTTTCAGGACTCCGACTTGCCTTCGTACAGCGAAGCAGCTGGATTGCTACGCCGCGAGGACAGTTGCAGTTCCACTGCCCAGCTCAACCCAAGCAACACTGCAAACACACAGAGCCCGCCTCAACCATAGCGTCCAGTCTGCACTTTCAGATGCAGATCAACGGGGCACTTCTCACTAGTCTCGAAGCAAATCAGTTCGAGTCGACTTCAAGTTGGACCCAAACTTGGGTGGGGGCAAATTCATTTGCGTCCGGCCCCACGTGACTCGCAAGGAAATGAAATGTGCCTGTGCTTTTTGCGCTGATGTGTGACGAGACTGACGTTTCGCCTTGTGAACTAAATACTGGTTGCAACTTTGCGTGCTGGCAGTGTCGCTTTGAAAGTTCAAAAAGAAAAAACAAACCGTTTGTCCAGTTCGGACACCCAAGGTTCATCCGTTCGGAACAAACGTTCCTTCTGTTTGGTCTGCGCAGTGACGAACTGATCAGCTTGGAAACACCAGGTGGTCCCAAAGAGGTTGTTGTCGAAAAGATGACAAAGTGGTTGCTCTGATTGTCAATCACACTGACAAACAAGAGAAGCAAGAGAAAGAGTGATCATCACAAAAACAGGATACAGACGATGAGATGTCAATCAGTCTCTTACCAAAGTTGTCCAGTGCTCATGGTCTGCACTCTCGGTCATGGTGTTCAGTGAAGAAAGATCTGAGACAGTATTATAAACGTTGTTTGTTCTAGTTATTCATCTTTGTTTTCTGAAAGTTGTTTGTACTCGCTGAGTGTTGCACTTGCTTCAGGACTCAACTGGTTTGAAATTGCGGGTCCGATGCGGTCACCACATGGCCGACTGGATGTGTGTGTGTGTGTGTGTGTTTGGAAACAGATTCTGCGGCAAAAAGAATGGGCCTCAGCACAAAATGTGTTTGCAACGCTCAAGCGATCGCGTGTCTTCAACTGCAATAATTCTTGTTGCAAAATCACCCAGCACGAAGCACCAGATTCGTGTTTCACTTGCAAGTGACTGCACACGTGTTTTGCCACGTCAACGTTTGCTTTGAGCCGATTTTGTTCAGTTGGTTTGCTTTCCGTCAAAATAACTAAATAGCGAAGAGCACCAAAATCAAGTGTGGTCGTTTTGTTACAAAAGCAGGGGCATTGTTTCGCGTTGCAACCTCTCTTAGTTCTGAACCACAAAAGTTCACGGTGATCATCAGACTGGAGTGAAAGAATGAGCAGCTCGTTCAAATAACCTGACGCTGCTGAAGGTACTGCGCTTGCAACCATTGGGCCTCGCCTGTTCAACACGAGTGTTCTTGTCCTGCGCTGTGTTCTGTATTCACGACCGCTGGGTACACATGTTTGCAGAAAAGTGCCATCGACGTCCGCCACCCGGGGAAATACGGCACGCGTCGTTTTCGGCGGTCTGTGCTGTTGATTTTTGTTCCTGTAGGAGGTTTGAGAACAAACACAAGAAAAAGCTTTGTTCGTTTCTTGTTTATTGACACATTCGGACGAAATCGCAAACACCACGAAGACTCCAATGCCAACACGACCTGACATGAGCGCTCATAGTTTCAAGTGCGCGTGTCCCACAGGAATGGTATCCAATCGCTTGCTGAAACGTGCCACTGATTCTTCGGCGTTCCCAAGCCTTGAATTTTTCGGCAGATCTGGGAGCCAAGGCCCAGGCACCAACTGCTAGCTGCTTCTTTTGCACTTCTCAAAGTTCACCCCACCTTCGACAGTTGCGTAAAAACGTTCTTGATGTGACGCCGGTGTGGTGTTTCTTGCATTGTTCTCCGCAGGTGTGCGTGACGTCATTATTTGCCTTTGGAACACACGCACTGGACAATGTGTGGACCCGCAGGACACTATCTGAGTGATGCAGTTCTTGCGTATTTCGAGAACAACGTTTGGTCCTTCCTTTCGTCACTGGGAAACCATTGAGGCCAAGATCTCGTGCTGGAAAGTAATTTAGAAAGTGCCAACTCTGAAAAAGACGAGACCAGGTAACAAGAGCAAGAAATGTCCTTTACCTCGTTTTGTTTTTCGTTCTCCTGCTCCAACAACTTGGTCAACTTGTTCTGCATGTTGGCCTGTTCGAGAACAAACATTTTGCTTTCACCAGGCGACAAAAGTGTGACATCGGAAGGCGGTTCACTTTTTGTCCGCGGGAAGGGTTCAGGCGTTGCAGTCTTGCAAACAAAAGTTCAACACCAACCCCTGCCCACACACTCACTTTTTGTCTTTAGCGACTAGATCAAGTGCGATGTGCCTCTGGCGAACCTGGGAAAACAATTGCAGCCAGACGAACCTGTACTGCTGGGTCAGTTTCCAGCGGGATTTCCCTTTCTTGTGCCATCCTGGTTTGCTTCAACTCTTCGAGCTCTGTTCGCAATTCCTGGAGCTTTGCACTCAAATCACCTGCAAAACACACACTTTAGTTCCCCTCAACCGCCCCCCCCCACACACACCAACAAAAACACTTGTCACGTGGAGCACCCCGGATCCTCCAACCGCATTGACCTCCAAACAAAATTTCTCAAGTCTCAATTTTTTTGTCATTAGCTCCACGGGGGAACCACTGTATTGACCAAAGCACTGGTACAGTTGAACTCCCCTTTCATGCACTTCGTATGACAACCCCCACCGCCCCCCTTCAAAGGCGTACACGTACACCTGGATGCGATAGTTGTTGAAACTTGACATACAAACAAGAAGTGTCAACAAATCAAAGGCATTTTTGAACTGAATATCCGGCACTTTGCCTTGTTTGTGCGACGCAAGTGTGCTCACTGCCCAAGAAAGACACTGACAACAAACTCAAAGCAAAACAAACCATCAGTCAAATGCCGGGCGGTAGGTTTCTTTCCTAAAGTTGGACGTAAAAAGATTGTGCCTGCTACTTACCAGCCATATCGTCCGTGCCGCCCATTGAGTCTGTGACGTAGGCGGCATCCGGCTTAACGTCTGAACCAGTGGTCATGCCCACCGAATCATCCAGCGCATTCCCGTCTCCTTCCTCATCCGAACTGCTGATTCCTCCGAACAGATCTTGCTCCACTGCAAACACAAGAGACCTGGTTGTCTTGAATCACCTAAATGGGCCTCATAACTTCGAAACGCATGCAGGAGCAGTGATGTCAACGCTTAAAGGAGCAAAAGTGGCACGTACGCTTGGTGTCGCGCGTCACCTGTCCGTGCATGATTTGTGTGCTCGTGTGGTCCTGCGGGGACTTGTCGTCCTCGATCACAACCTCCCACTTCACGTCTATTGCTTCGTTGTCTTGTCGAAACAACATCTTCACTTCCTTCTCAATTTCTGGCATGTCGGTGTGCTGCAAAGCAACCATTCTCAGTCGAGATGTTCGCTCGAGAGCAACGCTCACAGCTATGTCTGCTTTCTCACTGACAAAAAGACATTAGAATTGCGAGCGTCAACCTTCTTCTTCAGTGTTTTCCTGAACCTTCTTTTCCTGACATTCTTCAGTGGTGGTGTAACTGAAACAGCATCACACATGGTTTGAAAAATTCCGCGTGGTTTCGTGCGCCGAACTTGTCAATCATTGCTTCGCCTCAAACTTACTTCCATGATTCCACTGATACTTCTTGTCTTTGTCTTTGGACTTCTTTGGAGAGGTGGAATTTTCATCACTGCTTTCGTCATCACTTTTACAGACCAATATCTGTCATCATGAGACACCAAAATCCATGACTGCCCAGGCACACAAAATAAAAAAGAAAAGAACAGGCCAATGTGCCGGATGGTCAAGTACCTGACTGATGTCAGCAGCCTTGTAAACTGTTTTTCTGTCTGTCGTTTTCAGTGACTCAATGATACAAGGCAAATCTACCAGCTGCAATGAAAAGTTCCATTCGGTTGGATGGTGCAAAGTTGGCTTTCTGTAGGAAATTGGAAGAACAAACACCGAGATTGCAAACCAACTTTGGCGTTGAAGATTTGTCCACCGTATCTCACGGACCCATGTCGCATGTCCGCGTGCAGTTCAATCTGCAGTTTGTCTTTCAGACTTTGTGCCCCCTGTTCCACATCATGCCTTAACGCCAATGCAGGACCCTGGGCAAAGCAGCAAAAACATTTTTGAAGAGCAAATACGGAACAGCAGGATCACGAATTTACGAGCCATTTGTTTCGAAGAAAAAAATGCCGCAACTATGGTGTAGATCACTTACTGGGGGCATTCTAAGTATAAACTGCTGCTCAAGGTCAAATGCTTCATCCTTTTTGGCCTTGTTTGCACCTGCTTGAGCCGACATGATTCGATTTTTCGCGTTAGAAGTGTCTTTAACAAGTTTGTGTACATGAGCGATAATAGGAGGATTTCACAACATCCGGGCGATTTTTGACAGGAACAGGAAGTGAAAGAACGAAAGCGAAAGGTAACATTTTTGTGAATTTTTGGCTTCTGCGTGCCCAAATGCAATTCACATCAAGAAAAGGTTTCTGTAGAAAGATGTCCAATTTGTGTCCCGTGTCTCGAGAAATGTTTGGTGAACCCAGATGGTCCATGCAACCGTTTCGAGGAGACTTGTTCTTTTCTGGTCAAGGCCTTCAGTCACCGCATCAAAGATTGATTTGATCACAGAGCAGATCAAGATCTGCACGTAGACGTCCAGGTCTGGAATCAGTCAGTTTATTTGATGTCGTTGAACTTGTTGAATTGCATTCATATCCCACAGATCTAGATTTGCTACAAAAAGTCCATCTCGTCAGTGGTGGACATGATGTGTGGAGTGGACAACAAAAATGTGACTGATTCTTCTGTTCGTCATTTTGCCTGAGTGTGTTGCAATCGCAAAATTGCACAGAGATCCTTGGAGGGGCGGGAGGGGGTTCCTCATGATTCTTGAAATGCGCAAAACACCTTCAAGGACTGTGTGCGAGTCTGGGAGTGTTTCTGTACGGGTAGGGTGGGGGGGGGCAGAAATTGGAGATACGAGAAGTGTCTTGTGAAATCTACACAAGAGACCTGCAGTGGCTATGTTCACCGAGTCATCTTCATGCTCACGATTGAATTGTTTGTGATGCACCACTAACTTGTTTGTGAATGTACCTTTGCTTGACATGAGAGCGGATGCTTCAGGCAATTCACCTCGTAACAAGGCACACGAGTATTCAGTGGACAACCAAGATTTCAAGAGCGATCACTTGCTTAGTTCCAGCAATAAAACTTTTGCAAGTTATGGCCAACAAATTTGCACCATCTCTAGTCAGATCTGACGTCAGGGAGTCGACATCAGAGCTCGATGGACGAAGAAAGAAAATTTACCTGCCGAGGCCCTCAAATGTTTTGGTTTGTTCTTTGTAGATGTGAGGTGGAGGACAAAGGCGAAGCGCTGACAATTTCACACGCAGCCACTGCTACTGCTCTGCGTGACCATGACAAGATTGTGTGAGTAGACCTTTGATTTTTGGTTTGATTTGCTGACGGCAGGTGATGGAGACAAGTTCACAACAAACCAGCTTCGTTGCGTCACGAATGTACGTTCATACATGAACCAGCATCGAAAACGGGAATGTGAGGTAAGGGGACGTGGCTGAACTGCGGGTGATCCCAACTGTGAACCATTCTGCAGTAATACAGGTAGTACCCATGTGGATCCGCACCGGTGTTCACCCTGGGGATCCACTTGTGTTCGCACACAGGTTCATTGATTTCGTGGGCATATCTGTCGGGGATTGAGCGGCTCGAAGTGGACGATGGAACATGAAAGTCTGCGACACACAAAGTGACCGTGCATTTACAAAGCTTGGCATGATCTTTCGCAGTGGATTTTATGCTTGGCCTGATTGATCAATACGAATCCACCTGTTGTTTGTTTACATGTGATGGGATGAGCATTAGAAGGTCCGTTTGTCGCCATGTGAAGCCAGTTGTTTGTGCCGGAGTGGCCGGGATACCAAGCCAAAAGATGTGGACTTGGACTGCCTGGTATTCATGTGTGTAAAGTTTGTGTGTGTGTGTTTTTTTTTTGGGGGGTGGGGAGTGGGGATCAGAAAACTAGAGTCAAAGCGAGTCCTTTGAAAGTGTTTTACTTGTACCGAACAAGTACGTGACTGCCATTACCTTCTGGTCTGGTTGACCCTTTTGACAAATACGCAGGTGAGTTTCTTTCCCTGAAGCTTGAAAATCGCTGACCCACCAACAAGGACAACGACACACCCAACGTTGAAGGATTGTCACATTTGGTGCGCTCTGAACCGAGCCTCTGTTTTGTCTGGAATGTGTGGAGTCCACCTGGAGTCGAGAGAAGAAAATGTGAACAGGATGATTTCAATCAATATCCATGTGCTTTGAAGAAGTGTCAGTCCTTATCATTTTGCACTGCGTAATTGTTCAATGAATCACAATCGATAGCATTGTTATGGGGACCGTCAACTAGGGCACGACGCCACGGTGAAGCTGTGTGTGTACTTTGCTCCAGGACGTCTCGGCTCCAACCTTGGGACTTTCTGCACATTTATCGAGTCAGTCATCGAATCTATTCGCGAGTCAATCTCTGGGAATAACAGACCAGAATGGTCGCGAGGGAGTAGTGGGAGTGAATATCTGCTCTTGTGGACCAAAAATATAACCAGTTGACCGGCTCGTGATGATATTTTATCAGAAACTTTGCGACGAACCGCATCTGTTCAGAAAGGTAAGACAGAACGGTTTTTGGGTGACCCTCAATTGCAGGAAGTTGCGCAGTTCACGTTGTCAGACAAACAGCAGACTTTAAAGAGTTGTTGGCGTCTTCAGTGCTGTGGGATTTTGAAACCCCAAATCGGCAAAAAAGGCAAAAAAGACGAGAATAACAAAGTGTGGTAACTCCAGTAGTGTGTGTTTGTGGTCAAACGCTGTTGGAAAATGTGCGTACTTCCAACAAAACCAGTCCCAAAGAGCAGCTTCAAAAGTCTTTGTCAGCCGATGTTCCGGCGCTCGCAGAGGCGCTTTGAAATTCTGGTGGTGCAAAAGCTGGAAATTAATTTTGACGTATCAGGTGCGTGGAATAGGATAGCGACTGGTGGTGTTGCAGTTTACAGTTTAGGTGATCAACAGATCACAAGAGATGGATGGATCCGAAGCAAATCCGAGAATTCATTTGATCTCCTGTCGTCGGTTGATTCCCTGTCTTCCAGCACAAGTCAGGGAAACCAGATGAGATCAAAGTTTGCCCCTGACGACGTGCCGGGATGGGATGTCTGCAAAAACGTCACTTAAAATGGATGGAACAACGACTTTGGAGCACAGTATGGTGTGTTTGTTGTGGTAAAGTTGGGTGCAGTCGCAGCCTTCGCTTGTGGAAGTGCAAGTCGGTTGATCAGTGAAGCTTCGAGTGAAAACTTGACAAAGTGCGAAAAGGCTCAAAGTTCTTGTTTTGAACAGAACGGTTGCCGACAAAAAAGCATTAGGTGGCTGTGATTCTGGCTGTTGAGATGTCCACGAGCTGAAAACTCTATTTCAATGCCACGAACAGGTGTGTTTGTCCTGTATGACGAGGACATTCACACACAGGTGCCATTTCTGGGGTGATCAAGCTGAATTCGTGAAGCAAAGACAGCGATCTGCTTCACGAAAACGTTGACACGGGTGAATGCTTGAGACTCAGGCTTGGAATCTGATCTCACGCTGGTTGTGCAACGTAGAAATTTTCTTCAACGTGGAAGCTGTTTGATTCAGGGTCAGACTCAACTGATGGAGCGAAGAACGGGTCTGACTCAACGTCAAAAGGCACTCTTGCGAGGCAACCGTGCAAAGCACTTGCACTAAGTGCAGTCCAACTGAAAAAGCGATGGAGTGCTACACACACACACACACACACACACACACACACACACACACACACACACACACACACACACACACACACTCACTCTCAACAGAGCAAGAGCACCCTCGAACGCGGGCAATCTGTTTGTGCTGTCGCCCC
>JAAUXT010148018.1_pt1 | contig 10586 bp, 8 predicted proteins | sample 7278171 | NCBI WGS metagenome assembly JAAUXT01 (sample SAMN14350112, study PRJNA611818) | marine sediment metagenome | isolation source: surface marine sediment (1.8m) | place: French Polynesia: Moorea | collected 2018-08 | reverse complement strand
GGTCTGTTATGTCCTCTGATCTCTTTGGAACCTTTTTCCTAAATAAATATTTCTAGGTCCACTTTCTAGGACCACTTTTGGGGTGGTGGAGTTGGGACAACTTTTCCTAAAATGGTCAGTGATGGTCAGTGATCATTCCTGACCATTTTTGAAATGTGGTCCCAACCCCCCCCCCCCTGGGGTTAGGACCACTTTTTGAAAAAGTTGCCAAATTGCCATATCTTACTTCTCACTAAAATTTGGACTATTGCACACAGTATTAAGCATGCTGTTGTTGCTGGAAAAGTTCATTTGCCTATCAAATCAATACAAAAGATGTTAGTTTTTGGCCCATATCTTAGAAACTGAGCACTTTTTCAAAAGTCAGTCAAATCACTTAAAAAATTATCAGTGATCATCCCTTGAACTTGAAGGCATTGATGAACTGCGAACATTTATGGACCACACTTTTTATGCATAGCATTCTTGTTTTGATATCATTTGCACTTGCCGTGAAAAACGAGGGAGACAAGACAATCTGTTGGAGGTCTGCGGAATCCGCCCACGTTCAGTGCAAAAACCGGTGTCTTCGTGAAACGACCGACCCCAGGCGAGGTTCCTGTCTCCACGGTGCGCTTTGGTGAACCGTGAATTCTGTTCTGCAGTTTTGTTCAGCATTTCGGATCGGAACAAATCAAAGCACGAGGTTCAGAGTTTGTCACGTTTTGTTCTTGCTCCACCGAAGAAACAACAGATGATTGAGCTCGGCAGAGTCGCCGCCCCGATGCGGGATGGGACCCTTTGAGTGAACCAAGGAAATGACTGGAGCGTCTGCAAAAGGCAAAAAGCTCTCGGAGCTGATCCCCATTACCATACATCTGTGCCCCGAGGATCTCCGACCCGCGTCGTGTTTGCTTGAACAGTCATAAAGACGATAGGGCGACGTCTAGAGAAAGCTCTGTGCGCTGGTGGAGGCTTTATCTGCAGTCAAAGAAACTTCTGCCTGATTAGTCCAAGGTCAGACATCAGAAACGCAGAGTCGTGTTCAGGATTTCTGGAACGGAGCACATGGAAGTTGGATGCTTCCCAGCAGACCTCGGAACTGGGTTAAGAGAGCCAGGTCTGCGCCGTGCCCGGCATCAGAAGGGCGCGGGCGTCGCGAGGCGCTGCGGAGACATCCGGGCAGGGAACCAGCCACTTTGACTCCGGTCAACTGTCTTCAGACCGTGGCGAATGTAGATACAATCTTAATGTCTTGGAAGGGGGGGGGCGGCGTGTGATCAGTGGGCTTGTTCTTGAGGAAAAAGAAATAAAAAGGACACCAAGCCAAGTTTCGGATAGAAATTCCAGTGCGTTAACTGTGAAATCCCAGCACACTTCCACAAACCACGAGACGTCCTCTTCAGCGCGAAAGCAGAAGGAAACAAATCCCGCCTGACTGACGGGTTCGCCTCGTCGCGAGGTTGCCCGGGTGCAGGTCTGAGCCTCGGCGCAATTTCTTTGCAGCTGCTGTGGAGTCGGGCCCTTCATCCCCAGACTGACTTATGGTTATTGAACCTGTAATTGTCCTTCGATGCCTCCCCACTGGTCGCAGTCACTTTTGAGGAAAGCCCTGTCTGGACACTGGGGAGAAACAGGGCGACATATTTGTGTCGACATCGTTCCGCTCAAGATTCGCAGTTGAATCTGTTGCGGGACAGGCATACGTTTCACAAATTTCACTCAAAGCACAAACTTCTGCTTTTGCGAATGCTTGAGTTGGAGCAGCACTCAAGAGCGCGCAAGAAACTGACGTGACCAGTTACTTTCTGGAGATATTCCCGGGAAAAAACAACACTGGCAGAACTTGCACTCTGTAGACGGCACAGGCTGAAGAAATTTCTCAGCGTCTGTTGCAGCATTAACCCTGCAGACTCCTGCGCGGGATTTGCAAGTGTTCTGTCACTTCAATTTCCTAACTTGACGCTGGCGCGACAGGTTCTTAATTTGTTTTTTGCAGGCAAGACGTGCACATTTTCTCAAACCGCCCCGTCAGTGCATAATTGCTTCCTGGGGTTACCAACGATACGGAAATGACACTCAGGATAAATATTTTCGAGAAAAGGCCATTTTTATGTGAGTTTCGCAATGAAGTGAACGTTGCAAGTGGCACGTTTCAGCACTTTTCGTGAACATGAGAAATACGAATCAAAAACAAGTGCGTGGGTAATGTTGTCGAGCGCGGTGCGAACACTGATCGACCAGAACAACACGTGTGGAAAATACCACAGCGGAAAGGATCGCCAGGTCGGAATAGGGGCTCAGGGTCTCGGGACAAGTGGTGGTCTCCTGCAGACTTGAGTGGTCCGCACTCCGAATGTGAACAGTCAAGCGGATTGGAGCTGCGCGTGTGTGAGAGTCTCGTCCAGCTGCTCTGTCGGTGCACGCGGGAGATGGAGCGGACCGGGAGCGAAGCATCTGAACACGTTGATTAGAAGCGGAGCCCGAGGCGACTCATCAGCCGCGGCGCCGACTCCATGCGCACTGCGTGATGAGGCGCTGCTGCAGCTCGCAGCGCTGGTCAGGGCTCGCACCCTCACACTGACCGACAGGACCTGAGTGGCAAACAAACAGAGTGCGCGCGTGCTTGTCGATTCCGCTCGCACGGTCGAGAACACGCTACGGATCAACATGTCTGATGCCAGTTCTGCAGCGCCCGATCCGTGAGCTCCACGCGAACAAACGTTTCAATAGCAACATCGCAACGTAGCTCTGTTTCAAGAACAGGTTCCCGGGTCTTTGTGAAGAACTGAACAACAGAAACAGGCCTCTTGCCTTTTGTTGTCATCCAAGTCACACGGCACAACAAGAACAACGGAATCTCAATTTCCTCTTCTACTTATGTAATCTCTGTCATTGGCATTCACTGGATTCGCAATAAATAATTTATCCTTCATTCAGCTGGCGCGCTTTGATTTATCACTTTCCTGCATGAAAGGTAATCAGCGCGTACAAACTCCGTTTCTCGTTCTCTCAATTGTCTGCTGAGTGTCGGGCGATTTGCTCGGTTTGCAGGCGGTACCGTCAGCGCGCTGGTCTCCGCTCTCCTCTCGAAACCTGACCTGAACGGAACACCTGCACGTGACCTTGCCTTGCAAGATCTATGGCTGTCCATTTGTGATCTGGGAAAGATCACTGACTTTGTCACGGTCAAGCGTGCATTTCTTTCAAAGTAGTCTTTGAGCAAACGATGCATGTTGTTGCCCGGAGACCCGACACCAGCACAACCTGCATGAGAACTGTCACTGTATCACCTCCACATGTTTCTGACTCTCAGTCTGAGTTCAGTGCTGAGTCTTCGGTTCTTCGGGAGCGCTACTGGTTCTTCGGCAGAGCTACCTTTGAAGAACCAGCTTCGGTGAGATACCAAAACGTAGCTCTGACAAAGAACGAAGGCTGAGAATGAGAAACTCGTAGACAAGGCCTCTTTCCCTTCCGACGCAACTCTCGTTGCTTGCACCAGAAGCTCTGAGGGTGCGGACACACCGAGAGGCGACGGGCCGGCCCGTGCCGCCAGATGGGACAGCCCATGCTGCATCCTTCCCGTCGCCTGGATGAGTTTGCTACATATTTAATATACTCAGACACACTGGATGTGTTGCAGGCCATCCCATCTGATGGCATGGGCTGCCCCATCCTGTCAATGGATCCATGAGCCATTCAGCAGCACGGCATACCCCTGGATGGGACAGTCAGTTGGGTTGGTGCTGCTTTTGTGCATCTTGTGCAGTGATAGTTTTGAGTTCAGTCAACCATACAATGAAGGTTTATGTTTTAAGGACTGTACAGTAATACTTTTAAGTTCAGTTGACCATACAGTAGTTTTTCAGCACCATACAGGGAAATTTTTTATTTTAGTTGACTGTATGGGTTTTTTTTGGTTTTTTTTTGGTTTAGTTGACTACATAGTATAATTTTTGAGTGATAGTGACTGCATGGTATCTTTTTCAAGTTGTATTGACTGTACAGTGATAAACTTGCAACATTCAAAAAGTTAAATGTCAAGAAACTGAAGGTTGCAAGTTGATGTGATATGCCATCCAGTGTGTCTGTTGTCAGTTCAGGGTTCGCACCGTCCAGTGACCATTGCGTCTGACCGGCCCGCAACATCCAGTGTGTCACGACCCTGAGCAACAAGTCTCCAGGACTCGTACTGACCCGAAACCCCAAATTTCCGTCCTCAGCGCGATCTGTGTCGCTTCCTTTCGTGAAGCCGGAGAAGAGCACCTCAACTTGAGCCGCAGCCACACGCCGACGCGACGATGCATCAATTTGCGGCCCATCTCGAGATCAACCCCCGCGCATGCCCAGAACATTTATCACAGTGTTGGTGTCGTGAAAATATCTTTATAAATAAAACATTCGGCACTTATGGAGAGAATTATGAAAACCAGTGTTGGGCGATAAAACTCCACTACGGAGGGTTAAAAGCATGGCACGCTGGCGGAAGCTGAGATACTGCCAACCGCGGCGGACCGCGAACAAGACGGATGGTGCGGACGAGGCGCCGCGGACACGTTTGGTCGAAGCGACGGAACCGACGGTGTGAGCACCTCGGGGACGGAACTGTGTCCTAGTCGGACAGTTCGTGTTGTTCAGTAATACAAAGATGTGCAGCACGAGGCCGCCGCCCTCAGCGCGCCGCACCCTCACAGGAGCGTTCCGCTGGGGGCGCGCAACGCTTCACGTTCACCAACTCTGCGTGCGCCTTGATGTCATCCACACGAATCCCCAACAAATCGGTGCGCACGTGTGCCTACCCTGGATGAATTTGCTTGCTGTGTTCACTTTGGTCCACTTCAAAATCTGTGTGTCCGCTTTGTGCTTTTGATCAGATTCACTCCGAACGTGCCACTGAAAAGCATCTCTTCGCCACAGCAAACAGACGTCACAAGCCCTGCACACCAACACACGCGCGGGGATCAATGTTTGCTCGGAGATTGAGAGATAAAATCACTTTTTTCAAAAGCTTTTCTTGCCTCCGTCTCAAGTGCCTCGCGCGACACGAGTTGAGGAGACGAGAAGAGCCGCTGGAAGCTGTGATTGACAAGTGGAGATCCGCGCCTCTTCCCGCGCAGCTTCGCTCGGCGCCGCATGACAAGGGATCCCGCCGCAGTTCCATTTGGGTGCGAAGAAAAGAAGCAATTTGAGATTCCGACATCCATACGGAAGATTTCGCACTCGGTCTGGGGCCTTCAAATGTAGCTGTCAAGATAAATTTGCGAGACGGCTCCGATTCGACGGCAATCTCGCACTTTCATCAGCACCTTGGAAGACAGCCACAATCAACGCCGATTTCTCCCACTCGGAGACAGACGGTCTGTCGGTGAGGAGTGAACCGTGGTTTCGACCTCCCATTGCATTCTTCTCACACAAACACAACCATTCACAGCATGTCTTTGCACTCAATGATTTTTGACAGCAAGTCAGGCCAGAAAAGTGTTCTTGCTTGGCAGTCACAGGTTGATTCAGAGCAGCAAGAAGCACATTCTTCGTCAAAACCAAGCAACAAAACCATGTCACTTGATTCACAGCTCAAACTTCATTTTGCTTTACCGCCAGTTTGCTCAGAAGAAACTCCCTCTTCCCATAAATTTGAGATGATGTCCTGATGAATGAGCTTCTGTGCTTTCTGCACACCAATGAGGCTGGTGCAGAAGTAAATCAGGAAACAGTTCGTGATGTTGAACCTCACCAGGGACAGCAGTCATGGCCCTTCCAAGCTGAGACCCAAGGCCAAGACAATCTTCGTCGTGGATCTGTCCGCCCCTCGACACCACAGACGTTCTCGCTGCCTGCGCCGCGGCACGACTTCCAACCCGTGGCGATGGCGACTCCAGAAGAGCTCTGCTGTTCCAGTGGCAGCGGTGCTTCTCCGTGAGCCGATCCCACCCAGAGGCCTCGATATCTGCACACGCGGGGCACTGACCCCGGGAGGCTGCACAACGGAATCAGTGCGCGTCGGTGAGCAATCCTCACCAAACTGCAGTGCGTGTATCAGACGTGTCGCAATCAGCGTGTCTACTTGAGGAGCCCAGTTCAGTCCAATTGATATTGATCGCGCGACAAAAACGTGTCTCACCGCTTCAACACAGGGATTCAGGCACAAGTCAGGAAACCAAGCTCGGTCGCAAAGCCGGGACAGACAATTCAGCCCAACAGTTTGAGATCCAGGCGCCGGTGTGTTACGTTCTGTCGGTGACACTGGGAATCATCATGACAGTCGGTCACCTGACGCTGAGAGACGGAGAGACTCAGGAGCCGCGGAGACGTCGGGCGCCCCTCCCGACGCGCGAGGCGAGTACGCGCGACGAACCGAGCAACTAATGTCATTTCTTGCATTTGAATCCCCATGCGGAAAGTTTCCAAAATGGACCCAGACTTCCCTTCAAATGCAATAATCTCTTCATCAATTCAGGGACAGCCCCCATTCAAGCGAACCTTTCTTGGCTGCCTGTGGGATTTATAACAGTGTTCACAAGGGGTAATGCACTCTTGAATAAATCATTGGATCAGCTTATGTAGAAAAGCAGTTTATTGCTGAGTTGGCGTCGAGCTTCCATGCTTTCCCCTGTCTCATATTAGCTCCGTGTTCCTTGAGTGTTTTCTGGAGAAGAATATCATGAATATTTTGACGGTTCTTCACGAAGAAGCTGTTACAAACAGAGTGAATGGCATTTGAATACGTGTGTAGCCGCGGGGTGAATGGTGTGTGGTATTGGACTCAGGAAGCCAAGAGGGTCAATTCTTGTTGTCTGTGTCCCCGCAGGCCAAGGCCTTTCTCGGGAGCTGCAATAACTCCGGGTTACGCTGTGGATGTTCTCTTTATTCACTTGCTGTGTGAGTATTGGCTTCAACTGTTTGTGCTGCCAGTCACGCTTTGAGTCGAAGTTTGACCGAAGCTGCTGTATCTCAGAATGTTCACAAACCTGCATGTAGATCTGAAGCTGACATCGTTTGAATTTTGTGGCAAAGATGTTCTGGGGAGGTTCTTGCCACGACCCGCGACGCGCGCTGAAGCTCGTCCAGCCTCCTCAGCTGCTCTGAAACCCGACGTCCAACAGAATCTCTGTGAGTCTTGTTGGTTCGAGTGTCCCTCTTGATCTACGTGTTCACGATGACCTGCAGCACCTCAAACACCGGCCTGTTTCACCTGCGCAGCACGACGAACAGATCTGTTCTGCTTTGGAGCTGGAAACGGCCGCCGTCTGATTCACAACTTGGTCCGTAAGTAATGAAATCCAGGCCTCTCGCAGTCGCCGTATCATTAGTGACCCGCTAAATTTGGTGACACTGCCAGCAAAGCAAATTTAATCTGTTGGCTCTGTGAGGAACACTGCGGCTGAATACAACTCTCGATAGAAAGCAATCTGGCCTGCAGGCCCCGCTCAATGAGTCGCAATTCAAACACACTGCCGAGGCGCCCTGATTCGATTTTCTAACCGCGAAAGATAGATACGAGTTCGACTCGTACATTGGCGAGCCTTGCTTTCTCAAGCTCTTTCGACATGCTCCTCCGTTTTCAAACTCGTCACGCGTTGGAGGCTGCTGGCGCCGAAGTCGCGTGGAGAACCCAACACAACAATCTGACGTCCAAGTTTGAACACGTTCTGTCAGGCCTCGTAACGGAAGGAGTTTGCCGACATTGTTCGAGAAAGGCAAGAACCACACGAACACCTGCTTTCTGTCTCCACCTCAGCCTCCGTTCCTCATCGTTGATCATTTTTTCAGGGCCTCCTCCTTCAGATCTTCGTGCGTACAAATAGTCTCTTTCATGAATAAGACAGAGGCAAATGAGCCTAACTACAAACACGGAACGTTTGTGGAGCAACTCCGCAGCTGGACCTGTGCACACACCACGTCGCGTCAATGGAGTGTCGGCGCTTCTGACGCGGACCCTGTCGCCCCGAAATGGTGCGTTGCGGAAGAGCAGCGGATCAGCGTCTGGCGAGACGCCTCGGACGTCGTGCCCGCGCCTCGGCGTCGCTCCGCCGCCTCTGCCTCGTAAGATACAGGGACCTTGACCGCTGCCGGGGTGGAGATTCTGGACGGGGTCGGGTGGACTGAGGAGCACTGGCCTCAGCTCAAGAGGTTTGTGTCTGAGCGTCCGCGATCTGCTGTCAGCGAAAAGGTCGTGGTGGGATTTTCAAGCCGCAGACCCCCAGGACGGTGGTGCAGGTTTCCGGGCTCTGTGGGTCCGCTGTGCTCGACTCGTGCTGTTTTTGCCGGATCTGCCACGGACGCGCAGTTGAGCAGCCTCGACGGCGCTCGAGCCTTGTGGCGCTCCCCGATACACGACCAGTTCCCCGATACACGACCACACTCTCACAACGGAGGACTTCTTGTGCACCCCAGCCGAAGGCACCGACACCGTGTGGCTGCGGCTCAAACAAGTGCGTGCCAGACGTGCGCACCGTGGAATGCGCTGTGATTTCGTTTGTCTCAACAAAAACCTTCAAAACAACGGAACTATGGTGTCTTCATTGTTTTGAGGGTTTCGGAGGCACGACTGTGGAGGCGGACGTGTTTGAGAGTGTTTGATCGTGGACAAGTGGGGAACATCTTCTCTTTGCTTCGTGTCATCTGAATCACGCTTCATGCTTCTGCAATTGTTACTGTGCACACAGGCAGCCTTGCACGTCGTATAGATGTTCTTACTCGTCAACAGGACTTTCGTTTTCAACATCGCACTTGAATGTGTACAGGCACACAGTAAGCTTGGTGACCAAAATGCAGGAGGTGACAGCAGCAGCAGGAGGGAGGGTGTCAACAGGAGTTGACGGTCTGGGGCCTGTGCCTCACCCACTGTTGAAGAGGACCCTACAGGTGATCCTCGTAGATACGCCAGAATTCTGTTGTTTTGACACAAACCAATGTGAAACTCTGAAATACCCTGTTGGCTCATCACAAGTGCAAACCCTCCATGTTGTCTCTCCTGTTCTGTCGTATTTCCTCTGTCGGCGTCGTGTTTTCTGCCTCGCGCGCCTCTTCGCACCACGTCGCGCAGCGCAGCGCCCGACACGCCGACATGCTGACACGCTGACACGCTGACACACCGACACGCCGACACGCCGACACACCGACACGCCGACACGCCGACACGCCGCCGCGGGGCGGGGCCACCGACTCGTGTCGTGCGCTCCGCGTGGAGCCGGCGGCATCACCGCTGACCCACTTCATTTGCGTCGCTTCTAAACCGAGCAAATTTAATCACCAGGAGTCTGTAGCCACACTTTGTGGGGACCAGCCCCACAATAGAAACCAATCTAAACTACATGTTCCTCTCATTGAATAAAGATCCGCAAATTCAGCCCCGGGATTCGATTTGGACCGCCGTTTAGAACTCGTAGAGGGATTCCGTTATGTAAGATGGACCACGCTGTCCGCTTCAATTTCTGAGGCGAGGCTGGAGATGTCGCCGAGTTCACGGCGCGAGATGGGGTTGTGGACGCCCGTCCTCATAGCTCACAAGGTGCGCTGATTGATGACGAAGAGAAGCCAAGAAAACGCACGCACAGGACTTGCAACCGGCCCAGCCCTCAAAACTCCACCGTTTGCAACAAGAAGACGACAGTCAGCCACAGCGCGGCGCATCGTCTTGTTTCACAAATTACGCAATTACGCAAACAATGGAACAAGCCGGGGACACCACGGAGCGCAGGTTCTCCGCTCGGCAAGTGGCAGCATGATATGTATAGAACACAGCTTATTGCGCTGTCCCTGCGGAACAAGACTCATCATTTGTCCGCGGGCCATGCGGGAGTAATTAAACTTGTGTCTGCCCCGACTCGGCGTGCACTCCCTCGTGCCTCTTTCTGAATGTTGCCGCAGCCGTCAGCGTCTGCGTTCAGAGACAGAAGCAGATGCCAGATACAGGCGGAGAGTTCCGAGGCTCGTGCATCTTGCTGGACGCAGACACTGAAGCACAGTGAGCTCCGTTTCAAGAACGTCTTTCCAATGAAGCTTCTAATTTCCTATTCTGATTTGCGTTTGTCTTTCAGACATCAGCTTCCAGACTTCACCAAGAGAAAAAACCCCCAAAGCTTTACCGCTTCCTTGCCAACAAAAGCCAATGCAGCCGTTTCTCTTTCTGTCCCATTGGAGACTCCGCAGATGCCAAGAAAGCTCGAGGTTTGAAATGTCACGTTTCTGTGGGGAGGAGGAGAGATGACGGGTCACACAGGAATTAGCCGTCCCTCTCTCGCAGCTGTGCCTGGTCGAGCCCCGCGCTTCCTCACGGTCGCCGCTTCCACCGGGAACCCGTGCAGTGGGTCTGGCTCCGCTGCCCTGGTGCCCGCCTCCAGGCTCCGCTGCCCCGGCACCCGCCTCCAGGCTCCGCTGCCCTGGTGCCCGCCTCCAGGCTCCGCTGCCCCGGCACCCGCCTCCAGGCTCCGCTGCCCCGGCACCCGCCTCCAGGCTCCGCTGCCCTGGTACCCGTCTCCAGGCTCCGCTGCCCTGGTGCCCGCCTCCAGGCTCCGCTGCCCCGGCACCCGCCTCCAGGCTCCGCTGCCCTGGTACCCGCCTCCAGGCTCCGCTGCCCTGGTACCCGCCTCCAGGCTCTGCTGCCC
>JAAUXT010086926.1_pt1 | contig 10587 bp, 13 predicted proteins | sample 7278171 | NCBI WGS metagenome assembly JAAUXT01 (sample SAMN14350112, study PRJNA611818) | marine sediment metagenome | isolation source: surface marine sediment (1.8m) | place: French Polynesia: Moorea | collected 2018-08 | reverse complement strand
CAGACAGAAGATGGGTCTGTCTGTCTGTCTGTCTGTCTGTCTGTCTGTCTGTCTGTCTGTCTGTCTGTCTGTCTGTCTCTCTCTCTCTCTCTCTCTCTCTCTCTCTCTCTCTCCACTCTATCTCTCCTCTCTCTGCCTCTCCTCTCTGTCTGTCTGTCTGTCTCTCTCTCTCTCCCCCCCTTCCTCCCCTCTCTCTCCACTCTCTCTCTCTTCTCTCTCTGCCTCTCCTCTCTCTGTCTCTTTCCTCTCTCTCTTTGTCTCTCTTCTCTCTCCCTTGCCTCTCTCCCATTCTCTCTAGAGCTCTCTCTGTCTCTCTCGCAAGGCAAGTACAGCTGCATCACACGTCGTCTCTCTCTCTCTCTACTTGCAGCGTTCCCGTTCGCGCTCAAGGCCGGATATCCGGGTCTGCTGCAGGGCCAATTCGGGTGAGTTCCGCTTCCGGTTTCTTTTGCGCACGCGCGTCAAGAACAACGTCGAGCAGCGCCACAAAATACTGTGCATTTTATGTCGTCAATCGTTCCGTGTCCTGTGTTTTGTGTTTCTGTCCCGGGAGGTCAGAGGGACTCCCGGAGAACAAACAAAACTGTTACACCATTGTTGTACAGAAGCCTCAACTGGGATTATGTAGCGTCAAGAACCCGCAGTTGAACAATTAATAAGTTATGCGCGTCCAAAAAAATATGAACGCAGTTTGTGAATCAATATCTCATTTGGGATGTCATTGATTGTTTTAGAAGCTTGTGGAAGGCAAAAACCTTTTATCTTTTTCACTGTGTTTCTGGTCCCGTTGTGACACTGTTGCTGCCAATAAAATTGTGTCAGACGGAGCAGGGTAATGATTGGTGTTAAAAATGGCGGATCACGCGAAGGGAGAGGGGGCGGATCCAGGGTCCGGAAGGGGAGGGGGTTCTTTCTGGTCTTGATTTCCACTTGACAACACAGTGAAGAAGAAACAACTTGAACTTGCGTCTGTGACACGAAATTTCAGAGAGTTGTGCCGTAGATTTTCCTGGATCCTCCCCCGGAGAGAGCGGAGTGGAGAGAGCTGCACCCGATGGCACCACTCAGTCCGTCCCTCACTTGCCGCCGAGTTTTGAGAACAAACAGAGAAACAAAAACTGCAGCTTCCTTTTGTGAAATTGCATTGGAAAGTCTCTCTCTCCCGCCAAATTCTTGTAGCATTGTGAAGCGTTTGCCAACACTTCTGGGAATTTTGAGCGTTTTTGGTGTCATGTAATTTCCTCATTGTTCCGAACCCGTGAAATTTTGGCCCAACCCCCTCGTCACGCCGTATGGAAAAACGCTTTGAAAACCCCCCAACTTTCAATGCCTTCCACAGCTTGCCAAAACAATCGGTGTTTAGGAAAATGTTCACTGTAATTATCATTGTTTTATTGACGAAAAACGATTCGAATGTGCAACACAAAAGACGCTTTTTCGCCATTTTTGGGTAATTGCCAAAAATTTGGGAGTGGAGGAACAATGGGCCGACGCTTTCTGTGGCATTTCTGTCTTTTTGATTGTCATGGGTTATCTTCACCAAAACCAATAAAATTTGATGTCTTTTGTTTGTTTTATGCCATTTTTAGATAACCACCATCATGAAAATTCTAGTGCTGTGAGAGCAAGTTTTCGGGGAGTTCACAAAGTCTGTGGTGCCTGCCCTTGTTGGGATGAAAGTTGCCATGGCAACCACGCGACTGTCAAGCAAACGGAGGCTCGAACTCGTAACCATGGCGACTCACGAGCATTGAAAATGGTGAATTGACACTCAGCCATTCCTCTAGAGTTTGCTTGCCAATTTTATCTTGTGCTGCTGCAGTTGTCAAGGAAACGTATTTAGAACTATTTTAGTTTGGTCTTAGTTTGGTTTGAATGCTTGCTTGAGTGACTTGAATCTACATACACTTCCTCACAACAACGTCAACGTCCAGAGCTGAAGTTACGTGAGTGAGTTTTTCTTCACCCACGAAGAGCCATCGAAAAAAATGAAATGAAAACGAACAGACTTTTATATTGATTCAAAGATTTATGAGCAAAAAGTAATTTTACTTGAGTACATAATTAATGTGTAGAAATAAGATTGGAATTGGAAGGACGTTCTGCAGTGAAACATGTGTGACGTCACCACACCGGAAGTTGTGTTTCCCACCGGAAGTCCCCAGACTTTGCCCGTTGAAGTGGTGACCATCTTCACGTTGTGCCACACTGAAATGATTTCATACACCAGTGGAGTGGGTTGCTTTCATGTTTTCGCCCCCAGTGTATTGTTTCTTGCGATACTTTTTTTTTTGGATCAAAAAACTTGAAAAAATTCTGGAGAGATTCTGTGAAGAATTTCTTTGTGATCACGTGTGAGTGATTTGGTACGTACTAACATGTGCGCTCACTTTTTCGGCATTTTCATTCCGACTTGACAACAGCTGGTTTTGAGGTCTTGTGTGTATTTGAACAGTTGAAGTTGCCACACACATCAATGCTGTTTTTTCTCACTTGAATTGGTGAACCCTGAGTCTGAAGTTTCTGAATCAAAGCACGAGACGAACGAAATTTTTGAATGACCTGTGCGCAGGTTTTGCGGTTGTATCACACACACACACACACACACACATACACACGCACATACACACGCACATACACACGCACACACGCACACACATACACACACGCACACACACACATACACACGCACACACACACATACACACACACACACACACACACACACACACACACAGAGAGAGAGTTTCGCCTTGCTATTTCTTCCCGTTCCCAATTATCTTGGGGGCATGACAAAGATTTACCTTTTGCAACAGATATTGGTGTCTGGATCAAGGATCTTCCTACACGTATCGTTTACTTTCCCAGTATCTTGTGTCTCATTATATTTTTAACAGGCTCTAATTTTTGCGACTGCGCGACAGTCGTTCGGATCAGTTTTCGCAGTGTTAGCGACGCCCTGCGGTGTGCGGTGGAAGCCGTGTTGGCTTCTCGTCTGCTGACACTGCCCACTCACTTCACACTCACGTGGTTGGGATCATTTTGCGGATTTTACGGATCCATGGGAGGAGGGGGAGTGAGATGTGATTGAAGCCCAACCCTGCGGAGTGGAAGTTCCGACCTGAACTTGGAAGAAAATGAAACGCGGTTACCGGCCATGCACAGATGTGGAGATCCACGATCTTTGTAATTACTTCGTTGCACTCAAATGGGGAGATAAATTGTTGTATTGACTATTTGAGCGTCAGGGGGGCCGGGGGCCCACCCCCCAGATCCGCTGAAAACGTCTCGAGCAGATCCAGGGGGGGGGGCAAAAAATCAATGATAAATTTACCCCGCCCCCTATTTGAACTTAACATGGACGTTGTTGCTTCTAGCATTTGGAAGTCAATTTCAACACCCTGGGCCCAAATCGCAAGGTTGGAGTTTGCCCCATCCCCAATATGTACCCCTCCCCCCACCTGATTGTAATCTGAATCCTCATTGGACGCGGCAGACAATGGCTGTCCTCGCGGAAAGATGACCCGGTGTCGCAGGTCTTGGGTTTCTGGGAAGGTTCAATTTCCCATTGTGGTGCGTGGAAATCCAATGCGTTTCTGGTCGCTAAACTTGTTGAGACTCGAGACCGTTGTGTAGATCTACGAGTCGGGTCGCGCACTCCAAAAACTTTTTTTTTGACGGGATTGGACTCAATTCCTGTGGAGTAGCAATTTTCATAAATTTAGATTTCTGGTACAACTTAACGGGAGGAAGCAGGCCAAACTGAAGATGATCACGCAGGTTCTCGTTGTTTGGGGCCTGCTTCACGCTGGACGCACCAGGCGTTGCGTCTGTGCGCTGGTCAGGGAACGCTGCGTCAACTTGGCGACGCAGCGCCTGCTGGCGTTTGTAGCGGCGCAGTCGGGCCCTGGGCGGCGGCGCAGTGCGTGACGCCTCCCGCGGGGGTCGGGCCTGGGCCGGCCCTGTGCGCTCCGTGGCCCCTTCGCCTGTGGTCCACGCGGGGGGCACATTACCTTCCTTTGTGTCCACGCGAAATGAAATAATATTGAATGACTCGCATTGTCACGTTTATCAAGTTGAGAGCACGCAGGCCTGAACAGGAATCGTGGAAATTGACAGGAAGAACTTGGCTGCTCTGAGACTGAGACCAGGCGTGTTGTGTCGATGACAGACGCACGGAGATCCACGTGCAAGTCCCGACTCATCCGACGTCCTGTCCTCCCGTGTTCGTGCTGCAGAATTCAGAGCCCAATGACAGACAGGCATTTTTGTGGGCTCTTCATTGAGTCACACAGCACACGTCACCGGGTGAGTCAAATTCACCCAAATGCGAATTGCTTTGTGCAATGTAGGTTCGAATTCGTGTGTGTGTGTGTGTGTGTGTGTGTGTGTGTGTGTGTGTTGAGGGGGGGGTAACCAGCCATGTGCACGTGGGTTCGGAACACGCCACGCATGCGCGGCGCCCTCGGCTCGCGACGACACGAGGCTTCCTCCCCTCGCGACTGTCCTCGCACCCATCACCACTCAGCGCGGTTCCACGCTCTCCCTTGTCGTGTCCATTTGTATGGCAGATGACGCTGGCACGCAAGACAAAAGTTCTGTGCGAGATTGTCAGATTGTCAGGGGCAAGTAGAGTGGGTCAGGGTGCTGTGCAAGGACACAACCCTTGCTGCTGCAGGGTCGCAAAAGATCCCTGGATCCACCCAGCCTTGCTCCACCAAGATGGCGGAAGGTCCCTGGATCCACCCCTGGCTCGATCCACCCCTGGCTGCAGCAGCGCCATGGCAAGGTGATCAAAGGGGTGCCGGGGATGGATCTCGCTGATGGAAGCCGAGGGTAACTGACCGCTAATGCGAGAACCGACATTGACCTGGGAGCGACCTGCTTCTCGTCCGAGCCGCAGCGTGAGGTGGAAAACGCCGCGTCTGAAGAACGCTGCGTCTCGGTGTGGGCGTCGTGCGCTGCGTTCCTCTGCGCGTCAATAGGCACTTCGTCATTGGACACTACGTCATTGGACACTACGTCAGTGGACACTGCGTCAGTGGACACTGCGTCAGTGGGCATTGCGTCATTGCTTGCGTTGCAGTGACCCTTTGGTGTGCACCCCACCCAACCTCAAGCAGTTTTCACATTGATGACGCGCGGTCGTTTTCTTGACGTCGGCGTCAAAAATTTAACATTGCACCCAATGGTGGAAATTTTGACGTCAGCGCAAAAAACAACCGTGCGTCACCTCATGTGAAAAAACCCCAACTCAGAAACTGTGTCGTCACGTGACGTGACGTGTACAGTGTGAAACAACCCGTCCCGTAGCAGCGTGCAGACCATCGGGGGGCCCTTGGCCCGGATTCCTGGGCGGAATCTGGCTGCCAGTAGCGGCGGGATGGTGGAGCTGCCCCGCCCGTACGCCAGCTGGCCCCGGCTCCGTTATGTAACAGTCGGTGCAGACCCGACGATGACGATGATGGTAGCCAGGGCCACGGGAGCGTTATCGCAGAATTATGATGGAAATGCTGGAGGAATTCGCTCTGGCTCCAAGGCTGACGTTTCGGACCCAAAGCTACGCGCAGGAATCTGTGTCAGTTCGGGTGTGCTGAGGATGTTGTTTTTTTTTTGCTGGGAACGTAACCATTGATATGTGCGCGTGAACGTCAAAATTCCTGTTGGAAAAAATGGCACGTGAGCATCGAACATGGATTTCAGTTCCAGAATGAAGTGGACTTTGAAGACTTTGTGGCGCAGAATCTTTGCGTGATTTGCTCAGTGTTGTACACACGTGCCTTGTCTTGTCGTGACCTCCTGGCGTGTGCGTTTCCCACTCGTGTGAGGTTGGTTTACTGCGCGCGCGCGCGCGCGCGCGCGTGTGTGTGTGTGTGTGTGTGTGTGTGTGTGTGTGTTTGTGTTGGGGGGCGACAGCAATGTGTGCGAAGTTCCACTTCGGGATCATGAGGTGGTGCAGAACTCCGGAGATCGGGGCAGAACAGCCCCACTTCCGGCGCTCGGAACCCGTGTCAACTTCCGTCGCTTGAGCTCAATGCACATGTTCCAAACGTTGCGTCCCTCTGACTGACCATGGACGTTGCGTCGCAGGCAACAGGCCAAACAGGGGCGTTTCCAACAGACCTCGGACCCCTTCGCCTCAGTGCCCCCCGCAGTACTCACTCACGCTCCCCGTGAGTAAACCCATCAGCATTTAACCCAGGCCGAGTCCCATCCCTCACTGATTTCTTCTCTCCATCCCCTCGCACCTACTAACATGTAACTCGAGCTGGCCCAGTTGGCACGGCGTTTTGGGTGCAGCAGCCAGGGGCGGATGTGTGGGGCGTGGCTCCCACGCACGCACACACACACATACACACAGACACACAGACACACACACACACACACACACACACACACACACACACGTAGCGGCAGCTGAATGCACGCTTTGAACAAAAAGCCTGTGTTGCAACCGGCTCCCTTGACCCACCAATGCTGGCTCCGCCCCTGACAGCCAAGTCTGATTTTGAAGACGCATTGGGATGTTGGTTCACAAGTGAATCACTGGAAGGGGCAGGATCATAACTCTAACACAGCGCTGTTTTTCTCACCTATTCCCTTCGCTACAAAGTTTTCTCGCCTCGCTCGGGTCAGCGGGGGCCACAGCGCCCACCCAGCCCGTAAGGCTCGTTTTCCCCGAAGATCCAGCACCCGTGAATTCTCCCTGCGTCACGAGTTGCATTTGACTGACGAGTGCGATGTATCAGGTCCGGGGTGAGAAGGACACGGAGCAAGTGGAGCTGAACTTTGTGCAGTCGGCTTCAGCACTGGGCTGCACTGACAAAAAAATTGCGCAGATTCACAGTGTATCAGACGGGAGTGAAGTGACACTGTATGACGCAGATCGCTTTATGACCCAGCGGTTCCTTAGCGACGCGTGGCACGACGCATCCGGGTTCAATCCGACCACGTGACGCGGCTCCACGTGACCAACGGATGAGCAATTTCTTCCTTCAACGGAAAGTCGCAAACGTTCCCAAAATTTTGAAGACAAAATGTGAGACTGAAGACGAGAGAAATTCCTAGGGGGGGGGGGGTCCATTATTGCTGCTGAGAATTTCATTTGCAGGTAACTGGTCCCGCTGCTGGGTTTCCGTTGTTGTTTACGGGTGAAACGCGTGTAGATTGTTCCCACCATGTGTTGGGGCCCATCAGGCGTCAGAGAGGCCGGGTCCACGTAGAATGCGTTGTGCGTTGCGTCGCTGAACAAGCACAGGGACGCTGCGTCGTTGACTGGTGCAGGAACGCGTCCCGCGTGAACCTGGCTTTAGTCGCTTTTGCGCAAGACGTAAGCACACCGCAGTGAGTATTGTGAGTACTCATGGGGCTGGGGGCAGTACTCGTCATGCTCATGTGCCTCTGTAGGCAAACTGGTAATGAGAGAAGAGAATAGTGAAGCACCGTGTGTGTGTGTGTGTGTGTGTGTGTGACAGACTGAGAGAGAGACAGATGGACAGAGAGAAATATAGGAAGAAAGAAGGATAGAAAGAAGGAAAGAAAGAAAGTAGGATAGAAAGAAAGAAAGAAAGAAAGAAAGAAAGAAAGAAAGAAAGAAAGAAAGAAAGAAAAAGTCACGCGCTCCTTTCTGCGTGGTGCAGCCAATGTGTAAATCACCTTCTGTGCACAGATGTTCCTGCAGCAGAAGATCCTGCAGTGCCTCGCAATGCTGCTGGGAACGCAGAAGGGAACCCTGCACCTCGGTGCCTCTCTTCTCAGATTTACACCCCCTTCTCTCCGTCCGACAACAAACGGAGCCCTGCGTCTGTTTCGAAGCTTCCGCGAGTTTTTCTGTTTGTTTTCAGGCAACACACACAGGCCAGTAAATCTATCTGTTATTTGAGCAGCGAAACAGGAAAGAATGTCGAAATGTTGCCAGCCGCAGCCGACGTTTCAAAGGCTGAACTTCGCGTGTTGCCTGAGCCTGCCGTGAACAGGGCAGAACACAGGCCTGTTTCACACTGTATACTGCGTCATTCTTGACGCAACGCCCATTGGGCTGCGCAAGAATACAATAGAATGGATCTGGTGTGAAACAGGGGACATTTCATCCACCTTGCCATATACAGCACTACCACATGGTGCTTGCCCTAAAGGGACTTCGCACAATGAAAAACGCCAAGGGATGCGATGGTGCGGGTTTCCGTTCCTGGATCCCCGGAAGAAAGGAACAAGTCTGAGGATGCCATTCCCTCTTTGACCCTCACGTAGCGTTTTTGCGGGGTCAGGCGTCGGGAACTTCCGCTGTTGTGACTTCCGCGCGTGCCACGGTGGATCCGGACCTTGGAATCCGGTGCACGGGATCCGGGGCCCGTCAGGGGGGCTCGTCTCCCCGGCGCGTGGCGGGCTCCTCGCCGGGGCCGCAGCCTCGTGGCCCCCGGGGCGCGTGGCGGGGCTCGCGGCGGGGCAGAACCCGAGCAGCTGGCGTCGCTTTCATGACCGGCAGACGCGGCGATAAATCTCTCACCCCCGGAAGTGGATCCAGGACCTTCAGGACCCCACTCTAGGACCCTCAGGACCACATCCAAACCCCTACTCAAAACACATGAAAAATGCCATGGAGCTCTCAAGCGCTTGATGTCTTTGTTCAAACTCACATTCTTTGTGTCCTACAATGTGATTTGTCCATTGATGTCCAATAACGAAGCTTCAATCTGACGTTGAAGGTGAATGAAAAACACGCATGGAGGATTCTGAACAAAACCAAGTGATGTTCAAAAACACCGACGCACACACAATGCTGTTGTGGAAAAACGTTTCAACGCTTTGAATAAAAGGCTTTGCTGCCCTTTTTCACCCCAATCCAGATTGGCTGGAGCTGGGTGCGGGTAATAGGGGTTCTTTGTCTCTCCCTGATCTACCCGCGTGTTGTTAGTTATGACAGTAGGCAGCGGTTCCCTCTTCACTGCGTGCAGCGCGGGCTGCAGAATGCGGGCGGAACGCTTGGATCCGGTGGTGTGCGCTGTGGGGATCCAGGTGTGCGTGTGTGTGTGTGTGTGAAGAGGGTGGCAAAATCTGTGGGTCAAGCAACAGGGAAGACTTGATGATTGAATGACACGCATGCATTTTGCTTTGAAACTTTGACAGCAGCGCTGCTGCTCAGAAGAGGAAATGCAACAAAATGTCTGAAGGAGGGGATGAGAGGAAGAAAGAAAGGACGAAAGTGAAAAAAGAGAGAAAGAAAGAAAGGACGAAAGAAACAAACAAAGAGCAGAAAGAAAGAAAGAAAGAAAGAAAGAAAGTAAGAAAGAAAGAAAGAAAGAAAGTAAGTAAGAAAGAAAGAGAAGAAAGAAGGAAAACAAATAAACAGAAGGAAAGACAGAGCCCTGGGGGTGTCTCTGGATCCGGATCCTCTGGAGGATCGAACCCCGTGCCTCCCCCCCCCCCCCGCGGTGACGTGTTTACTCGCACCGACACGCGCGGCCAGCTTTTTTATGCACGACTCAGCGGAGCCATCAAAGCATTCGGGGTCCCAAGTTTCGTAGAGTGAAGCCAAAATGTCCAATCCAAACGAAAAACGTTGAAACGTGTGAAAAAAAAATGGACAGTGCAATTCTGTTTTTGTACTCCCCTGAATTTGCACTGAAAAGCCGAGAAAGTTTTCCAACTGGAAAACTGGCTTTGCAGATTGTTCCGTGTGTAGGAGGATAGGGTCTGGAGTCCTTGTCTCCTGGATCAGGACTCGAGAATTCCTGGAGCCAAGCCCCTGATCTCCCGCCCCGAGAACCAGAGTGCAAAAAGCTTGATCTCGCGTTCTGGCAATTCTCGAGATCTCCACACGCAGCTGACTGCAAATTCTCGCAATCCCTGCCTGGATCAGGGGAGGATCCAAAATTTGGCAGAGGACGTGAAAATTTTTCAGCCTTGCGACCCCAAAAATTTTGGGAGGGGCTTGGGAGGGGCTGCGCTGGCAGGCGTGGACCCTCCGGATCCCTGGATCCACCAGGACCCCAGGTCCCAGGATCCTCCCCTGTGGATTTTCGAACAAGGCTTGAGTTGAGCAAACGCGACGAGAATTCCGATCCCCGCACAGAAACCACTCAGGGCTTTATCATCAAACTTCAAGTGCAGTTTGTGGTGAGAGATCCTATTATCGCTCGGGGCGTTTTTGCGAGAAACAACAAACCGGTGCAGGTTGGAGTCGGGTTGAACTGAGGGAGGCAAAGCTCGGGAATTTTTGGCCGTCGCCACGCGCTGCGTCATACGCCTCGTCACCACGGCGACGTTGGCAGTGAGGATACAGACGGCGCGAGCCAAAACTCCCTATTCTCATCTCCCTCAAAGGTGTGGCCCACGTGGAATCGTCCACTTCCTGCGCGCATACAGAATCCGCACTTCGCGCAGATGAAGCAACACGTGACCTGAAGAGGTTTCATTGATCAGAGGGCACATACGTTTGCACGCTTGATTATCAGCCGCGGTAGCGGTCTGATATTGATTTGCCCCTGTATCCGCGTCCGTCCATCTTGGGCAGACAAAACCTCCGTTTTACCCCTGTTCCAGTGATCACAGACTGGAATCACAGTGGGTGCAGACACCCTTTGGGGT
>JAAUXT010149121.1_pt1 | contig 10589 bp, 11 predicted proteins | sample 7278171 | NCBI WGS metagenome assembly JAAUXT01 (sample SAMN14350112, study PRJNA611818) | marine sediment metagenome | isolation source: surface marine sediment (1.8m) | place: French Polynesia: Moorea | collected 2018-08 | reverse complement strand
GTTGAAGAGTACAAGTTGGGGTGTTGGATGGTTGAGTGCGTTTCAATCGAGTGCATTCCGTGTAGTGTGTGATGGCCTCCAAAGATGGCTCAAATGGGCTGAAAAATGGATTTTGCTGATCTGATGGGTTGTGAAAAGTTGGAAATTATTTTTGACAGATCACAAATTCCTTTTCATGGTAGTTTGGCAGAGTATTTACGACTTCTTTGGTGGTGTTCATTTGCAGATCGATCGTGTTTAAAAATTTTCAAAATGCAAAAAGTGCATTTTCAACTTTTTTGTTTCTCGACCGATTTCAACTTTGATCACAGATTCTTGGAGGGTATGACAGGGGGAATCTTTGTGATATGGTTTTGGAGACATTTGAGAAATTGGGCTACATGTGTCATGCGCACGTGCGCATTTTGGGCTACTTTTGGCATGCTGAGTGATAATTGGGTTCGGATCACCGCTATCTCCATGGAGTTATTTTTGCTAATGAAGTATCACTTTCGTTTTCATCTCGTTCCAAGTTTCAAACAGATACACGAGCCCAATTTTGTCCCATGTTCTTGTCTTCTGGTCCCCCAATCAAAACTCCACTTGGCAAGAAGAACGATCAACGTCAATGGGCTTCAATTCTCGCCAATATTTTTTCATTCAAGCAATCGCAAAGCGAAACTGGTAATTTACTACACTGCGTGTCATTTGTGCGAAATCATGACATCTGCCCACTTGTTTGAGAAACTTCAAGCAATTCAGTAAACAAACGAAGCTCCAGATAAAAGTTGAAACCCCATATTATCGCCCGTTGCCTGTGTGGATATTACCTGAAAATCTCCCGCTGTTGCATCCCAAGAGATTTTACACACTTCTGTATGCTTTCAAGTCTTTGCTTCTGTATCTTGGTTGGAAGAATATACACGACAATGCTTTCGAAATTTGAGTTTCGTCGAAGTTTTGGGCGTTTGTTTACGGGCGCGGCCATGTTGTCATGCAGTCTCCAAACTTCGAAATGAAGAAAAGTACACAAGCAAGCTTTATCAAAATATCTGAACTATGCAGCGTTAAAGTGAGATAAAAATTAACATACTGTTGACTAATTTCGCTCTATCGCCTCGAAGTATGACAACATTATACACATTTGTTTGAAGGTTCAAGAGTTTACGTACTGAATGTCAAGGTCGTTTGATGGAGTCTGAACTTTCAACAGGATAAAATGCCCTTGTTAAGGTTTTGTGCCGTAACTGTGGCTGCTCGGGCAACAAAATTTGTGCCAGGTAGGGACCAAATGTTGTAGATTACCAAAAACAGACAATTTCCCTCGGTATTGTGCAAAGAGTTGCTTTTCCAGTGTTTTTCCGCTTGGTCTGATACCGGCATTTGTCATCTGTGAAATCAGCTCTAGATTGCGTGTTCAACCAAAGCAGACCTGCCGAATCGTTCTGACAAAGCCGTAAACAAACAGTTTTTGGACAGTCCCTCAAACATGATTCACAAGCAAAGGCTGTTACTTTGATTTCCGTGCTGAGAGAAGCTGGTGGGACACGAGGGTGATACCACCAATGCTGGCGATCCGTTCATTCAGATCCAAATATTTTAATGGACATCTATCTTGAAAGTCGGTGTCCACAAATTGGCGCACAACATGCGTACCAATTTCCAAAGGTGATACAACATGCTTTACCGAACCGCCAGCATTGGTATCACCCTCGTACGCTAATAGACTTGGATGAACGAGGGTGTTATCATTTCTGTTTGTCATATCAAGCAAAGTTCAAACCATTTGCCCTGTTTCCTTTGTGCACACGCACTTCGATGAGCACAGACAATGAAATCGATTGCATCGAATCTGGTCTCCATCAAATCCAGACACTCGTAAGATCTACGAGAATTGTTTCACTTCTGGCAGGACTGTGATTTCGCTTTGTTTACATTCTTGACCGCGTGACAGATGTTGTTTGCTGTCTTTCAGTTGCTCGTCAGGTGAGAGTCGTCGCAAGAAAGCACTCTTCTCAGCCAAATAGAAATCATTGGTACGTTCAGACTGCTTTTTCAAACACAGAACTCTTGTGCACAACGGTCGGTGTCGCAAAAGTCAGTTGGAAATATTTCAGTTTGTGATGATATTTCATTTTCAGTCTTTCTCGAAGCAATGATTCCTACAAATGGAACCGAAGGGTGTGCAGTGGGCTCGAGATTCGTCGGAGTGGAGCCCTACCGAAACATAGGACCGCGAGTGACTTTGCTTTCGTCTTGTGTGACCACAAACTTCATGGATTGACATCCGGAAACACAAATGCCTCTTTGGGATCGTGTGGATCATGCGACATTTTGGATGGATGCAGAGTCCATGCAAAGGATTTTTGTGCTTCATCAAGTGGTTGGGATCCCAGTCAAGCTGAAGAGAAAGACGTGTGTCAGCAATACAACCCTGTGACGCTTGGGTTGCATTCAAGCTCATCTTTTGGTGGACCGTTAAGTTTTGTCGGAAGAAAAAGTCCCTCAATGCTTGGTGCTTACAAGTCATTCAGTACGTATTCCCATGACACGACGTGGATAGTGCTGCGCAGCTTTCACACCGGTGTCCGGCTTCATGAGGAAGCCAAGTCGAAAGCGGAAGAATCAGTGAAAGCGCTGATAGAAGAAGCGAAGGAGAAGCTGAGCGAAAAGGACAAAAAGCCCAAGGAAGAAAGAAAACCACTTGAAGAGCAGGTCGTTCAAGCTCTCAAACCGTCGCCGAAACCAGATCCATTGGCTGCTTCCGTGACTGAGGAACCCAAACCGAAGCTTTCTTTGAGGGAACGGTTCGTTCACGAAGTGAAACACTATTACAATGGATTCAGGCTGCTATTTATTGATATTCGGGTTTGTACCCGCCATCTGTGGCGACTTCTCAGGGGAAAGAGTTTGACCAGGAGAGAGAGAAGGCAGGTAGGCACACGCAAACAAGTTGTCTGGTCCTGTGTGTTTGTAACTCATGACGAAGCGTCTCCGAGACAGATCTGTTCGAGATTTATGATACGAAGTGGAAGATTTTTTTTCTCGTGAGAAATGAAGAGAAACCCTTGTGTTGAATATGTCATGTGACTTCCCTTTTTCAGTTGGTGCGAACGACTGCTGACATGTTTCGCTTGGTTCCCTTCTCCGTTTTCATCATCGTTCCCTTCATGGAGTTCCTCTTGCCCGTCGCTTTGGCTCTTTTTCCCAACATGCTGCCAAGCACATTCGCAGAGGAATCCAAAGAGGTAAAAGAAACACATTGCTTCAGAACAAACCTGCCAATTGTGAGTCGTTGAATGCACAGGTTGTGGGGTTCCAAGCGTTTGGCGCCATTCATTGTTGCAAGTGTTGTGTTTTTCCTCTCTCGCAGAAAGCCAAACAACGAAAGCGCTTGAAAATGAAGTTGGAAATGGCAAAGTTTTTGCAAGACACCGTGGAAGAGATTTCCCTCCAAAAAGAAGGGGCGGAGAGTGGGAAGGTTCACGAGTTCAAGAATTTCATGGAAAAGGTGAGGAATGCAATTGACATAGCAAATACCGTCTCTCCACCCGATCTGATGGCCGTTTTGTACGACACACTGTGCCGGTGCCTCTCTTTGTGCGTTCTGCCCCGATATCAACCATGGTGGGAGACTCCCCTGAAGTCGTTGTCGTTTCGTGTTCAGTCACCGAAGACTGAGCTTGCGTGACACGGCTGCACATTGTGAGTTGGTGCAACCGAGATCTGTGTCGCGTGACCCGAGAACAGTGGATTCTTGGGGGTTTTTATCTGACTTGCCTCAAGCTCTGAAGTGGTTCACAGATCCGGAGCACGGGAGTCACGACGACGACGGAGGAGATCCTCAGGTACTCGAAGCTGTTCCAGGACGAGATCACGCTGGACACGCTGCAGCACAACCACCTGGTGGCGCTGTGCAAGCTGCTCGACATCCAGACGATCGGCACGACGGCGTTCCTGCGGTTCCAGCTGCGCATGAAGCTGCGCCAACTCGAGGCGGACGACAAGGTACGAACAACGGCTCATGTTCAGAAGACAACACAGGACTGGAGCAGCCGAATCGGAGACCCCATTCGACATCTCCACTCAATCTTATTGATTATCCAGCAAAACAATGTTGCCTGAATCGTTCGGAAAGTTTACACTTACTTGCGCTCCCCCCCTACCCAGTCTGCACTCCCTTGTTTTTTCATTGTGTTTTGCGATTTATCAAAACCAGATGATCAAGAAAGAGGGCATTGAAACACTGACTGTGTGGGAACTGCAGGAAGCATGCCGAGCCAGAGGTAATCATATCCGTCTCTTCTTTTTCCCGTTTCCCTTGTGAAGTAGTAACATGCTCCAGGTTTTGATTGAAGAAACTGGTGAGCTTTGGACATTTGGCTGACCGCACCATATTCTTGTGTTTGCTCAGGCATGCGCGCTGTTGGGGTGTCGGTGCACCGCATGAAGCTTCAGCTGCAGCAGTGGCTCGACATGCATCTGGAACACAAGGTTCCCACGTCGCTGCTGCTGCTGAGCCGAGCCCTTTATCTTCCTGAACAACTGTCCACTGAAGAACAGCTCAAAGCCACCATATCAAGCTTGCCTGAAACAACGGTAAGTTCGTTGTCATCGGCTATTTCATTGAACGTCTGTGGTCAATCTTGCTCGCAGCAACAAGCACGTGTTGTTCTCCTGGACCTCGCGCGATATGCATTTTGTTCCTCAGGCTGAAGAGGCGAAGGTGAAGATTTCGGAGGTGGCTGGTGAGCGCGTTGACAACGAAGCCAAACTGAAGGTGATCCGGCAGGAGGAAGAGGCCATCAAGAAGGAGAAGCTGGTACGTCGATTGTCAAGGGTGGAAAGAGGGACAGTGTGTGTTTGTCTCAAGCTGGCTTGTGTCAATGTAAACTACCTTTCGGTTCGCCCACAGGAAGCGAAAAAAGCAGAAGAGGAGGAAGAAAGGAAGAAAAAGGAAGAGGAAGAAGCGAAGAAACTTGCCGAGCTGCAAGAAGCTGGCATTGACATGGAAAAGGTGGTGTTTCTGGTTGGCATTGACGCGCACAGGTCAGTTTGATATGTTGGAAGGATATCGCGGAAAAACAATTGTCTGTGAACTTTCAGGAGCAACTGGAACCAATTGGCAAGACTCCTGACATAACTGAACCGAAACCAGAAGAGATACTTGTTGACAAGGCTCCGGTGATGATGGAGAAAGCGGAAGAAGGTAGTGTGATCAAATTCAGGTCTCAGACGTTGGCAACGCCTACTTTGCCGAGTTGACAGCAATGAGCAGAAACGTCAAAACTGTTTTTCGTCACCACACGGATTTTCATACTGCAGTGCCAATCGTCTTCTTTTCTGCAGTGATTGTTGAGAAGATTGAAGAAATTTCAACTAAAGACCTGGAAGAGCTCGAAGAAGTTCTCGAGAAAATATCGGAAGAAAAATTGTCCAAGAAAGCAGAGAGCAAAGATCTCAAGGAGCTCGAAGAAGATGTGGAGGCGTACAAAGACGTGAGTGGGAATGTCTTGCTCACATTTCAAAAATGTGTTCAATGCCAGAAAGTTTTGTGCAGCAATAACATTTGAAGCCTCATCTTCACGCAGAATCTGAGTCAAATCAAGGAAGTGGTTCAGTCAGGCAGCATGAAAGAAGAACTGAAGGAATCGAAAGCAGCGAAACGTCTTTCCAAGCGCGTCGACGCCATGGTGCATTATCTGCATGAACACATGGAAAAGCTGCACGAGGAGAAAGCTTCGTTGCAGGTAGTTGCGTCTGATTTGCTTTTCTGTGCGATCATCGACGCAAATTGACTTTTGCACCTGAAAACGCCTGCAGATCACCCCATCGTGGAGCACAATGGCTCAAAGTGCTTTGTTTTCGACATCGACTCGCCCCAAAATTCGATAAAGATGCTGTGAGCATGTAGATTGGTGTGTGCGGGGGGAATACCAGTGCCTTCTCTTTGATGCAACGAGTGACGATTCCTCTTGCGGGCAGGGGAGGTGGTGTGCTCGCAAAAGGTTTGCGGGCACAGCTTTAGTGAGACGTTCAGAGGGACGTTTCTGAGCATGAAACAGTACCACTCTTTTTGTCTTTGTTTCAGGAGGACATAGAGGTGGAAGAGGTCAGAATAAAGCACAGAAAGAGTGAAGATGAACGACAAGAGCTTCTCGAAACCATCCAAGGCAAAAAGTGAGCAAAATCTTGACAGATAAAGTCTCCAAATGTTGTTCTCACGGCCGCCCTGATGCCTATTGTGCGGTCACTGTGGGTGACAGTGATGTTCGTGGCGGCCACTCGTCTTCAATACATTTGTTCGACCTGCCTCAAAATGCCCAGCTCCTTCTCTTTGCGTAAAGCTGCCATCATATCAGTCTTGTACAACTGTTGGTCTCACTATCTGTGTCTGTGTCCTGAGCAGACAGAGCTTGATGACGATCAACGACCTGGTGTTGGCGATGAAGCGCATGCAGAAGTTGTCGGATGAGACGAAGCTGCAGCGCATTGCAGAGTTCCTTGACGAGGATCGAGACGGCTCCGTCGACATCGAGGACGTGCTCAAGGTGAACGAGCTGTGTGTGCATGCGTGTGTTTGTGTGTGTGTATGTGTGTGACAGACATTGTGGAATGAAAATGACTGTGAGGACAGAATCGAAAGCCAACCAACCAATTTTCGTGGAAAGCCAAACTTGGTTGTACAGCATACAAGCCTCAAATTCGCCCCCGAAGACAGACTCAAATGGTGCATCTCTGCTTTTGTTTCCGCCCATCAAAGAAGTTTTGGGTTGAGATTCACCTTTTGAGGAAACAAACGTTTGTCCCTTTTTCCAGCAAATTTTTGAAGTACGTATTTTGGTGTTGTCTGAATCTTTGTTGTGTTTCCTATTTCTCCGTTCGGCATTGCTGAACTTTATTTTTCAACTTTGGTTGCTCCGTGTTGCTCCCTTCAGTTGTTTGCTTGTTGTTTTTGGCTCGAATAATTGATCACCTCTTCAAAATAACGTTCTTTTTTTGTTGTGTCAGTTTTTCGGCATTGCTGATGTGGGTGTGTTCTTGTTCAAGGTGATTGAGCTGCTGGGGCAGGAAAATGTCAAGATTCAGCCGGACCAGATGAAGGAAATCATTTCTCTGCTGCGAAAGGAAACACAGCTGGAGGAGGAAGCGAAGCAGCAGAAGGAGAACGCACAGCCGGCACCCGCCTCATCAGTTGAGCAAAAGCAGTGATCTCTGTGATACGACATTCCTTCCTCCATTGTTGAAGCGCTTTGTTTTGAATCACGACGTCGCAGTCGCTGCCTCCCTGAGTAGGTGACCTGTCAAGTCTCAGAAGTGGGGCAGCCCGATGTCGAATGGTGACTGATTGGGGTGTTTGCCTCGATCCGTTCGGCCTCCGGATGAACAAATGTGCAGCTCACCCGGATGGCCAAGAAAAATACCGGTGCACGGGTTTTGGACTCTCGCTTGTGCAGTTGACCAATCAACTCTCATGAGAGAGGCTGATTTTTTTTTCCTTGACCTACCGTTCGAACAAAATTTGGTGATATTTTTTCCCCAATGGCATCGAAAGTTCGATAAGTGCGAACAGTTTGCCCAATTATGTTCGGAAGACGAGTATTTCTGCTCATTTCCTGTTCATACTTCACAATTTCGCTTCATTCCTCCCAGAATTTCAGGCTATCGACAGCCTGACACACCTGCAACTAGGAAATTTTATTTGCAATGGTCAAGCAATCTTGCGAGGAATTGCTCAGTTCCTGTTCGTTGTTGTCTTGCTGGTTTTATTTCAGTGTCAGAAATAATTATACTGCAAATAAAAATGTTCAATCTATTTCTGAACGAGCGCGTATTTATTTCGGAGACGTGCAATATCTCCCGGGTTGTCACGGGTGACTGATTTTTCATTTTTTTGCTGGTCAAATCCACAGAATTGATGATTTTTTTTCATGAAAATGTCACAAAACGTTGCCTGCACGTTTCGAGTTTGTTGGTTTTGACGAAGACTGGTTCTATTTCACGCGCTGGGTGAAAAAAGCCAAAACGCTGCGACACGATGACATGCAGGCCAATGCGTACCAAGAAATGCCCCCGACCCCACCCTGCCGCTGCACACACAGATACTCAGACTGCTTCGTGATTTGCAGGCAGACGGTATGACAGCACGAAAATTCACTTGGTGAAGGAATGACATGATACCTGTGGTTCTCTGAACAACCAGCACTTACGAAGGAAATTTTCTCTTGCTCACAAATGTTGCGATACACGTGCCAGAAACTGATCACGTGTAGACCTGCGTACATGACGCACGTCAGTGGATCCTATATTTGCTCAACCGTGACCTTTTGTGCACAAAGTGGAGCTCGTCACAGAAAATGATAAAATTGGTAAGATTATTTTTCTAACAGTTCTTTGCAATCACATGTGTATGGTCGCAACTTTGTAGAAATGGGGTCTCACTTCGCAAAAAGTGGCTCCCGTTCAATTGCATGTGCACACAACTCTTTTCTTGACCATTGGTCTCGAAAAGTCACTGTGTGATTTCAGAGCAGCATGAGAACCCTGTGCTCATCTTTCATCCAGAATTGTGAAAATAGAACAGGTGTGTAGGACAATAGCTGCAGAATTGACAGATTCACATGTGCCGTGCATGGAAAGCTCCTTGGCTTGGACGGAACCAAGTCTTCTGCCGTCGATTCGGAAGCGTGTCACCTGGCGATCGATTTCCTCACAAAGCTCATCATCTGTGTACATATTGCGGCACGCTGGTTGCGTTTTGTTTCGCAAAACGAAAATATCCCTTCGCGTGGGAGTATGTAAACCAACAGCGTGCAATTGCCATGAAAAGCCAGTCGTGACTGCACAGATGCAATGGTCTTTCTTGCACGGATGTGGGGCTGGAGGGTACTTCCCCTGTGCACCTGCTCATGAAGGGCCACTCGAACAATGACCAATTGAGGTTTAGACCACAAGGTACCAAAACAAGAAGTACCAAAGCAGTCTCACTTCTTTTTTGGTATCTGTACTGTGAACTGTCTTGGAAGAATGGAATGACATTCTGGTCAGACGACTTGGTACCACAGAAAAACCGGAATTTTCCACTTTTTGGCAGCGTGCGAAGTATCTGCAGATAAGCCATTTTTTGGCAGCAGAAAAATATCTTCCTCATTTTCAGCACCATGCCACTATCTGGGATTTTTAATCTTGATTTTGCAGTCATTATGACAGAGGGGGCAATTGGATGAGACCACCCAGCACCTCTGGTCTGAGAAAATTTCTGAAAATGCCTGTGTTCTGGCAGGGAGTAGCCAGTCTGCTGTCGGACTTGAAGGAGAGAAAAATCACGAAGATTCCATGGTGCTGCAGGAGTGACTGCCTCGCATGCAAAAAGTCAGATGCAGGGTGGCCCTCCCCGTTGAGCAAAGTCTGAATGATCATGTGTGCTTCGTTGGGAATGTTGGGACATGCATCCATGGTTGTTTGTTGATTGCAAGTTGTTGGCTGTTTACGTTAGTGCATGCACTCTGAACCATGCAACTGTCATAAGTCAGCCATGGATGCAGTTTTGGGGACATCAACATCATGGGCTTGAAAAGCAGCTTCCCATGACAGTATGGATATTTCTGGATGTACATCTCTTTCAGCGCAATTCACACACACACACACACACACACACACACACACACACACACACACACACACACACACACACAATGGTTGGATCATTTTGCCGTCTGCAGGCTGTCATGGAAGTTGTTGAGGCTGTGGAATCTTTTCTTTTGGACCTTCTTACCACAACCTTCACTGCATGGACAGTAGTACGTAGTGAAACCCGGTTCCGGACCAGGAACCCAAGGATAGCAAGCTGCAGCCTCTCGTTGGCAAAAAGCAATTCAAATCTGCACAAAGATGACTTCAAAAGATGCTAAAGAAGATCATGAGCATGACTCGGTTTTCGTCCTTGAGGCAAAGCCGCAGCAAAGCCGCATTGGAATTTACCGCCGGAATAACCCACAGTTACAACCTTGTTTTTCCTTTTGGCCATGCATGTCACCGATCCGCGTGCACCTGGCTCGAATTGCCGTGTGCATGTCACTCGCTGTGACACAAAATGAAACACCACAATCCTCTACTAATTGAGCGGAACTCCTCCAGCTTCTCTGCAGTGTGACACCATCAAGTTCAACCCTCAGGCGTCTCAAATTTTTTCCCCCGTGCCTCTTTCTCTGAACGCATCAGCACCTGCCAGCATAGGACTTCATCGCAGACACTGCCTTGAACCAAGACACCCATGGCCTGCAAGAGTAGATCTATTTCTGATCAGAGAGGGATCACCAACTCTGTGCAAGCACACAAGCATGATATGGACGCTGAAATTCTTTTTGTTGTGCATTTGTCTCCAGCAGAAACATCATATGAGTCTGCATGGAAGAGTGGCTTTGAAAACCTAAGAAAAAATAGCTCCATGGAGCTCGCGGTGATTTACGGAAATTTCAGTTGCTCTGATTTGGGTTGCTGTAGTAGTATTAGGGCCCGTTACTTGGTGCACACTTGGCGTTTCTTTTTCATTTTTTGTCAGAAATTCGGATCAGATTGTGCGAGTGCGCTTTTACCAATGATTTATAGAG
>JAAUXT010007411.1_pt1 | contig 10590 bp, 8 predicted proteins | sample 7278171 | NCBI WGS metagenome assembly JAAUXT01 (sample SAMN14350112, study PRJNA611818) | marine sediment metagenome | isolation source: surface marine sediment (1.8m) | place: French Polynesia: Moorea | collected 2018-08 | reverse complement strand
TGCCTGCTAGCAAACCTTGGGGCCATCCAGAGAACATGAAAGGGACGATGGGGGAGCACCAGAAGTTCAGGGCCCTGCAACCTTACATTCCTATTGGACAGGGCGGACCACTGAAGCCTTCTGCTTTGTGGGTTGAGAACTTCTCGACATGGCCAGAGTGCTACGAATCCCACGCAATAGCGGTGCACATTGTTTTTATATGTTCTCATTTCCGGATGCAAGGAAAGTTCACAACCGACTGCGATGGATCGGTAAGACACGAAAAATGGCAGGAACCAGCGGGAACTCTTTGATGGCTCTTACCGCGTACAATTCAAGTTGTACAAATGTGTCATGAACGCCAAGTGCACATTCACGAGAACTTTCGTGGTTTGCTGCCCGAGAACCAGTCCACAATTCCTACACGCGAGGCGAAGCATTGGGAAAACTCTTGTTCAACAATTTCACCTGCTGGGCCTTTTCCCATTGTGCAGAGAAAACAACAACAAATTTCAAACGCTGAAACCAAAATCCAAAATCAAAAATATCTTTGTCAGAAGAATTGGATGTGAATGTTCCAGTCCATTGAGTGCTCTGTTGGTCACTCTTGTTGGAATCAAGAGCAGCAAAATCCCACGAGTCCTTCACAGAAAACAAAACGTTGAACGAAATTTGTTCTCAAATTCCTTTGCATATTTTTTTTCGTGTAAGAGGCCCTCCACCCCGTGCAGTCTCCCAGCCACCACCAGAAAATGTTCAAAACTTCTTCCTTTTCTAGCAACGATTTGTTTGCTGCTCAGGATCCCCTGTCCTACCTCCTCCACAAACAGCAACTACGTACACGCAGAGAACAAGAGTTCTGGTCTTTCCAAAATCATTCGGAAGGGACAATTTTGAGTCAGTTCGAACAATTTGAGATGAAAAAATGAACAAACAACGAACACAAAGCCCTTGCTTTTGCATTAAAAACGACAAAATAGGAGCACCTTGAGCTTGGGACAATTCGAAAGTTTTCTCATCTCGTATCTGGACTTTTATTTGTCTGAAGCCAACTTTGAGTTTGGTAGCGCAGTGCAAACTGTACACTTTCGTCGTGTCAAACGGGAGCAATTGTAGAGGTGTGCAGTTGGATCAAGTTGAATCAAGTTGCCGACGCCCTTCCCTCACGCTTCGCTTGATGCCAAAGAGGGGTGTCGCGCTCAGTGCACTTGTGATTGTGCGCCCCAATCCGCGTGGATTAGAGGTATCTACTGGCGCCACGAGTTCGTGATGCAACCACGCCGTCACCGAACCAGGGCTCTGTTCCGTGTCTTCACCAATGAGGTGAAATTGTGCTCGATCTTCAGAAAACCTTCGGTCGACAAAGTAAATTAGCAGAAAATAACAGGAAATCAGAATCCCCGCAGGGAAGAAGACAATTTTGCAGTGATATATACACGAATTAGTGTAATTTCAGGAAGCAATCCCCTTACACACAAAAAGGCTGTCGAGGCTTGGAAGCGATTTTTGAGTGAGCGGTACACAGAAGTACACTCCCGCCATATTGGGGTACGGAAGCCCGGGCAGAGGCCGCCCTGTAGTAGGCAGCCCGGGAGGGGTCACCTTAACTTCAAACTTTACACGCAGAAGTTTTCCTTTTCCGCCATGATGTCGCGGCATTCTTGTCAATTCTATTTCTGGGATCCCCCCCCCCCCGGGTTCACCCCCTAAATCCGTCCCTGCCCTCACGAATTTTTTTGCGACGGTACCAATTTGCTGTTCTTGTTTTGAAAGTTCACGCCGAGTCCGCTTTAAGAACCTGTTGTCGCTGTGGTACACACGCAATATGAATCGGGAAGAACATCTGGAAGGCCTTTTGTGTCTTGCTTTGCTGAAAACTTTACGGATGAGTACAAACCGGAAAAACCGGACCCGACGCATCGTGGATCTCACACACACCTCGTACAGCTCTGGTTTCTCTTTTTGTTTCTTTTTTGCCTTTCTTCAACTTTTTTGGCCATCTACCAACTGGGATGCAGGAGACTCTTTTGCGACCAACGAAACCAGAATTGCCAATTTTAGGCCAATTCACTGGACCAATAGAACTGGACTGTCAGAACTAGACAAGCAGATCTGGCCCAGTGGAACCAGACTCGAAGAACTGGACCAGTACAACTGGACAAGCAGAACCAAAGTAGCGCAATTGGACCAGCAAAACAAGACTTGCACAAAGAGACCAATACAACCAGACTGACTAATCCTTCCAGTATAACCATACTGATGTGACCAGACTGGCACAAACCAGACCAGTACAATCAGACCAGTGCGACCAGACCAGCAGGACCAGGCCTGCTTGTGTCCAGGTGAACCAGTCTGGTACCGTTTCCTGAAGAAAAATAGCACAAACCCCCTCGGTGGACATGACAAAACAGAAATTCATTTGGCCTTTGGCCTCCTGAATTTGTCGTGTCACCTCCTCTTTGGGGTCTTGAAGAACAGCCCCCTCGATCCCGTTGTTCGTAGAACCTGAACGCACACGTTTCCTTGAACGCACCTCGAAGAGTTTTCATGTGTTGGACGGACATGCGGAGAACGGTGAGTTTATCGAGCTTCCTGTTCATGGCTGAGCACATCGGAATGAGAGTGGCGAGCTCCGTGATGTACGAGTTCATCTTGTCGCGCCGCCGCTTCTCGATCTCACTGTGGTTCTGTCTGCAGGGAGACAAAGAAATGCAGGTGTCAAAGTTTGGATGCCGCCAGCAGCGGAAAAAAAATCCAACATGTTGTACCACCAAAGATCCTCTTTTTGGCGGACACGAAGGTGAAGGCTTCTTGCGCCTGAGGAACAGTTTCTCGTCCGCAGGGGATCTTCCCACGTTTTGAAACCAAGACCTCATTGTGATCGTTCCCAGCGTCTGTCTCTTTATCCCTCGGGACGCCATTCGTTTCTGCGACGGTGCGGTCTGTGTTCCTCCTCCCTTGAGCCATGACCCCTTTGTATCGAGCGTCGTACTGTGGGCGTTCCACCTACCTGGCAAACTTGCGATTGGAGTCGAATGAACACACAGTACCACAGTCGTCATCGCTGTCTCTGCAACACACGAACATTCCACTGTTTAGCCAGAAAATAGTGGATCAAAACGAGAAACAAACACGCATGTTTTTGCAGCTGAAATTCTCCATTGGCCGTTCTCTCTGTCTCTGCCAGCGTGCGTGGAAAATGACAGCTCACCAAGCGACACCGGCACCTGTTGAACCACCTGTTGAACAATTCTGCCTTCACCGTCAACTTCGCTGCGAAACGAAACGCCTGAACCATCTGTCCAAGTTGCCGGTCACACCAGGGTGGCACCGGCACCTTGTCAATTGAGTTGGCAGAAAATCTTTGATTTGTCCTGCTGGGACCAAAGAAGGAGAAAGACGAGTTGATAGTTCACGCGCAATGCTTTCACCTGCAGTCAGCGCTGCAAAAGGAGAAATCAGGGAAAAGGATGTGAACAATTTGGGGATGATTTTGGCAAGCTTTACCTCCCACAAGGAACCTCTTGAACTTAAAGACAGACATTTGATTCAACTTTTTGTGTCTGATACTCTGTGTGGAACGATTCTTTGGTAAGAAATTCGTCGTTGAGTAACAGCGATGAAGCCGTTGTGGAGCCTTTGTTGTTCACCTGAACAATGTTCCACTTGAACCACTGACTATTTTCCAGACACAAATATCCTGATTCTTGCCTGACATTTTCAGTAGTTTGTGCATATTTCCTGAAAAACAGGTTTCCCTGCAGAGTGTTTTTCGGCTGGCCTCCACAAAATTAAGAGTTTGTGTCGTTTTTTTTGTTTTGCTTCAGATTTCTCAGTCTTTTTGCTTCTTTGGAAACATCTCTCCTCACTCACTCCATGATCGTGCTGCACTTGCGCTTCTTCATCCCGGCCTTCATCAGAGTCGTCACGGTCGGCAGCGCGCTGTCGCACGGCGTGTCGAGCGGAGACCCCGTCGCCGCGGGGACCGAAGTGGGCGTCGCCACCGGGGTGATTCCGACAGCAAACGGCGGCAAAGGGTCGAAGAGATACGTGTCGCCCAGCAGTTCATCTGCAGCAAAGAAAAAAAAGACAACAACTTGAACAGATAAAAATGAATGACGTCCTGTCATCACAAGACAAATCGGATCTCCACGAAACAATGTCCTGCATTGTTCTGTTGAGTCTGAAACTTGACAGGTTGGCTGCTGTTGCGATTTCATCAGAGCATTTACACCTGCTCGATTGAGCGGGAGCCTTTTGCAGAAGCGCTGGGATAATCACGAAAAAGCCTTGCTGGCGAATTAATCACTCGATCACTGATCTTCCTGCTGAACACCGCCAATTAATCCGGCGCTTCGTCCCCAATTTCTGATTTGCCGCCACACTTGTTGTCTGCATTCGTGGGTACTGGACATCTGCGCACAATTGCTACGGACTTACGAGTATTTCAGTTCTAACACAATGTGTGAAAACACCTTTCTGTGGTCAATCGTCTCAACAATAAAGTCTGTCTGAGAACGTTCACTCATTTCATTGGCTTCGTTTCTTCCCAAGAAAAGAAGACGTTGTGTAACAGTACTGGTTGAGCACTGCCGATATATTCATTGTTTACCTTCAGTGTCCTTCTTGCAAATCTATGCAGGTCCCTTTCACCAATATTTATCAATCCTAAATTGCTTTGTCAAATTCATTCTATCTTTAGCACACCAAATTTTTTGAAGACTTCAGCACCAAAACACGCAACTGAGCGCGTGAGACAGTTGAGTATATAAGATTTCCTCGAGAGAAATACTCTCCATAAAGAACAACTTTTGTGTGTTGGAATGAATGTGCTTGTGGCAAGCAGCAAAACCGTGCAAGCACACCAAGCACACCAAGCAAACATTTGAGAAATGAAAGACACACTGGTCAGAAATTCAGCTCTTAATCTTGAGAGTCTTTGTCATCTTTTTGTCTGACCCAAGCTGTTGCGGGTGAGATGCCTCCTGCATTGTAGGACAGTGTGGTCATTTGCTGAAAACAAAGTTTCCAAATTTTGGTTGAATGTGATGGATACACTTACTCAAATGTGCAAATATGCAACAAACAAAAACCTAAGAGGTAGACCAAACTGTCATGTCGAAGATATCGCAAAAAAATAGAACCCTTACACGTGAGAGTATGTTTTATTCTCCGTGTGGCACAGCCTGAGCTGGAACCCAGGCTGCCACACCGTGGTACCGTGGGCGTGCAACATTCACGGTGAAGTGCACGGATAGCCCTTCCGAGGCGGCAGAGCTACCCGCAGACAATAAAACGGTGGGGTTTGTTCTCTTGCATCAGCGGACATACATGGTCTGTACAGTACGAATGGAAGCTGTTGCTTGTCTGTATTTTTCGGCAGGCCATGATGACCACAAAGTTTTGAGAGAAGAGAAAAGCCGAATATGAGAAGAACAAATGAAAAACTCTTGACATATTTTGCCAAAAGAATTGTGAAGACCAAAGACACATTGTTTTGTGTCTGCTCAGCATATGTTCTCAGAACGTGCTCAGGGAATGCTCGCGAAGGCTAAATTCTGTGCTCGGTTTGGAGTGTTGCAGTGAGCAATTGCTCAAACCGATTTTGCTTTGTCCGATTTCGGGAGAGGGATGGCTTTGGATTGAAACGCAAAGGACCACTTTGTCGTGAGGTGAGATCTAGTGCGCTTTCTGTGAGTGCAAATTCACTGCAAAAGGTTCGATCAACCTTCATGTCAGATTGCTTTTCTCTCGTCCCTTCCGTCATCAGAAAATAAGTATTCAATTGTGCGTCACCTTTGGTTTGTTCTTCTGGTGGACACGATTTAGGAGATTGTTTTTGGTTGTTTTCCATGCAAGCATGCAGAAGCATCAAAACAGCGCAACAAGTACACTGCACAACAGAAGTCCTCGGAAACATTCAAATACTGCTGCAGTTATAGTTATTTCACAAAATTTGAATGATCTTAAATCTGTGTTACCCAGGCGGTTCCTCTTTGTTCCCATGGATTTATCAGATTCCAAACTACAAACCATTAACGTTAAACCCAACCACACACCGCCCCAAACGCAGCACGTTTACGAGTACAGCAAGGGGACGAGCGCTGGCTTTTATCAGGCCGCAAAGTGAACAAAAAGTCATTTCCTCCAGGGTGGCAGCTATCAAACAAACTCTTCAAAACTTGGCAAAACCACGCAGTTAACCTGTTTTTGAGGCGAAGAGGGCTTGATTTTGGACCGACAGACAACATCCAAAACACCTCGCGTTGTTTAAAATGCGTGGCTAAATTTAGAGGCGTGAATCAAATCCAAAAGAGTGCTCAGCAATTAAGCCCGTGACCATATTGAGAACAGTGCCAAACCTTGTGTGCAAACACCATGCATGGCAGTAGACCTATACGGAGCTGTTCAAAAGCCTTGACCAAAACAAAAAGGTACAAACGCATACATTTTGACGGACACGACTGAAAACACCTTCCGACGAGCAAAAATGCATGGTGCTGGAACACGCAGGGGTGGGGGTGGGGTTGTCTGGTGGTACCTTCAAAGACAGACTTTCTTGTTTTTCATTTTTCCCATTGCTGTGGCGGGGCCGGGGTCCAGTGTCACCAAAGAACAACTTGCGTTTGTTTTTGCAGATTTTGTATTTTGTTTAACTTCAATGGCACCTCAATTGGGTGGGAGAAGACACAAAACGGTTTTGAAGGTTTTGACGTTTTATCACACACTTTGAATGGGAGGGGTCCAATGGCACCTGCAACACACAAAGTTTGTTGTTTTTCTTTCAGGCTTGGATGTTTCCTTGCTTTCTGTGCGTTCTTCATTTTCAAGGAAGAAGGGTGTCTCCCACGAGTCCAAACCTGAGTGGATTTCGTTTCAACAGGGGATTCTCTGCCTTGAGTTCAGACCCTGGCCGAGGCCTGAGTGATAAGCAAACGGTCGGCGCGTGTGAAAAATGCGCAAGGACGTCACCGAAAAGAGACAAGACATCCTCGTAAAAAAGCAAAGTCTGTATTCTTAACCCAACCGAATATATAGCTTTCCCCGACAGTCACAAACATAGATACAGACAGAAATAAAGGAAATGGACCAAAACAAGAAACAAATGCGCAAGGCAACTGGCGCGTGCGATGTCCCTGGGGGTGTATTTCTGACAAATAATTTTCCCTGTAGCAGTTTGATGAGATTCTGCGGTCCAAGATTTTTCCAACGCCAAAAATGGGGAAATTCTATCTCAATTGTACATGTACAGAAGTTGACCTATCATCCACAGAATATTTCCATGGTAATTGCACTCTTGCACAGCAACTATTATACCCTTAACAATGAGAATCTCCGAAACAGCATGATCCAATTGTGCAAAAGTGATGACACATTATTCATTTGTTTTCAAGGTGAACAAAACTTTCAAGCATCTTTGTTTCAAAACACTGCGGATGGGCTCACCTTGCTTGGCGCTCCACTGCGTCCAGTAAGTACTCATGGTTCTTCTGTTGTCGCTCAACTTCTCAGGCATCAGTGTGCAGTGACAGCCAAACAGCAACCCATTGAAATAGTGATTCCTTCGACCCAAAGTTCGAATGACACGACTTGCTTCCAACCCAGCAACCAGTGATACACTTTCAAAGTTGCAAAAGTAATGCAGTGCCTGTGTAAGTTGGAGCAGCAATCCTCATAAAGAACTCGACCATATCATGTATCTCTCGGAAGCTGCTTGGAACATCCCGTGAAACGGAGCTGTTGTGTAAATCCGTGTTCGTGATCTTCGTTCTTTGCCAATCAAAAGTATTTGTGGCAGCCGTGTCCACTTTCCAGCTGTCATTCATCAGTCAACCCGTTTCGTAACTACACGGTGGCACAGGTGTTGTGCAAGGACAAGGGCAGTGAAAATGAAGCTGCCGGCCTCTTGCTCCCACGCATCTTTGTATGGTGTCACACTCAGTTTTTCTTGTCCTTTTCTGGCACCACACCAAAGGAATCCTTTCCACGAAGTCGCAAGCCCGGTCACTTGGTTGTCCTTTGCTGCCAGATCACAGGACGAAAATCTAGCGGCCCTTTCGCGTCTTTCGTCCGATGCACAACCCGATGGCCATGCATGAAACCACAGAGCGACGCCCCCGTTTTTACCTGTCAGGTAATCAAAAAGCACCCGGCAACTTACGCAAACGCGTATCTCGCACGGTGAGCAATGTAATCACATCATCAAGTTTCGCAACGTATCACGCTGCACAAGGCCGTCTGCTTTCATAAGCTTGTGATTAGACGCGAGCTTTTGATCGCACGAGATGCCCCAAATGGAAGCTGACTTCCGTCCGCAGACGCACCTCATCCGGAGGCATTCCTCGGAGTTTGCCAGGTCTTGCCTTCCCATGAAGTGCACTGTACGTCAGTGTGCACTGCCGTTGCTGTCCTTTTCTTGTGAAATGGTCGTGTGTCCGTGGTTATTCCACACGAAATTATCACGGTGTGCATTAAATTCAGCACACCCAGGTGTGCTTTGTTCACCAGTCTCTTCTCTCGTGTTCTTGCCTTCTTACACAGTGCATTGTGAAATGCTCAAACAGTTGGAACTTCAAATTAACTTGTTGACGTCCATGCATGCAGACGTCACAAACTTGGACAGAATGTCTTTCTTGCTGTTGTGTACGCCCGAACATAAAGAAAGATGCTGAATTCCACTGGGATTTGGTGCACAGCAGAGGCGCCGCGTACGCAAAGAGATTCGGTGATCAAGAGACTGCGACCCTCACTCTGAGTTCTCTGGGACCACACCCCAGAAATCGGCTTGGAAGGGTTGTCCTTGAAGCTTCGGTGAAGCGTTCGCAATCCCCGGCTGCATCAACATCCCCTGACAACATCATCAGTTCAGTGCTTTGTGCCACTCAATTCTCTATTGTGCAGCGCAACTCCTCAAACTTGTAACAAGATGAGGCCCACAAACGCTCTGGTGCTTGTGAAACACAAAATTCTCAGCATGCTGCAGACACGGACAAATTCGACCTGTATAATATGGACAACCTGCGCGCTCCGAGAAACGTTTTCTGCACACACACTTCTGCGAAGACTGCAATCATGAAGAGTGTTCTGCTCGTATGTCATAAAAATCACACAAAAATATTGTCTTCTTCAGTTTCAACAATAAATCATATAGAAAACAGCGAGACTGCTCCACCTCTTCAGCCAAAACCAAATCCTTTGACAGGTTACTCCGAGTAACAAGAGTCGAAGACCAAAGAGCCCGCGGGTCCGTACAGCAGCCATTGTGCTCACAACACGCGTTGTTCCAGAAACAGGCCATGTATGGCTGCATGCCTGCCATGAACCATTGCTTTACCAAAACCAAACATTGGTTACTTCACGGGAGGGGGGAGAGTTGCTTTGATAACCTTGGGTGAAGGCAACCAACTACTGTTGAGCAGAGGTGGGGGGGGAGTAAACCTTCTGTTGGTGACTACACCAACACAGGATATGAACGGTTGCTTCACCCCCAACTCTGCCCACCAAACCAATGATCCACATACAAACACTCAAACCAAGGAACAAGACCATCTCGATTGCACCAAGCCGCGGCTTGACGGAATGTCGCGGGCTTAAAAACTGCAACGACATAATATGTGCTGTTTTGACCTTGATTTATTGCCTCTCATCACCGACTTCCGGCAAAAAATAGTTCCACCCTTCCATTGAATCGCCCATCTTTAACGAGCAATGACAATTGAGGCAGGTTTTGTTGCGCTTCCGAACTCTGATTTGCACTTGGACTGAAACGCTGAAAACATTCAGTGTTCAACATCTTGAAAGAGCAGAAGAATCACGATTCGATGGATCACTCTTCAATCACGAGAAGACAGCCCTCGCGATTTGCTCAAAGCAAAAAGATGAAACGTTTCGAACGAATCAACAAACGCACACAGTCGGACAGGGAGCCTCGCCCACTCCTTGCGTGCGGGCCTTGAAAATGGGGAGGTGTGACCTTTGAAATTATCACCAAATCTCATCACACAATCTTGGTTCATTTCACATTGAAGCATTGTGTGCACACCTTTCTGAAGCAAAAACTTGACAAGTGCGACTTGAGAACGTGATGGATTTGAAAGATCTTGGAATAGTTTTTTCCCCCAAATGCACCGAGCTGCGGACAATCTGTGCCAAACATTTGCACCACGTGAACTCAATGCACAGCGCATTGAAACTGGTGTAAACCAGGACTTGAGTTCCACGGTGGTTCATGAGTCAGATTCGTACATCTCCCCTCCAGTTTTTACGCGGCTTCTTCACGATATGTCTCATGTGCATTTTTGTGCAGTCGTCAAAAAACTTGGTTTGGGCGCAAACTTGGACATTTCTATCATGTTTGGTTTGTATATTTTCCTTCACAAATTCGTCCTAACTCCCTAACTCAGGAGAAAAAGCTAGTACAGGTCAGGGGGGTCTCCCTAACTTTTTGTTCTGAGTGTGAGAGGGACGAAAGTCCTCAGAAGGATTTTTTTTCGAGAAACAGCCTCATGGTCCCAAAACTTGATCAACAAGAAGCAGTGCTCAAGGCAACTGCACTGCGAAGTCCCGAGTAGCATATGTTTCATCTCAATTAGAAGCTGAAAGTGCTTTCAG
>JAAUXT010015626.1_pt1 | contig 10591 bp, 9 predicted proteins | sample 7278171 | NCBI WGS metagenome assembly JAAUXT01 (sample SAMN14350112, study PRJNA611818) | marine sediment metagenome | isolation source: surface marine sediment (1.8m) | place: French Polynesia: Moorea | collected 2018-08 | reverse complement strand
GGCGACTGCGGCGCCGCGGATGCACCATCAGTGGCTGCCCGATGAGCTGCGCATCGAGCCCGGCTTCAGCCAGGACACCCTGCGCCTGCTGACCGAGAAGGGCCACCGGGTGGCGGTCAAGAACGCCATGGGCTCCACGCAATCCCTGCTGCGCATCGAGGACGGATGGACCGGAGCCTCGGATCCCCGCCGCCCCGGCGCCCTGACCTTGGGGTACTGAGGCCCGATCGCCGATCAAGGCGGCAGCCTCTAGACAGCTGAGATCAGGCCCCCTACTACTATCTTCAGTAACGCTGTTGGGATCTTTCTCAACTCTTAGGCCGAAGATCCTAGCGCAGCGGGAAAGACGGTGCAGGCATGTGCCGTCGAACGCGGGGGAACCGGGAATGCCATTTCCGCCGAGCCAGGAAAGGCTGGGAAAGGCCGAGGCCGTCCAGATGGGTGCCGGCAGCGCATCGGGGCTGCAGGCAGCACCTGCCGCAGAACCGCAAGGACCGCCCTGGAATCCGCCGCTCCCGGTCTCGCTCTTCCTGCTGCTGCACGTGTTGAGCCTGGGCGCCTACACGGCCTTCTGGATCGCGCGCGTTATCGGCGATATTCGGCGGCACTTGGATCCGCAGATCAGGATCTGGCCCTACGTCCTCGGCTATCTGACCGGGCTCGCGCAACCTTTCGTCGTCTTCAAGATCGGCCGACACGCCGCCGCGCTGAACGCCCGGCTCGGCCGGAAGGTCGAGCTGCCGATCTGGCTGGTGGTGACCCTGGCGGTGCTCAACATCCCGCTCTATGTGGTCGCCGGGCGACTCGAATTTGAAGATCAGGTGCTTCGTGACCTGGGGCTTTTCACCATGGTAACCGCCGCCGTTGGCCTGCCTTGGCTCCTGGTCCAGCGCCATCTCAATGTCTTGAAGGCGGGGCTGGAGGAGGTCGCCTGGACCGCGCCGCCCCACCGGATCACGGTGCCGCAGTATTTCGTGCTCAGTTTCGGTTTGCTGTCTTGGGGCCTCATCACCTTCGGGGCCGTGGTCGTGAGCTACGACTTCGACCTTGATCGCTTGCCGCCCGGGGTCGCCCTGAAGCCAGCCGCCGAGATACGGGGCGACAGCGGCTTGTACGCGCTCTCGGCGCCGGGGCCAGGCTGGCGACGGCTCCCGAAGGGCAGCATCGCCGAGGATGCCGACCTCGAGCTTGCTGGGCCCGGCGCCGATTCTCAGCTCGTGGTCTACGTCAGTTCGGCCGGCGAGCAAAGCATGGACGACATCGTCGATACCCGTCGCAGGATAATCCGGGAGTCCTCGGATTCCCTACAGATCGAAGAATTCCGCCATCTCCTCGGTGACGCCATGGTGCCGGTCTCCTACGCACGCTACGAAACTCGCAACCAACAGTTCGGAATAGCCGAGATCTATTGGGTGGCGACGCTGCGCAGGGACGCCACGCGCCACGACGAGGCCACCGTCATAGAAGTGATCGGCTGGGCCAACCTGAACGGTTCGAACACGACCAACGCGGAGAGCCTGGTCAAGAGCCTGACGCTTCCGGAGCCAGGACCGAGCGGATGAATGCCTGCATGACATCCCTCGACCGGGTGTTTTCCATCGCCGTGATCTGGGCCGCGCCGATCCTGCTCGCGCTGGCGGGCCCGGCGCCGGCGCAGGATCAACCGCGCGGGCTGGTGCCGCCGGCCATCGAAGCCGTTGCAGGGCGCTTCCTGCTCTGGGATCCGGTGCCGCCGAACCAGACCTACGAAGCCTTGGCCCCGGCGGCGGAGCGCCGTGTTGCGCTGAACGACGCCGAAACCGGATTCAGCGAGCCTTTGGTCCGCCTCGAGGTTAACTACCTGGGCAACGGCGACATCGAAACTCGCTTTCTCGATAGCCGCTACTTCGTCACCGATGACGCTGTCCACAACGCCGGTAACCTGATCTTCGCCGTCGACGCCTATAGCCAGACCGCGGTGATCGAGCAGGCCTATACGCTGCTGCCGGATGGCCGCCGGATCGAGGTGGATCCAGCCTCGATCCAAGTCGTGCCGGACAGCGAGGACACCATCTTCTCCGACGTGTTTCGCGCCGTGGTGCCCTTCGCTGCGCTGGAAGAAGGCGCGATCGCGGTGCTGGTCGGCCGCGTCGAGCGGCGCACGCAAGATTGGCCGCTCCCGACTTCCTCGATCATATTTCCGCAGGCCTGGGTGCCGCGCAACCGCTTCGAGTTGCAGGTCACCTGGGCCGAAGACCGGGAGCCACCGGTCCTGAAGAGCGATTTCGATGGCCTCGAATGCGATGCGTCGGCTCCCCATCGCTTGACCTGCGCGGCCAGCAACCTGCCCGCCTATCCCTCCGACCCGCAGGTTTCCTACTTCGACAAGCTTCCTGCGATCACCCTTGCGGAAGAGGCTTCCTGGGCCGACTTGTCCTTGCAGGCCTTGGGTTTGGTGAATGATGCCGCCGAGATGGCCTGGGGCCTCGAGGCCGAACTCGCGGACTTGCTGGACGGGGCGGAAAGCGACGCCGAGCGGCTCGACCGGATCCATCAGTTCGTCGCCCAAAAGATCCGCTACCTGGGCCTCGAGCACGGCCAAGGCGGGGTCGTGCCACGGCCGGCAGCCGTGACCCTCGAGCGGCGCTTCGGCGACTGCAAGGACAAGACCACGCTCTTCGTCGCACTGGCACGCCGGGCCGGGTTGGACGCCTTTCCCGTGTTGACCAGCTTCAAGCGCTTCGATCCTGACAAGCTGATCCTGCCGGCATTGAGCTACTTCGACCACATGGTCGCTTGCACCACCGTGGCCGACGGCGGCGAGCGCTGTGTCGACCTGACTGACCCCTACAGCTCCTACCGGTCCTTGTCGGCGCCGTTGCAAGGCGCCGTCCGGCTTGATCTGCGTCCCGGTGTCACCGGCCCGAGTCGCTTCGCGATGCCGACCTTCACTTGGGAGGTCAGCGTGCGAACCGAGATCAGCCTGCGAGACGACGGCACCATAGGGGAGCGGCAGGAACGCAGCTATCGGGACTCCTATGGAGCGTCGCTGCGTGGCGGTCTTTCCTCTCTGAGCCGGGACGAGCGCCGCAGGTGGGCCGTGTCCCAGTATCAAGACTACGTCAGCGACATGGTCGAGCCCGAGTTTGATTTCTCAGGCCTGCGTACCGTGCACGACCCGCTGGTGATCCGCTCGACGACCAGCTACCCGAAGGCCTTCGATGCCGAGCAGCTGGAGCTCTATCGCGAGCCGCAGTCCTGGCTGCTCTACGAGGTTCAGACTTCGCAGCTGGCCAACAAGTACCATGCCGCCCGCTTTCCCGGCTTGAACTATGCCGAGGAGACGGTGTTCATCTTGCCCAAGGGACGTCAGATCGGCCACAAGGGCGCCATCGTCGACTTCGAGTCACCTTACGGTCGCTTCCAGCGTCGACCCGAGTTGATCGAGGGCGGCCTGCGCTTCCGCACCGAACTGACGATCCCCGGCGGAGAGATACCCCTGAAGGAGCTGAAGCGCTTCAACCGCTTCCTTGGCCGGGTTCAGGGCCAGGCCGAGCTCCGCTTCGGCCTTCTGCCCAAGTAGGCTGTCCGAAAACTACGAGCGCCTCAGCGCAGCAGGTCGGCGAACTCCGTGAGCACGTCGCGATACAGGGCCCGCTTGAAGGGCACGATCAGGTCGGGCAGCCGCTCGGCCGGTAGCCAGCGCCAGGACAGGAACTCGGGCTCGGGCGTGGCGAGGTCGATGTCGCTGTCCTCGCCCAGGAAGCGGAGCGCAAACCACTTTTGCTTTTGGCCGCGGTAGCGGCCCTTCCAGACCTTGGAAGCCAGCTCCGGCGGCAGGTCATAACTGAGCCAACCGCGGCTTTCGGCCAGGACCTCCGCCTTATCGGTTCCGATCTCCTCGGCCATCTCGCGCAGTGCCGCCTGGCGCGGCGTCTCGCCCGCGTCGATCCCACCCTGGGGCATCTGCCAGGCTTCTTGGCGGGTGTCGATGCGCTGTGCGACGAAGACTTCGCCAGCGGCGTTGAGCAAGAAGATGCCAACGCCCGGACGGTAGGGTCGCCCGGCGTAGGGATGCTCCTCTTGTTCGCCGAAAGCCGTCATGCCGATACCCTCGTCACGCCTTCACGCCGGATCCGGCTGGACGACCAGCGCCGAGACCGGCGCCAGCGCGAAGCCGCGCTCCCCGAGGTCGCGCGCCCAGCGCGCCAGCTGCTCGACGGCCTGGGGATAGGGCCTGGCGATCGCGACGGCCTGACCGCGGGCCAGCGCCAGGCCCTCGACCTCGGCGAGCCGCGCTCGGATCACAGCGTCGCTGGCCTGGTTGTCGTCGAGCACTCGGTCGTTGACCACCCACGCGGTGCCCAGATCGGCTGCCAGTTTGGGGGCCATGCTCTCCTGCGTGCTGCCATTATCCAGGTAGATCAGACCCTTGGTCTTTAGGGCCCGCAACAGGATCCGCATGTCCGGCTCGGAGGCCGCAAAGCGCGATCCGAGCGAGGCCGCAACGCCGATGTAGCTCGAGCCGCGCCCGAGAATGTCGTTCAGCTTCTCGAGATTCTCGCGATCGCCGGCGCCAGTCATCAAGGCCAAGGGGCCGGGATCGCTGCGCGGGAAGTCCAGCGGCTCCATGGGCAGGTCCAGCATGACCTCGTGACCGTCGACCCGGGCGACCGCGATCCAGCGGTTCAGGTCGCTGGCGTAGGGCGTGAAGGACAGGGTAACGGCTGCCGGCAGGCTTTGCACCGCCCGCTGGGTGGCCTCGCCGTCCAGGCCCAGTCCGGTGATCACGATGGCGATGCGCGGCCTCGGATCCTTTCGGTCGAAGGCCGCGGCGAAGCGACGCCAGGTCGGCGGCGCCTTGGCCTCTCCTTGCCTTTGCAGGCGCTTCTTCAGCTCTTCCGGCGAAGCTTCGGGTGCGGTCGGGCGCGGCGCCACGGATTCCGCCCCGACGGAGTTCGCGGCTTCGCGCGCCCCCGGCATCGGATCGGGACTCGGCGCCGAGGCCCCCGCCGGGTCCGCCTCCTCGACCTGCTCGGCCCGATCGCCGCCCCGGGCGTCCGGGTGGAGGTAGAAGACCCAGGCGAAGCCGGCGCCGACCAGAGAGAATAGCAGCAGCCAGGCAGCCACCAGCGCCACGAGGCCGCCTTTGCCGCTGGGCGGAGCGTCATCCTGCGACCGGGACATCGGTCGTTTCGGCGGCCACGACGGCCGCCGCTTCCTCAGTTGACGACGCGTTCGCTGAACAGACGCAGGCCGCGCAGGAGGTCAAGCGCGCGGGTTAGCTGATAGTCCTGCGGCCTTTCGTTCTCGCTGGTCTCGTCATTGCTCTCGTCCTGGCCTTCGCCGGCTTCCGGCCTCTCTTCGCCGTCGGGATTGTCCAGGGCCCCGCGAAGGTCCGCCTCGCGGCTGCGCCGACGGTTTTGGGTCTCTTCGATGCGGGCCTGATTGATTTCGATGTCCGGCTCGATGCCCTTGGCTTGGATCGAGCGGCCGGAGGGCGTGTAGTAGCGCGAGGTGGTGAGCCTCATCGCGCCGTGGCCGGGCATCGGAATGATGGTCTGGACCGAGCCCTTGCCGAAGGAGTCGGTGCCCAGGATGATCGCCCGCCGATGATCCTGCAGGGCGCCGGCGACGATTTCCGAGGCCGAGGCGGAACCGGAGTTGATCAGCACCACGACCGGCAGGCCTTCGGCCAAGTCTCCGGGACGGGCGTTGAAGCGCTGTCCCTCTTCGGCGTCACGACCACGGGTCGAGACGATCTCGCCTTTGTCGAGGAAGGCATCGGAGACCGCGATCGCCTGATCGAGCAGGCCGCCCGGGTTATTGCGTAGATCGATCACGTAGCCGATCAATTTGCTGCCGAGTTCCTTCTTGAACCCCTCGATCGCCTCTTCCAGCCCCGGCTTGGTCTGCTCGTTGAAAGTGGTGATCCGGACGTAGCCGACGTCGCCCTCGACCCGGCCGCGGACCGACTGGATGGTGATGATATCGCGGGTGATCGTGACGTCGAAGGCGTCGCGGCCCTCGCGACGGATCGTCAGCACGATGTCGGTGTTGACCGGGCCACGCATCCTGTCGACCGCCTGCGGCAAGGTCAGCCCGAGCACGGCCTCGCCATCCAGGTGGGTGATGTAGTCGCCGGCCTGAATCCCGGCCTCGAAGGCCGGGGTGTCGTCGATCGGCGAGACGACCTTGACGAGACCGTTCTCGTCGAGGGTCACCTCGATGCCCAGACCCCCGAACTCGCCGCGGGTTTGCACCTGCATGTCACCGAAGCTTTTTTCGTCCAGGTAGCTGGAGTGCGGATCGAGCGAGGCGAGCATGCCACGGATCGCCGATTCGATGAGGTCCTCGTCCGAGACCTTTTCGACGTAGTCCGCCCGGACCCTCTCGAAGACGTCGCCGAAGAGCTTGAGTTGGCGATAGGTCTCCGAACGATCGGACTCGGCCCAAAGGGTGGCCGGGGTGATAACGAGCATCAGGACGGCGCCTAGCGCCGCAAATCGGAACTCACGCATTAGCCTTGCACCTTGTCGTCGATGTTGGCGAGCCACGGAAGCGGGTTGATCGGCTGCCCGGTCCGTCGCAGTTCGTAGTAAAGCTCTGGCTTGCCGTTCGGAGGGCGTCCCATGACGCCGACCGGTTCCCCGGCAAGCACCCATTGGCCGACCGCCGCATTCAGACGCTCGACCCCAGCCAGCAGGCTATGATATCGCCCGCCGTGTTCGATGATCAATAACTGGCCGTAGCCACGAAATTCCCCAGAATAGACGATTCGGCCGTCGTAGGGGGCGACGACCTGGGCACCGGCCCGTGTCGATACCATGATGCCCTTGGAGGTCGCGCCCGCGTTGCTCTCGCTGCGGTCGCCGTAGCGCAGGGTCAGGCGCCCGTGCGCCGGCACCACGAGGCTGGCCGGGGCGGAGGGGAAGGGCCGGATGTCGAGCGGCTTGGCGAGCGCCGCGATGGTCGATTCTTCCGGCGAGTCACCGGCTTCCTCTTCCTGCTGCTTCGCGGCCTGCTCCCGCGCCAGAGCCTCCTGCTCCAAGCGCTCGACCAGCCCTCGCAAATTCTCGGCCTCGGCGGCGCGCTTGGCCGCTCGCTCCAGCGTTTCGTCCAGTTCGCGGCTGGCCTTCTGGTAGAATTCTTCCTTACGCTTGGTGAGAGCGGCCAGCGACTCGGTTTCAGCCTCCAGTTCGCGGGCGACCTTCTTCAGCTCCTCGCGGCGCAGCGCGATTTCGGATCGCAGGCTCCGCAGCTCGTCGAGTTGCTCGCGCAGGACCTCGGCGCGCTCGTCGATCTCGGCGACAGCCACCTTCAGCAGCAAGGCGCTGCGCACCGCATCCAGCGGACGCCCAGGGATAGCGAAGGCCAACTCGGGCGGCTGCAGGGCGATCCGCTGGAGCGCACTCAAAGTGCGGACCATCTGGCCGTGGCGGCCTTCCAGGTCGCGCAGATTCAGCGTTTCGTCGGCCTGCAGCCGGGCCAAGGTCGTCTCCACCGCCGAGAGCTGGTCCTCCAGGGTCTGGGCGCTGCGACCCTTGCTGACCAGCGCCTTCTGAAGGTCGCCGACCTCGGCCTCCAGCGTATTCGCCTTCTCGCCCAACTCCTTCGCACGGTTGCGCTCGGCTTCCAGCTCCCGTTCGATCTGGCGCAGGCGTTCGGTCTCTTCGACGTCGTTCTGCTGCGCCGCGGCCGGGCCCGTGGCCAGCGCCGTACCCGCCAAGAGCAGGCATGCCAAGCCCGTCAGGGCGCACAACCTCGGCCGTCGGAGGCCGGACCGCGACTCGCGGAGGGCAGTGCCGAACAAGCCGACTACTCCGCCGCCGCTTCCGCCGGTGCCGCGTGATCGCGCAGCAGGCTCCGCCCGGTCATGGCGGCAGGTTGGGTCAGGCCCATCATCGCGAGGACGGTCGGGGCGATATCGGCGAGGCGCCCGTCGGCCAGCGCCCGGTTTGCCGACCCGGCCAGCAGTATCGGAACCCTGTTCATGGTGTGGGCAGTGTGACGCTCACCGGTTTCCGAATCCTTCATGGTTTCTGCGTTGCCGTGGTCGGCGGTGATCAAGAGGCAGCCACCAGCGCGCTCGACCGCCTGCGCAAGCCGCTCGAGACAGCTATCGACCGCCTCGACCGCCTGGATGGCCGCTTCCAGCTTGCCGGTGTGGCCAACCATGTCGCCGTTTGCGTAGTTGACCACGATGAGGTCGAACCGCCCGGTGTCAATCGCCTCAACCAGGGCCGCGGTGACCTCGAAGGCCGACATTTCCGGCTTGAGATCGTATGTGGCAACCTGGGGCGAAGGGATCAAGATCCGCTCTTCACCGTCGAAGACCGCTTCCCGGCCGCCGTTTAGGAAGAACGTCACGTGGGCGTACTTCTCAGTCTCGGCGATCCGGAGTTGCTTCAGGCCGGACTTGGCGACGACTTCGCCCAGGGTGTCCTGGATGTCGACGCCGGGGAACAGCGTGTCGAGCCAGCGATTGTGCGCCTCGGAGTACTCGACCATGCCGGCCGCCGCGGCAAAGCGGACCACCCGGCCCCGCCGGAATCCGTCGAAGGCGGGATCGAGCAGGGCGGCCAGGATCTCACGCGCCCGGTCGGCGCGAAAGTTGGCCATGAGCACGCCGTCGCCCTCGGCCATGCCCGGATAGCCGGCGATCACCGTCGGCTCGACGAACTCGTCGGTGACTTCCTTCGCGTAGCTGACGTCGATGGCGGCCAGGGGATCGGCCGCCTTCACGCCCTCGCCCGAAATCAGGGCGCGGTAGGCGCGTTCGACCCGGTCCCAGCGCGTGTCCCGGTCCATGGCGTAATAGCGGCCGCTCACCGTGGCGATCTCCGCCTGAGGGGCCGCCGCCATGAAGCGCGCCAGGTAGCTTCGGGCGCTGGACGGCGGCGTATCGCGGCCGTCCAGGAAAGCATGGACCTTCACCGGCAGGCCGGCCGCAGCCAGGATTCGGCAGAGGGCGGCGATCTGGTCCTGATGGGCGTGGACGCCGCCGGGCGACAGCAGGCCCATCACCTGGGCGGTGCCACCGGAAGCCTTCAGCTTGTCGATGAAGCGGCGCAGCGCGGGATTGCCTTCGATCTCACCGCTGCGGACCGCGTGGTCGATGCGCGGCAGGTCCTGCAGCACGATCCGGCCGGCGCCGATGTTCATGTGACCGACCTCGGAGTTGCCCATCTGCCCCACGGGCAGGCCGACCTCGTGCTCGGACGCGTCGATCAGGGCCTGCGGGCAGGACTCGTAGAGCCGGTCCAGCGTCGGCGTCCGGGCCAGGCGGATCGCGTTGTCTTCGCTGGTGTCGCTGTGGCCCCAGCCGTCGAGAATACAGAGGACGACGGGGCGAGGTCTGGCATCTGGAGTCATCTGGGTCCCACGCTTCAGGCTGTATATAGGCGATCTTTGCGCCGCGGGACAGCCTCTTCAGGCCCGGTGATAGGGGTGACCGCTGAGGATCGATTGCGCGCGATAGAGCTGTTCGGCCAGCATCACCCTGACAAGAAGATGTGGCCAAGTCATGGCACCGAAAGCGAGGCTGCGCTCGGCGGCCGCTCGCACCTCATCGGAAAGCCCCTCGGCCCCGCCGATCACGAAGGCCAAGTCGCCGGTTCCGGCGCCCCGATAATCCTCGATCATCCGGGCAAATCCTTCGCTGGTCAAAGACTTACCGCGACCGTCCAGCGCGATGACCGCGGCTGGCTTGGGCAGGCTTTGCAGGAGCAGTTCGCCCTCCCGGCGCTTCAGCGCGCCGGGCGGCAGGGGGCGCTTTTCCTCGATTTCCTTGAGATCGTGAGGCCAATTCAGGCGGCGCAGGTATTCGGCCAGGAGATCCTGCATCGGGCCGGCTCGCAAGCGACCGACTGCGGCGATGGTGATCCGCATCACGTCATCCCGGCCTCGGTCCCGAAGCCCGAACCCGCAGCGCGGGGCGGGGACCGGCCGTGCTCAGAGCCCGGCGCTGCTGCGCTCCGGCTCCGGCAGTTCCAAGCCCCACATCTTTTCGAGGTTATAGAAGCTTCGCACCTCGGGCCGGAAAAGGTGGACGATCACGTCCCCACCGTCGATCAGAACCCAGTCGCAACGCTCGGCGCCTTCGACGGAGGGAGCCCTGACGCCGGCACGCTTCAGTTTCTCGCGGAGATGCTCCGCCATGGCGCCGACGTGCCGTTGCGAGCGACCGCTCGCAATGACCATGAAGTCCGCAAAGCTGGTTTTGCCGGAGAGGTCGATGACGACAATGTCTTCCGCCTTGTCGTCTTCGAGAGAGGTTTTGACGAGGCCAAGCAGGCCGTCGCCAGAAAGCGACCCGTCTTTAAGCCCTCGGGTCTCCAAGGCTTCGCTCGTGACTATGACCGCAGTCTCCCTTCCCATTCATCGCCACGGGCCTGCGGGCCTCGCGATCCGCAGCGCCCTGATGCGGGTCGCCGACAGGGGTGACAAGTGACCGTGAAGAAACACCCAAGCCGGCGGCTCCATCCCCGGCAGGCGGTAAGCTGCGCGTTCCGGCTTTCGCCACCTTGAAAAGCGCCGCGCCGCCACGCCGGCAAGCGCCCCTAAAGCATAGGAGGGGCGATCCAGGATCGCAACGGGGAGTAAATGAAAT
>JAAUXT010015089.1_pt1 | contig 10591 bp, 10 predicted proteins | sample 7278171 | NCBI WGS metagenome assembly JAAUXT01 (sample SAMN14350112, study PRJNA611818) | marine sediment metagenome | isolation source: surface marine sediment (1.8m) | place: French Polynesia: Moorea | collected 2018-08 | reverse complement strand
TTCTTAAAATTTGCTCAACAGTAAAAGTTGATCCTGGTGGCAGCATCAATTTTCCTGTATCACAAATTTTATCCAAAAAAGGGGCATGTTATATATATTTACCATGACCAGCCCCTAAGACTGCCATGGTGGAATTGCCACAGCAACAGCCACAACCAATCATATCATTCCCTAGACGGAGCCACTATCCTAAGCTGGGCACATGACCCAGACTGCCAACACACAATAGCTTGTGACACCAGAGAGGAAGGTAGCCCAAATCATGCTCATCAAAACCTTTTGTCCTCCAATTGTCCCCACCCTTGATATTATGGCAGAACCTCCCAATATGCCCCGGCAGCTTGTGATGATCATAATTGAGGTGTGTGCGTGTGTGGTTTCATCGGAAACACGCACACACACCATCACCATCAGTACACTTCCGTGCTTCCTGCGTGGACCAAGAGACTTGTGATCCTGTCTTTGTTCAATGGCGACCGGGTGGACACATCTATTCATCTATTTTTGCTGGAAAGTTGACTTTCCGTTTTTATGTACCAAGTCGTTCGAGATAATCTACAACAAACACAATGTTTTTGAATGCAACTGTTAGTTATTGCGTTTGGAGCCTGGGTGAAGCTGTGGTTTCCTTGTTTGTGACGCGTTGACAGCGGCATTTTGCAGTTCGACGCCAGTTGATGTCGCATTGTTATCAGACAGGTGTGTGGAGGTGGTGTTTGTGAACTCGTGAGCGTTTCTTACACAAAATCTCTCTCCACCCTGTCTCACATACATGCAGTGCACACACACACACACACACACACACACACAAGCACACACACATGCTCTCTCACACGCGCTCGATCTCTCGATCTCTCTCCTCCTTGTCTTCCTCAAAAGTCTGTCTCACATTCACTCTTGTGTGTGTGTGTGTATGTGTGTTTGTGTGTGTGTATGTGAGTGTGTGTGTCTTCAGGCGGCTTAGATGGGGCTGTACTAGTGCAAGATTTTTTTCTCCTTGTGCGTAAAAGTTTTTGTTCGGCTTGTTTTGCAGTCAAAACAGGAAAAAAATATGAAGGGATGCAGAAGAAAATTTACGTCTGTCACTATTTTCGTCAGTCTTTTACTCACATGGAGCCTTCACGATAATCAAGGTTTGTCATGTCAAGTGACCTGTGGGGTGGGGCAGAGACCATTTGTTGATTCCAAGATGGCGACAAGTTCACGTGATGCACGGTGAATAGGGAGTTTTTGCAAATTGGAAACCTAGACCTGGCGTGAACCTGGATGTAGAATCTCACCCTGCGGGACCCAGTACTCCTTGGATCAACATTTATCTGATTCTAAACAAATTATTCAGCACTACTTTGCCAAAAAATGTGAAGAATTTTGAAGATAAAATGAAACTAAATACATCTGGCCAAGAATACAATTGATTTCCTGATATAAACTTCTGAATTTGTGGTGTAGTGGGTCCCACTGGGTGAGATTCTACGTCTACGTTCACGCGCACGTCTACGTTTCCAATTTGCGAAAACTCCCTGATGTGTGAGGGGGGAGAGGTGCAGGTGCGCAAGTGAGACTGAGCCTTGCCACCTTCGGGTCCACCCTTGGTGGATCTTCGTGTGAAAACCAATGATTTTTACCGTTTGCACATGCAGGTGGATCTGGAATCTGACTCAAACTCCAACATTGACCTTCACCACTGGTTTAGTTGCAGCAGCGGGTGCCGTGTGGACGGGTCGCTTTGTTGCTCTCACCGGGAATCGACAGATTTCTGACAATGGGCCGAAGCCGAAGCATGCAACATCCCTGTCCCACTGTGTCATCAAGTAATTCACTCGCATAACGAGACTATTGGGTTCAAATGCTGATTTTGTTTGGTTATGGAAAGGGTCTGAACATTGAAGCATGTAGCCAATTGTTTGAGGCAGACACATGTGCATGGGGTGTTCCTTCCAGGGGAAAATTCATCTTTATTTTCTTTGGGGGGGGGGGCGTGAACCAGTTCAAACGTGTCAACATGTTTCCTTCCTTGTGCTCGCAGATGTTTGCGTGATTCTTCTTGCACGGCCTGTCAATTCAGAGAAGGCCGAATCAGAAAGAATTGTGTCACATTATCTGGACCAGCAACTTCTTTCACACCTTCAGGAAGCACCACAATATTTGTCAAAACAAGTAAAGTGTTTGCAAAAGTTTTCAACTTTGAGCCAAACAACAAAGTGAAGACAAGAGGCTGAGGCATTGCCTAAGGCTCTTGGTTGATAAACAGAACACAGTGGTGGGTTGTGGCTATTGTATGTATTGTTCCTTTGTCTTTCTTTGCCTTTGCAGTTGATGGGAGTGGAGGCTGCAATGCCCTTGTTGATTTTGACACTGTCCTGCCTTTGAATGGACCAAACATCAAGTTTGTTGCTGGTCAGGTGGGTTTCATTATCAGCATTGAATGGCTGCCTGACTGGTGATGTCCAAGGTAGACTCTACAAAAAGTCAAGAGATTTTTTTCAGGTTGGTGATGGGGTATTCCTGGACCCTGCAACCACAGATGTGATGGAATTGGATGCAACTGGGATGGGTACCTGCATTCTGGCTCCACCCCAATGCACCAGGGGAGCCACCTATATGTTCTGGATCAAACTTTTTTGACACAAATAATGGGGCCATTTTCACTACAATGGATTGGAATTCACCAAGAGAGGGAATACGGTTCACAATCAATGACAGTGGAAGATTTCGTGCTTCTATTTTTAGAGCTGGTTCCACCTCAAATCGATTTCCTGCCAATGCTGATGGTTTCCATGGTGACATTGATGTTTGGCTGCACGTTACTGTTGTTTGGAAAATTGACCCAAAGTTTGACATCTATGTGGATGGTGAACCTAAGACCGTGAGTCAGGGGAGTGATTATGGTACCAGCCCCCAAGAGACGTTTGGAGCCCAAATGAGAATGGCCCTGGGCAGACCCTATGTTTCCTACACTAATGCTGTCAAAACCATAAAGATGATCTTTGATGAATTAATCATGTTTGACAGGCCTCTTGAATCACATGACCTCTTAGTTTACCTTGTCTGAACACCAGGCTGATGATGAAAATAAGAACGAATCACTTTGCAAACATTCTTTGAAAAAAAATATGCAAACTTCAGAAGACTTGTTCTGCGCACTGATGTTTTCTTGAATTTTCGTCTGTGGTAGATCTCGATCTTGGCTTGTCAAGAAAGGGTGAAGATTGTGGAATTATATACACAGGAAGCATGTGACACAGAATGGTTCAAGTTAAATAGGGAATGTCAATATTGGGACACAGGAGCTTCGTGTCCCGGCGATGTGTTCCACCTTTCTCCTCAAACAATGTCCTCATTCAAGAAGAAAACTGATGAAAATGCCTTTGACTCGCATTGAATTTGTGCAGGGATGAGGTTGGCTTGAAGTCAGATTCATGCATGACAGGGTGAGTACAGTCGTTTCACGGCAACATTGTGCACCTGTTTGGAGAAATCAGTGTTGTCCCAGGTCAGAGTAAAGCAAGACAATTTGCCTACAGCGGCTGTAGTATATGTCACTATGCTGACAGCTGTCTTGATTGACATTTCAAACACAACACAAAACAGAAAGTAAGATATACTTTGATGTTTTTCAGACACAGCACACACAGCACAACAGAAATCAATGAAAACTAAATTGAACACCTGAATAGGTTTCAGAAATCTGTGTACCTCTTCGTATTTTGTTGTTTTTTTTTTGCTGCATGTTGATCTGAGAGTCACGTGACCGGAGAGTGCGCGCACACGAGCAGCTGGATTCATATCGAATTTCCATATACATCAAGATTCCTTGTTCTTGTAAACCATTGGAAAAGGGAAGCAAATTTTGGTCATGTGCCCGGGTCTTGTGCTACAAAAATGTTCGTTTAAAGTACATCCCTTATTCTGTACACATCTGTAAAAAGTGAGCAAGCATTTTGGTTTCAATGATGGAGTGAGAAAATGAAAGTTACACCCACCAATTTAAATACAGATCAAGAAAATTAACCATTTTCCTGAGGTGACTACTGATTGCCTTGCATGGTGGGCATTGTTGTTTGTCTGAAAGCAGAGAGTATCTATCTAATGCCAAACATCAACTTTCCTTGTTGTCACCAGGAGAAAACATGATTCTCTGAGATGCCCATGAGTCCATCAAACCTGGTCACAAGTGAAAATGACAGGTTTTGGTTTATCTTTTTTACTTTTGGAGCAGAAACAGAAGAGCTCTTTCACTGCAGTTCTGAAGGAGGACAATTTCCAATAGTAAATGAAGAAGTTTGTGCATGAATTGGTCAAGGCCAGAGAGACAACATGTCTGATAGCTCTCAGATAAGTACAGTCAGTGATGTTAGTATGAACAAGAGCACTAACCACTGCCAGAGGAGGGAGGAAAATGGAGAAACCCACAGCAAGGGCAACAAGGCATACTGTCAAATCATCAAGTTGCTCAATTGATGTCTTGGTCATGTGACTTTGTGTGTCTAAAGTTTTCCTGAATTTCTTCCTTTTGTAAAGAAATACAACCAACAGAAAAGTGGTGATCAGTGTGATAATGACAGGTAAAACCATTTTTACAACCAAAACAAAACTTTGGTAAATTATTCTGGTCTTTTGAGTTGCAGAATAATTTGTAGGAAACAGCATGTATCTAGTTTCAGTTCCACATGTGTAACTTACAACCTGCAACCAAGAACAACAAATAAGTTGGAAGCCAACATTCTATCATTCTATCATTCTGCTTGCCAACAGCAATATCTTTTGACAACACTTTTATTCAACTGTGTGCTGACCTTATATGTCATCCAAAAAGGAATATCCACAAGAACAAAGAAAATAATAAGGACCATGACTGCTATCCTTACATTCCTAAGTCTGGCAGAACTTGGCTTTTCCATTGATGTGAGTCCAATATACCTGCAATAAAGTATGCAGAGAATTTTCTGGGTAAGTAAAAACCATCATTGGAACAATGAGCTAGTGCAAACTAGTCATATTATTCACCTCTGAATTGTAAGAAATGGTATCAACCAATATGAGAGTGCACCACACAGTCTATACAACAGGTAATATGAAATTCTCTCCACATAGATATAGGCTGATAACCTATTGTATCCATATCCAAATGCCCATTTGTAATACTCCACAGCAAATGTAAGAAATGCTCCCAGAAGAGGCAATGAATCAAACACTGCTAGACATTTAAGAAGAAAGAGACATTCAGGGATCATTTTCATCCTGTTGAAAACTATCAGTGAGACAATATTTAGTGAAATAATGGATAAATTCACGAATCCAATGGCCCTGGTAAAACTCTGAGAGGTTGCATCACAAGTGTTTTCAAATGGTACTTCAAAGCTTGGCAAACAGAATATCCTTCCAGCGCAAGGGTGAATGTTGGAAGGAATTGAAAAGTTATTTTCACACCAGGGAGAAACGTCATCTGTGTCATTTGGTTCCCACATGAAGTCTGGTGTCTCAGTGCTGTTGGAATATTCCATCTTTGAGATGATTTATTTTTGCACCACTGAATTGTCCCGCTTGATCAGAAGATATCTGATCATCAACCGAGCGAGCTGTCTTTGAATCTACAAGTTAAATGTTGTGCTCATTGACTTGGACACTTTTGGTGCTCTCCAGTATGAAGGCTCGACTGAAACTGAATCCGGTTCCACTGATGAAATCAAGCATTCCAGGAACAGGTGCGTGAGCAGTGGTCATTTGGTGCAGGAGCAGAGTGAATTGGACACAAATGGGCTTTCGGTCAATTTGAAACTTGATGAGGAATCCTGTTGGTGATGGGAGTGGCACACTTCCGGTGCTGACTGCCCCATTCACGAAATAATGTGTTTGCTGTTCAAAAAAAAACCCCCGAAGGACATCAGACTACAAGGCAGACCAGGTGAAGCAAAACACGTCAGTGTCACCCATGCCATTCCGGAGGTCAATCAGGATTGACCACTCCCACATCCCCCACTTCCTGACTCCTGTGAGTACCTTTGTTCCTTTGAGGTGAACACCCACTTCATTGTGCGAAGTCCCTTCAGGCGAAGCACCATGTGGTAGTGCAGTACATGGCAATGTGGATGAAATGTCCCCTGCCCCCTCCCCCTCCCCCAACGCCCTCCCCAACCCCCTCCCCCCTGCTGGACCCCTCCTGCCCCCACAGGACCCCCCAGGCTGGACAAGGAGGACAAGGAAGAATTGACGGCATTACCGGTAAAGGACTTCGCACTGCAGTTGCCTTGAGCACTGCTTCTTGTTCCCAGACTCGTCAAACTTACCACCTGTCTTCAGCATTCCTGACCCTCCTCAATTCCACTGACCGAGGATCCCTTCCAGCTCCACCTGACATCAATCCTGCATTCACTCAGGACAACACACAGCGGTACAAATGATGCTCATGGCATGATGTTTGTGCATCATATTTACCAAATGGAGCTACAGCCATAAAACTGCAATTCATAACCCGGACACAGAAATGATTTCATCGTATTGTGATGGCGTTGATGCCACGTGAGTAAAGCATCGTTCACACTGAATGCTCGACGTTGGCTTTCATACGCTTGCAACACAAATGAATGGCGATGTGTTGTTGCAGTGTGTGAGGCAGGACCAAATAAATTGGAATCAATCCGTTTTTGCGGAAGTGGACTGAAGAAAAATGAAGTTCACAGTTGCGTTTGCCTGATCTCAGGCTGTGTTGTTCACCAAACCAACAAATGTCAGGGCCGATCCACACTGAAATCTGGTGAGAATCCCGGATGGTTGGTCCTTCTGATCCCAGAGTTAAACAACAAAGTTCTGAGTGACGATGGCAGCACCTGCAGGGTGTGGGAGCATTATTGTGCAGGGTGCAGGGCCCGTGGGTTTCACTGTCTCCACATATTTGGTAAACACCCCTTCTGATGGCTTGGGTCAAGTTCTGAATGATATTACATTTGGTTAATGCCAATCCCTCCAGTGATCTAATCTTGGTGAACAAGTTCACACAAGTGAAAAAGACCAACATGCTTTGTGGTCGCACAACTCTGGGATGTAGCGAGTAGATTGTTGTGGATATGAAGGGTGGAGACCACATAGAAAACGATGAATCGTCACCTATTATCCCAATGTCTTATCAGGTTGAAGCGACTGCAATGTTTGATGTGCCAAACGCATCCACCTGTTCTTCTGGAAATCCACGAGCACACCCACCTTGCAGATCGTTTCGTGAGTCATGAGAGCCTTTTGGAGGGGACGCTGTAAACTGTTCTGTTGGTAAGTTGGTTGGCAACGTGTGTAACGCTTGAATTTCCTTGTTGCTGAATGATTTGTGCAACTGGACTCAGAAACACCGGACCCAGAAAGATTCGTCACACCCATTCGGGGATCACTCCACAAAGGACCAACTCAATGATACGAGTACACGGCTGACTTGAAGAACGAATTGCCACCATGCAGTGCATGCGCGCGAAATTTCAACTGATATTGTATGCACCGATCATGGATTTCATGCTGTCAAAACCACACACGTGTGTACCTGCGAGAAGGTCTCTAAGACTTCCCGTAAATGCTGACGCAGAAAGGGACTATCGTTCAACAGCCACAGAGCGATTGCGGGGAGTCGCCTCGTGTTTTGTGTGTGTTTGTGTGTAAATGAGTGTCTTCTTGTGTGTGTGTGTGTGTGTGTGCGTGTGTGTGTGTGCGTGTGTGTGTATGTGTGTGTGTTTGTGTGTAAATGAGTGTCTTCTTGTGTGTGTGTGTGTGTGTGTGTGCGTGTGTGTGTGCGTGTGTGTGTATGTGTGTGTGCGTGTGTGTGTGTGCGTGTGTGTATGTGTGTGTATGTCTGCGTGTGAGCGCCTATTCTGGGCATCCACACACAAGAGTTTGTTTGTTGCGTGCGTCTGTTTTGCAAAACATATTTACAGAGGAAAAAACAAGCAAAACAATTTTCTCTGCTCGTAATGTGTGTGTGTGTGTGTGTGTGTGTGTGTGTGTGATTCTGTCAAAAGAACACAATGGAACATTTCTCTCCAAGTCAGTGTCCCCCTCCTCCATTTCAGCTCTGTCATCTCACTGCCTTAAATTTCCAGATCAAGACTCACAAATGAACACAAGTCAAGATGCATTTGCTCGTGCACGCATATTTTCGTGTGTGTTGTTACACATAGGCGTTGTTTTCTTCAGATTCACAAGAACAATATTTTTGCAGACATAAAAACTCCATTATTTCCCAATTTTACCTGTGCGGCACAAACATTCAGTCCTCATGAGCACAGACTGCGTTTCGTTGCGTGTTGAGTTGGGTACCAACCCCATTCTTGCAGTCTGTGTGAACACTTCCACAGTGTTGCAGGTGAAGTTCATTATGCAATCCAGAATGCAAGGCAACTTGCAATGCAATACATAGTCTGTGTGAACGAGGCCTCACTCAGTGGAATCATCATCCATTGACTGTGTGACAAAACTTCTGTTTGAAAAGTACAATCCCGCCACTGAAAGATGAGTGTGTGCAAAAGAGTCAGACAGATGGTCTGGGGATCAGTCACACAATTGTGTGAATTGACAACATGCCAACTGAAGCAGGTACATGAATTGAAACAGACACACTAGCTTCTCTTCTGTTCAACAGTCTCCAACAAAGTTTCTGAGCTATAGTGCTTCTGATTTCACTGGGTTGTCACGTGGAACATTAGTGTGATGCTTTCAACAACAACCAGTGAATCAATCAAACTTAATTACAAGTGAAGATGGCAGGTTTTGGAATTTTTTGCTTTTGTTTTGTGTGACAACAGAACAGTTCTTTGACTGCAGTTCTGAAGGAGGACAATTTCCAATAGTAGATGAAGAAGTTTATGCACGAATTGGTTTGGGCCAAAGAAACAACATGTCTAATAGCTCTGAGATAAGCGCAGTCAGAAATATTGGTGTGAACAAGAGCACTTGTCACAGCCACTGGAGGGAGAAGGAGAAAGAAACAAACAGCCAGAGCTACCAAGCATATTGTCAAATCATGAAGCTTGTCACTTGAAACTCCAGTTACATCACTTTCAGAATCTAAAGCTTTCCTAAAATGGTTCCTCTTTTGAAGGAACATGACTAACATTGTGGTGGCAACAAGTGTAATAACAACAGGTAAAATAATTTTTGCAACCAGAACAAAACTTTGGTAAATTATTCTGAACCTTTGGCTTCCAGCATAATTTGTTGGAAGCAGCATGTATCTGGTTTCACTTTCACATTTGTAATGTACAATCTACAAAATAAAACCAGAGAAGGATATGTATCCACCATTATGTGACTTTGAAGAAATCAATCATTTCAAAACCTTACTTCCTTGATGTGCTGACCTTATATGACATCCAAAATGGAATTTCCACAAGAGTGAAAATCAAAGCAAGACTTGTCACTGCTGTCCTTACTATTCTGAGCCTTCTAGAACTTGGCTTTTGAACAGATGTAAGTCCAACATACCTGCAAGATTTGCACACAGTTGTTCAAGTGAGGAGATAAACAAGTGCACTCTCATTCTTACAATCTGATAGTTTTACTTACCTTTGCACTGTGAGCATTGGTATCATCCAATAGGAGAGTGTACCACACAGTCTGTACCCCAAGTAATATGAAATCCTCTCCACATAGATGTAGGCTGATAACCTGTTGTATCCATGTCCAAATGCCCACTTGTAGTACTCCACACAAAAGGAAAGAAATGCCCCCAAGAGATACAAAGAATCAAACACTGCCAGACATTTGAGAAGAAAGAGACATTCAGGGATCATTTTCATCTTGCTGAAGACTATCAATGAAATCACATGAAGAAAAATAGCTGGAAAGTTAAGAAATCCAAGAGATCTTGCAAAACTCTGAGAGACTGAATCACAATTGTTCACAAATGGCACCTCAAAAGTTGGCAAGCAGAATATATTACCAGCACAAGGGTGAAGGTATCCAGGAATTGAAAAGTTATTTGCACACCAGGAGGCAGATGGGTCTGTGTCAATTCCTCCCCAAATTGTGTTCAGTGCCTCAGTCTTGTTGAAAACTTCCATCTTTGGTTTGATTCTCCTTTAAAACACAGAACCCTGATCAACGCTGACAAGAAGGTGCACACAGAGGCAGAAGAGCTTCCTTCAAATCAGCGTCGTGTCACAAATCTTGCTGTTTGTTGCATGTCGGAACACAATGTGTTTGTGCTGGAAGTGCACAAACTCTATGAAATCAGAATCCGGTTCAAACTGACCAATGTTCGCACGTCATACCACATTTCCAGGAAAATGATTGCACGCGCATTGTACATTAGTTCCGGAGCAGAGTGGATTGGACACGCGGTCCTGAATGGACTTTTATCAGCGCAATGGTGAGACCCATCAATCAGATGTAGAGGGGGTTCACTCAGCAGGTGAGGATCTCCCACCAACTCCAGTTTCTGAAAATAATACGTTTCTGCCAGTCTCCCTTGTGCAACATGTTTTATTGTGCGAAGTCCCTTTAGTCCCCCCTGCAGAAGACAGCATGGCTGGTGGAGGACAAGGAGGACCAGGAAGAATTGATAAACAAGGAAGAATTGATGACATTAATGCCACTGCAACGCTGCAAGGGACTT
>JAAUXT010064632.1_pt1 | contig 10592 bp, 11 predicted proteins | sample 7278171 | NCBI WGS metagenome assembly JAAUXT01 (sample SAMN14350112, study PRJNA611818) | marine sediment metagenome | isolation source: surface marine sediment (1.8m) | place: French Polynesia: Moorea | collected 2018-08 | reverse complement strand
TGGTAGGGTGGGAGGTTACATTCCAAAGTGTGGACAGACGCACACATGAATGCTAAGGGTTTTTAAGCCAACAGCGGGACCTAGATGGCCGGCTACGCGACCATCAATCAAGTCCAAGGAATAGCAATGAATGAAAGAAAGAAAGAACAAAACGTTCGCACGACAGAACACGGAACAGCAGATGAATATCTGTGGAAATTGTCCACACCAAGATGGCCTGTAGCGGCAATGAGAGCGTTGCGTGACTCAGGATCACTGCCGACTCGGAGGTGTAACACACGCAAAAAGTTGCAAGGGACAACAGACTTCCAAAATAAACTCATAAAGCCGAACCAGCCGTGATTTGCGGTGAATTCCGCACAAAGTGACACGACAATTCTCCTTGTGTACAAGTGTTAAGTATTTGAATCAACATTTGAGGTTTCAATAGATAATAACAGTGGGAAGTGAAGTGTGATGCTCCGAGTTGCTGAGATGCCACGCAAGACATGAGCCAGAAATTGGACACAACACAGGAGAAGATATCCAAAACACTGATGGACTGCACTCTGATCGAAAATAATTGTCCATTGGACAAAAAGATCCAGCTGACTCTCATTGGAAAAGACTCAAGAACGTTTCAACTCCTACAATTGCATGTCAGTCTCCCAGCTGACTTTCCGTCACGCTCAGATGAACGTCTTGAAAACATGACTTTCAAAATCGGAAATTTCAAACCATGGACTTGTGCTGAAGCTTCGAAATGTCTTCAAACACCATCGCTGGGCTCAAATGCCTTCGTGTTCAGAGGGAGGGTGTTTGCATGTTCTTCCCAAGCATTGATCGAAAGTGCATGGCAAAACAAGTTTTGTTGTTCTACAAAAGTTGGTGCATTTTTGCCCATGCTTCGCAGTGTTGCCCTTTACCAGAACCCTGTGTCATCAAAGGACCTCAAAACCAAGGCTGAATTTTCCTTCTGGGGTCGTGAGTTTTGTCTTTGTGCAGTACCGTCGTGAACGTAACTGGTTTGTGCGAACAGTTGCGTGGTTTTCCGCATCATCGAGAAAGACCAGAAATGAGCAGTTGGCCTTGTTTGGAGATCAAAACATTCCTCATCACGTCTCAATTGCATAATAATCGCAAAGCAAATCTCCAAAACATCTGTCCCTGTCTTCGCGTTCTACATGTGTTTCTTTGACTCGGATACAGCTGAGCGGGTAAAATATTACATTTTCTTGTGTTGTTTTCCGGACCCCTTTACCTCGTCCCTCGCAGCACAATAACAAGGTAGCAGCAACACGAGTCTGATCTCGCTGTGACAAATAGTCTCGGCTCGTTTAACTTCAAAATGTACAAAAGTGAGAAGACAGGGTGTGGAAACCCTCTGCTCACTGGTAGCAGTGCTTTCTGTTGGGATTTCGAGTCAAACATGTCTCAAGTTCTCACCAACAATTTGTTTTGCTGTTGTGGTTGGATCTTTGAATATGTCAAATTTTCTTAGAACAAATTCTGGTTGCTGAAAAGGATGCAGAGGCCCACCCACCTCGAACGAACCCCAGCTCACGCCTTGTTGGTCAAAAACCCCAGGGGCGGATCCAGAAAGCTGTTCCAAACTGACCAGGCTCCATGTCTCGGAACCTTCGCTTATCCAACGCTGTCGCTGCGTGTACTCGAGTCGTCCTCACTGGGTTCGTGTTGGGACTCCGCAGTGTGCAGGTTGAGCACCGTGAGTGGAACTAATGCGCCTTGTAAGGACATTTCTCAGCGTTTAGCGGAGATAAGTCGCCTCCTGATCCTCAACTCATCAATCACGAAATTCCTCCGAGAAAGGTATGCCGGTGTGAGAGGCGGCCGCGTTGCTACATGCAGTTTTAGGGTCTGGTGTAGCACACGTTTAGTGTGCATGAGAGAGGACCAAGCAGCACACAACCTCGCACAGATCGAAACCACATAAGAAACCTCTCGGAGACAACCACAGATCAGTTCAAGATGTGCGGTCAGTTCTTCCTTTTTGCCTGCCAAGAACACCGTGGGGATGGACACAAATCTCCCTAAACTTCAAACGCACACACGCATACCACACGCACGCACTCTTTTTTGCGCACTGAAGGAAAAGACACAACAACCGCAACAGCAACAGCAACAAGTTCGCCACCACATGGGCACGGTTGTGTGGGCTCTTCCTGAGGTTCTGATACTTTCAGAAACAGTGCATTTTGTTTTTTGGTTGCACCAGAACTTGAACTTGAAACTGATTCCCCCTCAGAGTGTCACGTATTTATCTGTGCGTGGAATCTGCCGCTAATCTGAACGCCTCACAATCCTGCTGCTGCATGTCGACAAATTGTACGTTTCACGCTTTCTGCCCATCCGCCCAGGCTCCGTCTGGTGCCAACACTGCGACCACCTCCACACATGTGGAGTGCTTTCTGGACTCCCCAACGCCTTGTAAGAATGGTCAGAGCTCTGGAGTGGCACGATAGGATGTTCTTGATGCGGTTGTGATTCGTCCTTGACAGCAATCTGCGAGAACCTTCACCCCTCCACAACAGGGAGATTCAGCACGGCCGAAATTTCCACACGCGTGGTGCCCCAATTGCCAGATCTCGGTGGTCCAGAAAACTCAATTTTGCACAGAGAGCCAATGACAAGTGATCAAATGGTATCTGTGTCACCGATCTGGCAATTGGGGCACGTCGAAAAAGGACCTGACGGTTTTGCTGAACCTCTCCAATGAATCTGTGCCACCGGTGAATGCACAAATTTAGCAATCAAGCGACTCAGCAAAGCGCACGATTTTGTTTCACGCGCACGGGAATATTTTTGCCATGGCGACTTTTCTTTGAGTCCTGTCTGGCTTTTCCTGTGTACAGTTTGAGAGTGTACGAGAATGGGACTGAAGTTAGCATTCATTTTTGTCATATTTTTAGTCATGTGGAGACACCAGACATGTAGGCTTCATGTGTAGAATCTACAACCGATAAAAACACTGTGCAAAGTTGTTACAATGCAAAATGGTGCCACTAAAGATGCTGTATGATCGGAGGTGTTCACTCCTGCCACAGCTTCAGTTTCAGATGAACGCCTGCGTGAACGTGGTCTGACAAGTGGAGTTTCTGAACTGGAGCAGAAATGAGCTTCAGCTCAAACGCTTTTCTGCAAAGGCACAAAAAATCTTCAACCGACGGGAAACTGAGTGGCACACATACCAAATGTTTCATTTCAAAAGTAGTAAAAGTGCTGACATGCACCAAACTCAAAGGAAAAAGATTGAATCCTCTTGTCCAATTTCTGAGAGGGCAGAAGATCCTTTAATTGACGATCCGAGGCCGTGAAGAAAACACATCAAGTTAAACATCGGGCTGTCACCGAGTCCTCCCTGTACCTCAGACAGAAGCAGCGGAGCCTGGACGACTCCCTCCACCACCGCGCATGCCAAATACATACATGTACGCCTCTCTACCCCGGGCCCTGGTTTCGATTTAACACAGACAGTGTTCTGTCGCTTTCAGTCGAAAAAGGGAGAGCATCGGGGTGGGTCTTCGGGCTTGACACGCCAGTGAATCAGGGAACTTTTTTGGAGAGAGACTCTTGTCTTCACCTGTGCCAAAAGTTGAACACCGCCTCGCCTGTCTGAACCTTTGCGCCTTTGATCTGTTTCTTCAGATAGATGTACACCCAAATCTCAAGTGAAGACCAGTTGCGTCTTGTCAACCTTCCAGTTGGGTTTTGTCAACTTTGTTTCGGCGTGGAAAGAAAAAGCCGTGCGTGTTTGTTGTGGCTCCTGAAGATTCAGCAGGATTTATTTGCCCTGTGGTTTGATTCGGTTGTCGTGAAGCTTTGCCCTTGGTCCACCGATTTGGAGCACTGCGGCTTTCATTGCTGTCTATTGAGCCATGTTGATTGTGTGTGACGAGCGTTGGTTTATTCCTCACGGAATCCCCACGGAGAGGCGCAAACGTCCAACACTGAAACCTCGGCACCATAATAGGGACCAAAATGAGAGGAATGTTGACAGCATTGACACTGTGCACAAGGAGCCAGAGAGCGGATCTCTCGCTGTTGCTCTCTTCAACCAGAACATTGACATATCTGTCAAGAGTGTGAAGAATGAAACACAAGCTCGCTTACCTTCCTGGAAGAATGGATCGTATGATTTCTATTCCCGTGTGCCAGCACACCCTTCACAGTTGATACAGCTCACACGATGAAAAGTTTTGGTGAAAATCCCTGATACGTGAAACACACACATCACATGCAAATGTCACTGTGTGTAACGCACGTTTTCTATCCTTTCCTCCTACACTCTGAACAACGTTGTTTCTTCAGATGAGTGAAATGAACTTCTGTCAACAACTTGAAGTCGGTGACTCGGGTACCTCGATATCTTCGCGTTGGGACCCCAAAATAACTCCTCATTCCGCTCTCGCCTGTTGTAAGTATTCCTACTTCTTATCCAACTGAGTCATTTCCGAAGGCTTGCAACGAGACAACCCAATCGCACAAAATATTTTCCAAAATAATGTCATCATGCACAAGTTTTGCCCGAGCGGGAGAATGGGACATTTTGTAACCATCTCCAACGATGTCAGGAAAAATTGGAGGTTTATTTGAAGTGCGGGCCTAATCCTCTTTCACTGACAAGTGTGCATTAAGTTCAAGATTCCTTCTCGCACAAAGTTTGTTTCCCTTTACCCTGTTATTTAAATTTGAATTCCTGTGTAATTCTAACCGAAGAGGTGTACATTTTTGATGTACACACATCAAACATGTATCTCTATCTTCTGGGGGAAAGTGGAAAGAAGAGTATGCATTTTCAATCGCTTTCCACAGTTCCACAAACCAGTTGGTCTTGCAAAAAAATCTGCTGAAATTGTGCGAAATATGTCTGGTGAAAAGAACTTTGACAGTTGGAATCTTGAGAGTTGGTAGCCTGCTGCTTTCACCATGTAGAGTTTTGGCTGCGTATAAATTGTGTTTAAATTCCCGTAATTGAATGTTGAATCAAGCTAGCGTGTTGTACACTGGTGGATACAGTCTAAACTTGAGAATGATCCAAACACAAAGACATACGGAATACAGAATGAAGAACACACACTGAGAGGGTGTGTATGTTGTGTATAAATGCTGAGTGAATACCATTCCACAGTTGAAGTCACAGTTAGCATTACACAACATGGGTAGTTTCACCTCTTTTTTCGTCAAGCAAGTGAAAAAAAGTCAGGAAAACATAACTAATGAATACACGAACAGACAGACAGACAGACAGACAGACAGACAGACAGACAAGAGGAATCTTGAATGGTTAGAGAATAAGGTACTCGTACAACCACACACACTTTCAACACAATCAAGCAAATGGGTGGATCGAAAGATGGAAAGGTCTACAAAAAGGAAGCAAGCAAAAGAAGAGAGAGAAGCTTTTTCTGAAGGAAGCTTGGCGGTGGCAAGTCTTTGTTTTTGTCATGTGGAGCCTGTCTGTGGCGCACTATGGGGGCACCACACGAGAAACCTTGTTTTGATGAAAAAACGAGCCACAAGTCTCGACAACACCCTCCTTGGAGCTCAGTCTGACACACGATTAAACCACGCGAAACACCTTCGCTACATCTCGACCGAGTGTCCCAGATCCCTGTGATTCAGTGCACGCATGGTGGCGAATGCATAATGTGTGTGTGCCAGGCTGTGTAAAGTGTCCAACCACTCCACTGCTGCAGTGGGTCGGCTCTTAAGTTCCTGAAGTTGGGCAAGCCAAGGAACAAGTCAGACTTTTCTGCAAAGCACACGAACGAGTGTGTTTCAAACACAGGAGACTTCGATTTCCTTGATTCAAGAGAAAACAACTCTGTTGCAACACGGAAGGAGTGTTGTATCCACCTGAGCTTCCCAAAAACCTCAGAACAGCATTCGAAAGTCTCTCTTTTCAATCGTGTCACAGTGTATTCAATTTACAGGGTTGAGGATGGGTCTTGAAGGTTACCTCTTCACAAGAAAATGTTCCCTCACCCTGGATAATGCACCTCGACGCAGCATGGTGCGGGTGGGTGGGACCTGTTCGTCTGGTCTGGTAGACCCCAAGAGTGTCCCGTATCAGAGGTACCAGCAGCTTATCCGGGCAGACAAACTGCTGTCTGTTTGCCACAGTGACTGAAATTCTTTTGGAAATTTCTGTTCACCTCACTGCACGCAATCGTCCGTGATCCGACACGGACTTCGTGCTAAGTCTCCACAGTGGATCTTCCGGCACGAAGCAGAACATTTTGAAGACAGAAACTGGCCTCGCAAGGTCAAACACTGAGTTCTGACCTTCCCTCCACAGAGGAGGTTGTGTGCAGATTCCGAAAAAAACTCGACGTCTCAGACGCACTTCGTCCTGTCGCGCAGTGTTTGAGCGAAATCACGAGCTTTAGAATCTACTCGTACCTGTGATCAACTCCAGTTGAACTCAGCCCCCTCGCAGCAGGGCGAACTAAGTCTCCACTTACCGCCTTTTCCACGATGGTACAAACTTCCGATGCATGTTCTGTGAAATGTGGGTCACAGGTGACTGGGTATGGGATTGAGGGATTGCAGCGCAACGCTCCCAGGAATATCAAAGCAGCGTCAATCATGCACACGGCAGTGTACTTGAGGCAAATTTACTGCAATTACAGCTCATGTAGAGGAATTTTGATGAGGCTCAGTGTTTACCTCTGACAACCTGGCAGGTGAAATGGAGAGCGCGGGGAAGCTGCTCAATCCGTCGCTGAAACTTTGCGGCAAAACAATGAAGGCGTTTTACACGCGTGTTTTGAGCTGAGTGTGAACCAAAAATATATGAATGCCACAAACGATCAGCTTTCTCTCAAGGGGAGAAAACAAGTCAACATCCATGCAAGAATTACTTGTTTTCCATGTGTCGCCGAACAGAAAGGCACACACCATAGATACCATGGCAGTAGCAACCGAAGCCAAACAAAACCTGTGAAAACAGTGCAGAGTCAACACAGGGCCCAATGAGGTCAGAGGACCCTCCACTTGAGAGATCTCGACCGCCAACCCCTCACGTTCTCGTGAAACTTCAGGCAATAAAACTTTGCCTTCTGCGACCAGGAGGTCGACAGTAAAAACCTCCAAGTTCCATCAGGAAGTAGAGGTGAGTTCCAAAAGTGGTGACACCAGCCAAGGAGACCATAGGAACACACCTTTTATGACAAGCACTTTCTTTCCAACTCTGACCAAACGAAAAACAACTGCTCTGGTTTGTACAACTGAGCTTCTTCTCTCCTTTATGGAGAGTTTGCAACCCCCACAGTCTCTCTGCTCCCTTCTCTCTCACTCTCTCTCTCTCTCTCTGTCTCTCTCTCTCCTGAAAGTACTGGTTTGATTAAGATTTTTGTGGTCCAGATGGATATTTTCAGGCACCAGGTGCTTACAAGCAGCCAGTGGAGATAAAATTGCTATTTTGCGTGGAGTCTTGATCGTCTCAAATTTAAATTTTAGTTGAGTCAGCGGGAGGTCCTCTGGCCAATTGAGTCACGAATGTGTGGAAAGGTTGATGGAACACAAATCCAAATATTAGTGGTCTCCACAAAGGGTTTCTCTGGACAAGAACTGATTACGCTGAGGATCTTTGAGCCAGCATGCTGCATGCCGGCTCGTCTTTTTTGTGAATGGCCCTTCCAATCGCTCCTGAGGCTCCTCGATTTCCGTGCCGCACTCGACTTGACGTTTGAATGACAACGGTTGATCGAGCGATGGGTTTCTGATTCTCTATCTTCACACTGACAACTATGCAAGTTTGTGACGCACAATGAAATGATACACATACCTTTTGGATGGTAATTCTCAATACTTTCCCTCACCTGAACGCATTCCAAGACACATGTGTGCAATCAAATGCTAATTCTGATTGAATATTCGCAACAGGGCGTTTTGCCCACATTTTCAATTACATTTTCCCATCATGTTTGTCCTTTAAAATATCAGGACTCAAGTACCAACATTTGCAAGTAACAAGTTCTATATTTAGTCCACTTGCGAATGCGTATGTGCCTTCAATGGCAAAAAATATCTCCTCCCTGAAAAAGTTCGCTTCACTTGTTCCCTGAGTACACATATGAATTTCTTTGACAAGAAGATTTTGCTTCATTCAAGAGACTGTTCGAACACTTCAGAGGACAGTTGTAAACGTAAACGCAACAAATGTTTCTTCACTCCAAAACTTATCGAGTGATAAATGTGCAACTCAGGGAAACGCTTGTGCCGTCTCCAAAGACAGGATTCAGCCAAAAGCGAAAAGCACGCGATTTCTTGTCGCTGAGACGAAGGACAAAGCAGACAGATCAGGGATGGACGGCGAGAAGCCACAGGAGCAGGGAAAGACCAACAGAGCGGCCTTTGCTACAGGCATCGCTGGTTCACGCTCAGTCACCTGCAGAAGCTCGTCGACACTACCCACGAAAAGGAATTAGTGGTGTTAGCCTGTGACTGTCACCTACTTCTCACAGACCCCACATCACATGGGAGTACTCAGCACGTACTGTCCACACCTTTTGCAACTGCCAACAAAGCCAAAAACGCGCTGCTGTTTGAATTGGTGCTTGCTACAACTCTGTTTGAGTTGCGTTCGAAAAGCTTCTTCAAATTTGGCTGATTTTGCTTGAAATGGCTCGTTTTGTGGGAACAACATTGTGCCTGTGTCCAAAAACCAGTGTCCAAACGAAGTGTTCTTGGGCTGACTTGGTCATCCTTTTCTTTTTGTCACGTGGTGAACCGTTGTCGTTACGTTTGGTATCTTTTTCCGTAAACTGTGAGTATCACAGCCAGATCAAAAGGATAAAAGGCCAACGAGAAAAAAAACCCAGCCAGGAACACTCAAACCCGTCCACGATTTGGACGTGATGAAGATGCCGGGTCAGGGATGACATTTTTCATTCGGACAAATTATCGCCGCAGAGATACACGAGTAGATATCTATTTGCTGACAAACTACGGACATCAATCAAACAGGAACAACCACGCTGCACAAAAAGTCTGAACAAACAAGAAAGTGATGTTCACCAATTCCCGCGAAATACTTCTGAAGTACGGGTTTCATTCGGGTTGAGCCAAAACACACAAAATCTCCCAACCAGGTGCACAATGTTTTGATACCACATGAGCCGTGTCCATACATGCAGCCATGTAACAGTTTCAATTTCTAGGACTGACTGCGTATTTGTATGGAGGAGGTGTGTATGTACTTAGATACCGAGTGTTTGCGGAATGTCTGGTGCCAGTATCAGCACTGGTCGCCGGGAGACAAGGGTCTGAAGCAAAACGCACACTTTCCTTTTCGAAAGATATCGTGGAAAAAAATCAGGACCCCAAGCACAGCTGATGAACACACAGGAATCATGGAAGCTCCTCCGACAAACCGAGTGGGAGCAACCACGGCTTCCGACTGTCAGACCAGCCAGAGTGGCTGATTTTCTGCAATACGATCCGTGCTCTCCAGTTGCCTACTCAAACGTTTCCCAAATCCGCCTCAGATTCCAACCTCGGAACACGTGGGCTCCTCATTGCTTGTGACCCTGTTGGCACTTTCCCCTGATAAACACGGCATTCCAGCTGCATGCTTCTCAACCCTAATTGGCACGTCATCTCGCTTTGGCAGTGAAACCTTTCTGGGGCCGCGAAGCCTTGAGCCCCAGTAAAAACAAGAACTTTTTCTGTCCCCTTTGGGTTAGGTTGGGCCGCTCTGACTGCAACCTGGATCCGAGGCTGGTGGACCGTGTTTACCTGTCCTCCTACACAGGTGGCTTGGTTCGGGTGGTTTGTGTTGGGTCTGTGACAGCATGTACCAGGCACGTGGCGACAGTGCTTCTCTGGTCCAAGTCTCATTTCCTGTCGCATGGCGGGCTGCTCAGATGCAGCTCACGCTCAATGACATGATGGAACTGCGTCACTCCCACGTCAAGTGAAAACACACCAAAAGATGGTTCAAATAACCTCCAATTTCCACAAGCCATTGTCCATTTCCCACGTAAAATGTTATCCGTGATGATTCCAGCACTTCCGCACGGCAGGCTGGAACGAGACCACCAGTGCGAAGCTGCTTCTTCCTGCGGTGCCCTTCCCCACGCTTTCGCTCAACAGACAAAGAAACTGGGTTTTTGGGGACAGAAATTTTCCGGAACAAAAACATTTTCAAATCACACACAATTACGTCTCAAATTTCAATTTCACAATTCTTCTGTAACTCTTCCATTGAAATGTTCAAACGGTGTTTCACTCTGCTTGAATTCACAGCCAAACCAGCACAAAGAGATGTTGACAACATTCGTTCAAAACATTCGGGCAAAACGAGAATTTTCTCACAGTTCATGTTCATGTTTCCATTTCATTTTCGCACCAAGGTCAATCATTTCTTCCAAACCTCGCGGTTTTCAGCACAAGAAGGACCGCACGCTCAGGTGACGAAGCTTTCGCTCCGTCTGACATAGAAGCCAAGCCTCAAGCTTGCAAGAACTTTCTGCTATCAGAGAGAAGAGCCCCCCACTATGGGGCAGAGATAATGAGGGCGGGAAGGCCTCTGATTGGTCTAGAATTCAAAATCCAGCCTTCTGATTGGTCTAGAGGCCAAGTGCCCC
>JAAUXT010027995.1_pt1 | contig 10592 bp, 10 predicted proteins | sample 7278171 | NCBI WGS metagenome assembly JAAUXT01 (sample SAMN14350112, study PRJNA611818) | marine sediment metagenome | isolation source: surface marine sediment (1.8m) | place: French Polynesia: Moorea | collected 2018-08 | reverse complement strand
CCGTACACCTCCTGCAGGAGTCGAAATGTGTCCATCTGAGAACGTCCATGGGTTGCACATGCAATGATGTGGTGTCTCTGAGCACAACAGAGCTTCATGGTGATGTTTCCAATGCAGTCGCGATGCGCAAATGACCCATCTGCAGCAATGCAGATCGCTGAATTGACATCGCTGACCCAGTTATGAAGGCCTGCAGACACAAGCCGCGCAGACATCCTGTTACGCAACATGTCCCAAAGTGACCATTCCATGTCAGACATTGTCTGTGCAACAGGAAATGTGAATCGCAACATGCGCAAGAGAACTGCGGAACGATGTTCACCTTCATTTGGACAGGCCTCGTACGTGCAGGGACTCGGCGTGCAGTGTGAATCAGGCTTGAGCGCGGTGTGAGGAAGTAGGGAGGAGGAATGCGCGGAAGCGGGTTAATCAGCTGTTTGTCAGCGCCGATTGACTCGTGTTCCCCTGATGTTGTTCAACATGCACCAGATTGCAATGGATTCTGTTGTCTCATACAGCGCGTGATTCTGATGGGCCCACATGGGCAAGGCTACGCGGGCAAACACATCGCGCACACACACACACACACACACACACACACACACACACACACACACACACCAGACGCCTGATTCCTGACACAACTGCAATCTTTTGTCTCTCGCATGTTCACGTTCTATGTTTTCTTCTTGCAGGGGCCATCACCACTGGCTGCAGCTGGACAGAAAAGTACTTGAACACGAGTTCCCGAAGAAGTCGGGGCCTCTGGTGCTATACTTCGCAGTCAGGTGAGTCGTCGCGTGCGACGTCTTCTTTCTCGGGACTAAACATCATCTTTTTTTGTGGCAGACGCGAACGGGAAACCGTGGAACATTTGTCGCACTCCAGTCTTGCACCATGTTTGGTGGCGCCTGAAAGTCTTGGGGCTCGGGCGGAGCTGCAGCCGTATCTTTGGAGGGAAGTCCAATCAACAGCAACAAACGTTTCATTTGTGGGGAATTTGCAGGGATTCCAGTGGCTCCAGTTTCCGTTTAGAGGGATCTGGGGAAATGTGTGTGAGAGGAGTGTAGATTGGACCCGGGGGAGCTTTGCGGGAGAGATTGCTGCAGCAACAGGAGGGAACCGGTCCGAGTGGGACCAGCGTCCAGGAGCCGGGGTCACGGGGTCCTCATTATCCACCCACCATCTCGGAATTGGCCTGACCTAATTTGTTGAATTTGAATGAGCGTCTTGGAGTGAATTGGGCGGCGGGGTCAGCTGGGTGCACGAGGTGATTGGAATGCGCGGCTCAGCTGCTGGGTGTGGTGGAAGTGTCATTCTGAGGGTCATTGACAGTTTGGCTGAGAAAATTTGTTGTTCGTGGCGGGAATAAGATATTGTGATCTGAAGGCATTGATTCTCCTGAATGGGCTTCCAGACGACGAAGCTGAGGCACCGCCTGATTCGGATTCTGTCAGCCTGCAAGCCTTGGTGAGGGAAGTGATGAGACACTAAAACTCAGTTCACGTTTGTGTCGGTCTCTGCAGTGCGATGTGTCCACGACATAGTGGCTTGTGATGCATCATGCGGTGCGTTCAACACAGCACGAGCCAATGAGCTGAATCGCAGACGACGACGCAGCGCCCTTCACACTCGCACAGAGACGTATCGCTGGCGCCTCCAGTGCGAAGAGCCCCGAGTGTGAAACGTGCGTCGGGTGTCAAGGTGACACTTGAGCGGTGTCGCTGCTGTGTGCTTTACGTGCTGTCTGCGCTGAACAGCTTCTGAACGCAGCTGCAGACAAACCGTTTGAACGCTTGATGGGTGTCAATGGCTGACAGGGCGAAGTGGAGAAACAGCTCGGGACGAGAGGGAGAACCGGGTCAGGTTTCCACTGAGACCCGTGTTCAGCTGAGAAATTGGCAAACGCGAAGTGGGAATTTGCTTTATGTGGAAGTTCAGCTTCGGTTTGCTTTTGTTCAAGACGTTCAGATTCACGCACACGACGTTGATTGACCCCGGGAAAGGTCTAAGAGAGTCGAAGACGGAGCTGAACAGGAAAGCAACGCGAGCAGGGAGGAACGAAGCGTCCAGCTCGTCGCCCGGCCGCCTCACCCACGTTACAGACCTGCAGCTCCCTCCCGCTCGAGTGAATTGAAAATTCTGATGCGAAGCTTCGGTGGTTCGCGAAGAGACTGAATCGGCGGCGTCTGGAGCCGTCAGGAGGGCCGTGTCCCGCTCATCAGGGCAACATGTCGAGTTTTCTACAGGCAGGAGAGGTTCAGACCAAAACAACCAAATCACCAGGTGTAAAACACAATAAGTTTTGATGTGTTTCCCTTTCCAACGATGTTAAGGACGTTGATCTGTTTCGGTGGAATCTGCACTGCGCTTCCGTGCCGCACGCTACGTGCATCAGACACGGCGCTCGGTCCTGCAGGAGCTCGGTGGAGATGATTATTGTCTGAGGAGCAGGGAAAACAGACTTAAAGCAGTCCGCCTCGGAATCTCCGAGTTACATGGTTGGCAGCAAAGCTGCTTTTCCAGAGGTTTTCGCCTCAGAAGGAGATTGTTTCCGTGTTTGGGAGAAAATGGAATCAAGTGGAAAAAGGTGTTCGTGGAAGTTCTGAAGCAGCTGAAAATGTGCAGAGCTCTCGGCAAGCGAGAGGTCTGTTTGGCTGGCTGGCTGGGTCTGTGTCACTCACTCACTCACTCACTCACTCACTCACTCACTCACTCACTCACTCACTCACTCCGATGCACTTCCAACAAAGCAATTTTCGTTTGCAATATTTGAATCGTGATTGTCTGGACTCCGGTTCATTGGTCTGGCTTCTCTTCTCCGCAACGAAGTTGTTGGCGGCAGTGAATGTGGAACATGAGCCTCGCGGCAGCAGCTTCTGCTCACAGCGTGTCAGGCGGAGCCGGGAGAAGGACGCTGCGCGGAGCAAGCCTCGCTGATCAGGGCGGACAGACTTCGATTGGACACGTGGATGTGATCGGAGACGTCGGGCGGTTTGACAGCGTTCCGTTGTTCCGTCCTCTCAACCCTGAAATCGGCTCGACGGCTCAAGGAACCGGCGCTCAGCATCTGTGCGGTCGGGACGCGTTGCTTTGCTGTGGACTCGAGACTGCAGTGAAATCCGTTCGGAAGGACGCTGTGATTTTGACGGATTTGAAGGCCTCGGGTCGTCGTGGTGTTGCAGGAGGAGATGTGTGGAGCGGAGCTGTGATCGTGAATACGGCTTCTCGATCAGGCCTCTACTCGCTGTGCCGCTTCCACACTGCTGCTGCACTCGTCTCAAGAACAACAAATGGATTTGAGAATCTCTATCTGATTGTGAGTGTTGAGGACAAACTGGGAAGATTCGGTGGATTTTGCTTGAGCTGCGGACTCCAGGTAAGACGAGCCGAGCCGGCTTTCTTGAAGGTCTTGATCCAGTTCGGCAGCAGCTTACACAACATCTGATTTGGTTGTTTGGTTGAAAGGAAAGAGAAGTGCTTGCGTCCGCACTGGCGTTGTTATTGCTGACTGCAGCAAGGCTTCCTGCAGTGTTCTCTGCACCTTTTGTTCTGCACTGTTCTCCGCTTCAATTCCCAACAGGTTTATGTCCCCACCGCTTCCAGATATCAAACGTTGAGTGGTGTTGATGCTTGACGCGAGGGAGCGAATGAATTGCAACACGTTACACGAATTAATTTCCCTGCGATGTGCACTGATCGATCCTGCAGTGGCGGGGGGGGGCGTCACGCCACCGACGCGGCGTCGCGATTTACGGCGTCTCTCACACGCGACGCCGGGGAAACGCGCTAAAACCCGGCATCAATCAATTGGTTTTCCCAGCAGAGGAAAGAACTCGTGGTTGACGGTGAAAATGTTGAATGTTGGTCGCTCATCGTTCAGAGGTTGTTTCTGCAGAATTGCACTTGGTGGAACTTGGCATGGAAGTAGTGTGCTCCTGTCCTTTCCAGGCGGAAAGCCCTTGTTGTGCTCATTAAGGGTTTGCTGTCCCTGAGACGGACACTGAATGAGACGAAGATGAGAGACGTGCGTGCGATTGAATGACTATCCCAAATTTCGCTGCAGAAAATTGGTGCTTGGAAGCAGCCACTGGAGCACTGTGCGTGGATTCAGATGCAAAGCGTTCAGCGTTCTCCTCGGAGGAGATGCGCCGTTTGTTGGAGAATCAAGACGCACTGCCAACACGAGTGCAACAGGGACGTTCCTTTCCGCTGAGCTCGCCACACTGAATCTTACATGGCCCAGGGACGGTTTCTAGACGCTGGTTGAACGCGACTCTGTGAATTATGAAGGAAGGTCTGTTTGTTTTCCCTGATGGTGGTTCTTTTTCTGTTTCCTGCAACGTATTCCGTGGCCGAAACGTCCCGCATTGAGATATGCTGCGCACAGTGCGAGATTGAAGCAAATCCAGCCCGCGTCGGGCAAATTTGATTTGTCCATCTGATACGTTTGTCAGTGGACTTCAGATGTCGGCTCCACTGTGGGTCTGTCGGGCTGGTTCGGGGCCTGTGATGAATTCCACACAGCGCTGTTGAACCAGCATCGATTTCCACGGAAACAAACAACGCGCAATGATGCATGGATACTGCATCCACGGCGTTGTTTCCAAGCAACTTGCTCGCGGTTGAGAAAACAACTGTGGATTGTTGTGGCTGCTTCACCATCTGCAGTAGAGACGCGGCGCGACGGCGCAGCCCCGCGGACTGGACGGGACTCGGCACGGGACTCGTGTGCCGACGGTGCGGATTGAGGGACAGTGGAGACAGGAGTCGAAAAAGCTTTCAAAACTATTGCTTCCCCCCGTCCCTCACTGTCTCGTCCCGTATGATGAATGGCTTCAGCCGAGGAAAGTGTTTATTGATTGACGTCGTTTGCCTTTCATATTTTCAACATTTACCTCGTGTTTCTTGGCGTAATGTATTGACTTGCGCCATTTCCCCGTCTCGTTTTGCTGCGAAGTAAAGAGGCCATCGAGTCGCACGCGAACTGCGGGGGAGCCTCCTCGCCTCGACTGCAGTGCAGACTTCATTACCGAATTGGCAACAGAATTGACAAAGGACTCAATCTCTGGAAATGGGTCCAGGCCGGGCCCACCGAGACGGATGTGTCGGAGCATTTTGTCCCCGCATGTGGGCATCACGGATGCAGTGTGAATCCTGGACAACAGGACGGCGTCTGAAGAACGCAGGCTCCAACTAAATCTCCTGGGCTTGCCGCGCGGTTATCCGTTTCTTTATCTGGCTGTGTTCGCAGAAACGCGGCTCCGCCTCGTTTTCTCACGTGCATAATTGATAGGTCGGAATTGTCTCCGCCGAATACAGCTGGGGTCCGCTCAACCAGACAGCTCAACCTGACGGCTCAACCTGACGGTTCAACACGAGCGCTCAACCCGATCAACAGACTTTCCCGCCCAATTCTGTCTCGATGTGCGCGTGCACTTCGAATTTTGCTCAAGCGGGTCCGTGTGTGCGTACCGTGCAACAGGCGTGGAGCGCGTGCTTCACCTGCCTGGTGTCATTGCGTTGAGGGTGCCCTCACACCTGAAGAGAGTCGGAGCGAAGACGCCGTCAGGTTGAGCGGACCAGAGGATCACCGCTGGGAGAGGTTTGCAGCAGCAGTGGAGGGAGGGTCGGGCGGCGCGGGGCCGGGGCCGGGGCCGGGGCGGCGTGTTTGTCTGATGTAGATACATTACACGTGCGAAACTCGGTTAATGCCGGGTCGCCGCGACGCGGGGGGACGGAGCGCGATGGATCGGGCGTCGCGGATCGCGCCGAGTCGGGGACGCGACGCGGCTCGTCACGGGAGGCGGGTCCGGGTGGGGCGGGGTGGAGGTACAGCCGCGCGATGCGCTGGGGATGCAAGCAGGGTGGGGGGTCAAGACTCGAACCCGAGCTGCACCGGCCTGATTGCATGCGTGTTGACGCAACGCCTTTGAGCAGCGCTGGACAAAGGGAACCATCAGTCCTCGCACTGTATCAACAGTATGGATCTACTGTCATTCATAGCACTCAATAGAACGCAACGTCATTCTACGGGCGCGGCGGTGGTGCATTCTTCGCGCGGTGGAGCCCCTCGGGTCGCGACTAACGTCATTACGGAGCGATCCGGGGAGAGCAGCAGAGGGAGACCGGGCCCAGATTGAGACGGATGGAGCCGAAACGAGAGATCAAATGGATACAAAGGGATGTCGCGTGCGGGGGTGAATACGGTGGTCGACATACTCGTGTTGTGACACGTGATCAGATGCGTGCGCATCGAACAGACGACAAGAGGCCGCACTTGGTGGGTGGCGTGTTCTGTCTCGCGGTGTCGAGAAAAGTGACCAACTCGAACAGCACAAGTCGGATCAAACTCTTTAGATCTATTCTCGGCAAATTGAAGCCAGAGTTGCTCACATTGAGTTGCTCCATGTAAACGTGGCGTCCACGCGCTCTCTCGGACTTTTGATGTTTCTGAAGACACTGTATCGCTGCTCCAGCTTCATTATTTTCCTCATTCCCCGCCGAAGAAGGTTTTCGAGAGGACTTGGATCAGGCGGCTTCTCCACCGCACGAGGCTTTGATGCTGAAGACCTGTTGTGTGCGCTTCGTGCCGTCGGCAGCGGAGCGGAGGTTGGCACCGCCGCCGGGGACTGAGGCGGCGGAGAAGCGGCGTCAGCCTCGCGGCGTCACACGCTGACAGCTCGGCGCTGAGCGTCGCTCTCCGTGGACAGTCTGGGCCGCACAGAAAGGCAGGTCGCGGCAGGACCACGGCCGTCTGAAGTTGACAGCAACGACAACTTCTCACAGATGTGTTGCAAAAACAGTGGCTGGGAACGTCAAGGTGGCTTACATTTTGAATGTGCACAGTGCTCTTCTTGTGAGTCGTTGGTTCGCAAACGGAGTGACGTCCACACCGTCACCTGGAAAGAGCGAAAGGCTTTTCTCCCTGATTGAGAGCCCATTTTCTCCGCTTTTAGCACAAAGCGATCGGTTTGCAGGGAGCGCCTCGCTGTGATTGTTCGGCTCACTCGGCGCACTGCGCGCCGTCCCGCTGATTGAATTCGTCGCCGCCGCGCGGACCGACGGCGCCGCCCGGGCGCGGCGCTGCAGACCGACGGACTCGACTGAAGGCGTCTCGGAATGCGCCAGGGATTGCTCAGCTCGTCTCAGCTGTTTTCTGTGTTCTCTTCGCAGCGTTAAGGGTCCATTCGAGTGCGTGTGTGTGCGCGCGCGTGTGTGTGTGCGTGTGTATCTCACACGCACACAAAGACAACACACCTTCAGGGTTCAGCAGTGTGGAACGTTGCTTCTTCAGGGCCTGCCACGACCTTGGAAATGTTTGAGTTTCTGTTCGCATGCTCAAGTCCAACAGCAGTGTGTCCGCTTGTGGAATTCACGGGTTCATGATTGACTGGAGTCGCAGGAATCGAGGTGCCATTCCAACTTACATATCAATCGGGCCGCAGTGAAAGTCATTGAATTGGGAAGATTAATCGGCGCTGTCTTCCAGGTCTGATTGCTCCATTTCCGAGTGATTGAAGCGACCCCCGTTCTCCCATCCAACTCTGAAAATGCATCGCGTCGAGAACGCCTCAATCTAGGAACGCGTCAGTTGACGTCGTGACGTCATTGAGAACCAATTTGTCCCAACTTGTCGCCACATTTTTGGCCAACAGCGTTTGGAAGTCGTTTTGGACGCCATATCCGACGGTTTGTTTTGTTGGGAACCACCCAGCGCGAAAAGGATCGTTCTCAGGAGGAATGTTCACTTGCGTTGCCACAGGGTTTATTGTCCTGGACCCGCATTGTTGTAGTTTATTGAAAATAAAGGAATGACCACAATGTGGTGTATGGCATACGGGTCATTTAACTTGTACATTTATGGCAAGAGGCTCCTTAAATATGCATGGCGCGCGTCGCCGGCTCGGAGCCGCGTGTGTCGGGCCTGTTGTGCGCTGCTCAAGTCCGTCAGGGCGCGGAAACAGCGATCCTCGGCCCGTTGATCAGACACGGACGGAGTGCGTCACCCACGCAGTGTGAAACAGGCCACAGATATCAGCTCACACTGATGGGTCCACGAGTGGAGAATAACGCCGCGTCCGGGTCGGCCTTGTGTCTGAGCTGCGGAAAACTTACGTTGGTGTGTGAGAGATTCACCTCAATGTTCTCAAGGGGAGGGGGGCGGGTTCGGTGGGTTGGAGCCAGTTTCTTCGCCCCTCAGAGCAGCTTCTGCGCTGCGTCCTCACTGTGCGCTTTGATATGAAAATTAATGTGGGAGATTCAATTTTGCCTTGTACAGTCTGCTGCAGCGAATATTGCATCAAAAGCTGTGAAATTTAATTGCGCTTCTATTTCTGTCTTTGCAGGTTTTTCATAGAAAGCATCGCATACTTGCAGCAAAACGCCACCGTCGAACTCTTCTACCTACAGGCCAAATATTCCGTTTACAAGGTGAGGAACAGTCCTCTCTCTTTCTCTTGGCTTCGCAAACAAGGAGTTTCATCTTGATCTTGAAGCCGTGTTTGCGTGCGCGTGGGTCAGAGACAGGTGGGGTGGGTGGGATCATTGGGCCCAAGGTTCGCGCGGCCAGAACACGGAAAGCGCGAATGACCATTTGTGGGTGAATTGGGGCTGAGTGTGTTGACATTGTCGTGAGTCATGGTGCTGTCTCCAGGAGAGCTGCAGCGTCCCTCAGGGCGACCCACATCTCGTGACCTGGATGCAGAGAGGTGGCTCTGCAAATGTCGCTCAGGTCGCGAGTCCTTCACGTGGTGCGGTTCTTGCCTGCGTCGGGTTGAACTGACTCCGAGTTGAGCTTCCACTGCTGCCTTTGATTCTGCAGTCCGGAGGGTCCGCCTTGAACGTGTGGTCAGAAAGGTCAAAGATTGAGTTTGACTGAGCAGATCCAGATTGCACAGTGAGTTCTGAATCTCGCGCGTGTGGTCATGAATGTCCCATCTGTCTTCGACAAGTCCTCAGACGATGTGTTGACGCATTGTGGGGATTTCCTCGACATGTGGAGGAAGAGACGGCCGCGGGTGTTCCGGACCCTCAATGATTGGAGGCTCGATCCCCCGACGACGACTGCGCCTGCACTTCGCACCAGGGGCGGAGTCGTGTCTCGTGGGCCCAACCTTGAGCTCGTTTGTCCATGTCAAGCAAATCCGGTGTGTGTGTGTGTGTGTGTGTGTGTGTGTGTGTGTGTGTACGAGAACATCAGTGTGCACGGTGTTGTGTCAGGGCATGTTCTTCAGCAGATCTGGCCACGTGTCCCTCTCTGAGACTGGCTCCACTCTGGCTCGATCCCTTGATGACCAACACACATGCTGAGCGCACCTTTGGCAGACGGCAGCAGCTGCGGCGCGTCCGGGCGATAATTGATGCAAACAGCACCGATTGACCCCGGTCCCTAGGCTCCCCACAAAAGGACACGGGAACCGCCGATTTGCACGAAAATTGCCGTGATCAGGGAGTGGGACATTTCTGCAGACGGCTCAGTGCGTGCGCAACACACGACCACTGACCATATGGTGAACGGGAGAACCTCAGGTGCGGCTGGCTCCTGGAGGGGATTTTGACGGGTCCACAGTGGGGCTTCTGCGCATTACTGAACTCCAATTTGCCTGACTGAATGAAATCTGGGCAGATCTGTTGCAAGAAAAATGTGATTTGACAGCATTTCGTGTGTGAATGGGCACTGAAAGTATCTACGTGACAGACGGAAAATGACTTCTTTCAGTTTCCCCTCGAAGTGCCATGCGTGGCCAAAAAAAGTCACATTGAACAGAAACTGGAGGAATTCGAGAGGTCCCAGAGATTTGAATGCTTGAAGTGTTACAAGACCCGAAGGCCCAAGTACGGGAAGAGGCGACATTTTCTCGCTCCTTCTGCGTCGAGTGGAGCTGATCCGCTCGGCGGCTGATGGGGTCGCAGCGGGAACCAGGCTTTTCTTCAGTCGGGGACCCGTGCAGGGACGGCTCTCGCTTATGCTCCACGCGTCTCGATTAAAGCCGGTGTCTCGGGTCTTGCCGATGTCGTGCGCGATGCGGAGTTGCGAAGAGCTGGCCGCGGAAGATACAGGAAACTGCACCGGGGCGCGACCTCTGCCTCCGAGGCTGCAGGCTCACACACCCAATTTTTTGGCCAAATATTTGTGAAGTAGAACTGCTCAGAGGAGTTCAGTGTCCACAGCATTAAATTACGTGTGATGAGGTCTCGTGATTGATCTGAGGTTGAGGGTGCGGACACACTGAACCCCGATCTGGATGGTGAGTCGCGAGACTGGATGGGTGAATCGATGGGTGAGTTGGGTTGCTCGATCGCTGCAAGGCATTTTCAATGGATGCGACACACTCAGCTGCGACTCTCTGCTGTGATGCACCATCCAGTCGCACCAACCGGATCCGTTCCCATTGGGCGACGCAATTTTTGTGTCATCCACTCCAATTGGGTGCACCCCCTGCAGTCCCACTCTTGTTGGCTGCATTTTCTTCGTTCTGTTTTTTGCCTCGTTGTGTCCTGATGGACCACAGCCTCGTCTCGAGTTCAGGAACTGAATCAATGCAGTTGATGTGCAACACAAACTGGATGAACTGGATGGAAGTGAATCT
>JAAUXT010005184.1_pt1 | contig 10592 bp, 12 predicted proteins | sample 7278171 | NCBI WGS metagenome assembly JAAUXT01 (sample SAMN14350112, study PRJNA611818) | marine sediment metagenome | isolation source: surface marine sediment (1.8m) | place: French Polynesia: Moorea | collected 2018-08 | reverse complement strand
TTCTCTCCAACTTTTCTGGCTGGTTTACAAAGATCAGGTTCACATAAAAATGTTTCATGGCTTTTGGGGAAAGGTTGCAGTTCTGCACAATTTCATTTTTGTTAGTGAGTTTTGCAGAAATAATTAGCAGAGTGCAAAGGTTCATGTGAATAGTCTTCGCATGAATTATCAACTGATGAGAGAGATTCTTCTCAGAGACCTGGCAATGACATGCCAAGAGATGCTCAGCAGCAATTAACCTTTTGATGAACATGCAAATAACATTTCAGGTTTGGAGTTGTGAACAACAATGTTGTATTCAACCTTAATCCACTTAAGGCTTCAGTCTTCAGTTTTTTCCTTGTGCAGCAAGTTGCAGTGTTTATCACCAAATTTGAAAAATATTTTCATGCTTTTACTGCATCAGGGTAGCATCCACTCTTGTGTAGTACAGTTGTGGTGCATACCAGAGTTAGTCTTTGGTGTCTCAGCACAGGAGAAGAGCACTCACTTCACACTGTGTGTGCTCTGGCTCAGCCTCTGTTGTGTATACTTTGCTCTGCCAGTCTCAGAAGCACCATTTGCACAACTCTGCTGTGAATGTATCATTTTCACTGTGCCACAGTGTTGCAACACTGTTTCTTCAACAGATTGTGTTGGATGGAGAGGACTCATGCCCAGCTTGGTTGTGTCAACTGAAATGGACTCTTCTCCCAGTCATAAGGTGCAGGTTGGAATCATGGGTGTGGCCTTTTGTTGGTATTGGAGGCTGACTTGGAGAATAGCTACAACACATTTGAAGCAGTTGCTGGTGGTACTCATCTCTTGGGCAAAAGCTGGAAAGCTGGAAAGCTGGGAATATGCAATATCTTTCACATGAGAGACTCACTTCCACCTTCCAGGTTCAGGTTGCCTTTCAGCCTTACTCACAGATACAGAACCACAGCATGTGCAAGATCCTGTCCACCAGGGTGGAACACAACTCTTGAGACTGGGAGTTGGAATGTTCATATTAAGATTTCAAAAATATGGCTTTGAGTTTTTCACAACTAAACTGTCAAGCATGAGTCCAGCAGATGCAAACTCTTTGAAATATGAAATGGTTACCTTCTATTTGACATGATTTTTGCCTTTCTGTGTCTGTGTGAAATGTGACAAAATCTGGATAGATTTGCCATTTCATCTGAGGACAACTTGGGCTTCTGGTGACATAAAGGGAAACCCATTGCAAGATTAAACAACAGATTAGCAATCAATTTTGTTGACAACTGAAGATAATGTCTCCTCAGTGTTTGCAGCACTGAACAATTTCTGGATCCACCACAAAGATTTGAGTGCGATATTCAGTGCACTGAGTCTTGGGTTCACCAGTAGTGTGTGGGTAGTTATGTATCAAAAGAAGCATCAGAGTGCTGCTTCAATGTAACAAGCTGAAAGGGACAAGCAATTTCCATAAGAGCAATTTTGGCAAAGAACAAAGAGACATTCATGTTATTGCTGATTTGTAAGTGGGGTTGATTTAAAGAATGCCTCTCTGAGATGCACACAACCAGTTCCTGGTCCAACCTTAGCAACCTCAAATTACCCCATCTGTCATGTTTGTTTTTCTTTTCATGAGTCAAAGATTTGGTGAGGGAGTTCCAATGCCCACAATTGTGAAGGTATTCGAATCGATTGAAATATACGAAAAACCTCAGGCACTACGGGCTATTATGGTCTGAATATGTATATAATTGTGGCGTGATTCCCCAAGTGCAGTTCATTGGCAGAGTAAAACAACCAACGAGATCTCGATGTGTCCTGAGTGAAGTAGTACGCATTTGACATGAAAGGGCATGAAAACACAAGTTGCACTGTCAGCATTGGCTGTGTGCACATCAGAAAGTGTGACATGGCCTAGTGGAACCCAAAATCTGTGATTGGAACCCTCATTCTTTTCTTGATTAAATTTATTGTTTCTTTGGTTCATTTATTTTAATACCTTCAGTTGACCGACCGATTCTCTTGTTTGACTTATTTGTGGACGAGTCCAGATTTCCAAAGGAGAGTCACAGCCGAGAGATGGATAGAGGTATCCATTCAGTGAGTCCTGACACGCATTAAGTACTGCTGGATTCTTTCTATAATCACCAGGTAAATATCGAAAGGGTATCAATTTTGTGGATACAAAGTTCAGTGAGTGATAAAGCTCTGGTGAAGGAAGACAGAATAAGAGGAATTTAGCATTCCTGAAGAGTGCTGAGTGAAGTATCGGGTGTGCACATCACGGCAATGGGCATCCTCTCATGCCTGGGCTATCTTATCAAGAGAGATAAGGGTCAAATAGTCCAATTCAGATAAGGATTCCTGACATTTGATGAGATGAGAAAATGTACAGTCTTTTTCCCTGAAGGAGGCAAAAATCTTTCACACAAAAGTATGAAGTGTCCCAACCCTGGATCCTCAATCCGTTCTTTTATGTTTGGAGCTGATGGATGAAGCCAAGATGAGGGAAAATGCGATTCTGTACATTTCTGCCAAAAGACACATTGCAATGCTTTTGGATGTTCAATGCTGAAAGGGTCCAACACTTGAACTTTGATCCTCCTTGTCCATAAAAAACAGTTTTATGAGTATTGTGACAAAGGATGCATCAGAGTAGTTTCTATTATTCATGTTGAAAGGGTGCTTCAGTTGAGCTTTGTTCTTGCCTGACTGCGAACATTAAAACATTGTTGCTGCTGTAAGACTGTTGCTTGAGCTCTTGTTCATTTTCAGCATTCAGAGATTTGGTTGGGACCAAAAACAGATATTTCAATTGAAATTTCAATATTTTCAACATGGTGGAAAAAGATATGAGACCAGTTTGGGTTTTACTTGCTCTGCTCACAAGTGAGAACGTTTGAACATTCAGCAAAACCAAACAAAGAAAAAATGAAAACATAGAAAACAACTCAACTATCAGGAGCTAACAGTGTGTTCACAATGATTACACAGGAAGTTGGTCCACATCAATAGCCAGACTCTGCATCCAATCTGTTCTTCTGTTGTGAGGATTGAAAAGTGCTTTGCTTTTTTACCAAGGCAGTTTCTTTTTTCAGATTTAGCTGCCTCAGATTATGCAAACTACCTGAGGCATGACAACATCTTTCCTTTATGCGCTGATCAATTCTGTTCATCATATCAGGCCAGTGTGTGTGAAACTGAATGTGACAGCAACCCAGACTGTGGAGGTAATTCTGGTCATTTGTTCCAAAAAGAAATGCAAAACACTCCATAGACTCTGGGTCTCTCATACAATGTCCAAAAGGCTTCACTGAGAAATAGAATTATTTTCCTGGCTTGGAAGCAAATGACAAATGGATTGTCCAGCTCAATTGTCTCCTTTTCAGGAGTTTTTATTTTTATTGGTGGGCCTTGTGAATGTAAACCATGGGACTGTCCAATTACTTCTGGAGCTGGGATCTACCTGCTGAAAATGAGTGAGACATGACCTTTTTATTCATGTTTTCCTCTAGTTTTGTGATTCCTTTGCCATTTGAGCAGCAAAGGTACAAAAATGTTTGTTTGGTATCAAGCAGCAACTAGAATAGGTTTCATCATGAAGGTTGGAGAAAGGGGTGAAATAGGTTTTGGTTTTGGTGTGACTGATATGACCAACAACACCCAGCAACACATTTCAACCAGCTGATTCCACCAGAAGGTTGTGAGACAAGGATTCTTGCTTTAAGAACTGTTGCTGCTTTATAACTGATTGAGTTGAACCAAGTCCATATAAAAACATGCCACAAACTTGTCAAAAATGACAAAACAATAAAAAAGTACACCAAGTCCCTCTATCTCTGAATGGCAGGTTGCAACTTTCTTCAGCTCCAGTGACCAATGGTACTACCTGGTTCCACCAGAACAATACCTCAATTTTTATGTGGAGCACATAATGTTGAATCTCTGACAAAAAAAATTACAGAGATATTTTTCAAGAGAATGTTTCATTTTTTTATCATCTATGTATTCCAGTAAATGGTGGTTGGGGAGAATGGGGGCCCTGGGGCTCCTGCTCCAGGACCTGTGGCTCAGGAACCTGGATCAGGTGGAGGACCTGCAACAGCCCAGCTCCTCTCAATGGTGGAAGTAACTGTGAAGGATCAGACCAGGATGAGCAGAACTGCGCAACCATACCCTGACCTGGTATGAGCCATATTACCCATGATTCCCAGTTTCCATATTGCACACAACCCACACACCCTTTGTCACCTGGCAAAGGCAAATGTTTTACAGGTGCAGGTGTCCTTTTGCACCTGCAAAATGAATTACATTTCTGAAGCCAGAATATTGTTTTAAAGTATTCTTTGAAGTGTAACAAAGAACAACCAAGCCAAGTTTTTTGCTTCAATGTTTTGAGAGGACTTCTGTTTCTGTCAAGTGCATGGAGGTTGGAGTGGCTGGGGCCCCTGGTCCTCCTGCTCTGTGACTTGTGGAACTGGGACACAGACCAGAACCAGAACCTGCACCAGCCCTACACCTGAGCATGGAGGCAACAACTGCATGGGATCTGACTCAGACAGCCAACAATGTGTGAAGGTGAACTGCCTTGGTGTGTACATTGTTACTGAGTGACACAGATACATTCTGGTTTTTTGCAAGGGTGTCAGTAGTAAACAAGTTCAAGTGACAACAAGCAAAGTTTCAGTTATATTCTTTTCATTTATATTCCAGGGGTTCCAACAAAGGTCTCCTACAAATGGATTCCAGGGTAAAAATCATTTTCCACTGATTACCACAGCCACCTATATGAAAACAGGAACTGTTTTCATGTCATTCTACAATATTGTGTTTCCTTCACTGAAAGCCCTTCAGAGATGGCACCACCAGGCAGCAGCTCAAGGCCCTGGATGAGATGTGCTGCTGACTGCACTGCCTCACCAACCTGCAGGGCCTTCCACCTGGATCCTGCTGGTCACTGCATCCTGCAGACAACTGGTGGACAGCAGGAGGCATACAACTCTGAGCAATGAGCAGTTTGATTCAGAGAATTTTCAGGTCTTGTGTGATTCTTAGAGAAGCCAAGTTACCACACAACAGTGATCAATTTAATTTCAAGCACACTGTTGCAGTTTCTTTGTGATTGAAATGTTGCAAGTTTTTACAAGATATTTTTTCCATAAAAAGAAATTTTTCATGAGCAAAGTTGTGTACAGAACAGGCCTATAACACCCAGCCATGAGCTGTTTGATTCACAGAATATTCAGGTCTTGTGTGATTTTTAGACAAATGAAGATTACCACACAAGAGAATGATGCACAAGAGAATGATTTGTTTTCAATTGGAAATATTTGAAGTTACCAAACAATATATTTTTCTTGAATAGAAGCTGTTCATGAGCAAAAAAGGGAACATGACCAAATTGTGTACAGAGTGGTGTTCCAGATTGCTTCAAAATAAGGGAACAACAATGAAGGCAAATAAATTTATTGTGTTGTTACTACTCCTCAGTGGTTATTTTAAGTTTGCAAGCACTGTAATGATCCTGATGATGTGCAAGCAATGGGTAAGAGTTTCCAACCACAAAAGCCCTGACACAACAAGTGCTTGCTGCAGCATTTTTACATTTCCTTTGTCGAACACCTGTTTTTACCTGCGATCTTCAGTCTCCTGTTGGCTTCCTGAAGTTGCTCACTCAGCACTTGGTGTTCCATTTGAAACTCACTTCCTTTGATCTCGAACTCTAATTCTCTCCTTCAGGTCGCCAACCATTTGGGTTGGCAAAATGAAAGGAAATGACAGAAATCCAGAAATGGTCGTCACGTCATAAGTGACACCAGCATTGAGAAAAATTGGTTGATAATTCAGAGACAACCAAGAAAAAATCTCACCTCAAGTATTTTTATTTTGGTGTCAAGAACTTTGGTGGTCATGCCGTTTACTTCAACAAGTATACAAGAACTACCAATCAAAACAACCAAGAAAATGGCTTGTTTTGCTGTGTGTGGAACTGCAGAACCAGGAACCAGACTGACTGCAGAGCAACCAAGGCGTGTGCTGCTGTTTGGCAAAATGTATAGCCAGGTATGATGTGAAATGTCCCTGCACAACACAGCTGTCCATGAGATGCTGTGTGCAGCATGTGTTACTTTTGAGATATTGTTTCAGCGAGACATCCATGTTGGCTGGGTAGGATGGACATCAGACAATTTCCTGGGCCCCAGCACAAGAGCCTCAGCCTTCTGTGCCTGAAAAGCAACAAATGAACCAGTAATTTCTTGTTTGAATACTTGTTGTTGTGGGCATAGTGTGTCAAGTGCAATGGATTAGTCATTTTCTAGCATTGAAACACCAAAGAAGGAAAGACGTGGCATATGTGACATAAGATGTTCACCACATTTTCATGTCATTCCTGACGATACAAACTCGTACAAACACACGCGTGCAGCAAAAGCAGAACAGAATAGTTCTCCAAGTTGCATGTTAAAGGTGGTCTGAAACAAAGGTCTAGCTGTGAGGGACCTAGAAATATGCTTTGTCATTGAGATTCAGGTGCTTGCCGCTCAGCTTCAGAAAAATTGAGCCATGGATGGCGCTCGCCGTGATTTGAAAAACCAGAATGCAAGCGACCAAACCACAGTGACCTGAACACCGCAACCGAAACACAGTGACCCAAACACGGGACAGGACGGGACAGGACATCATGCCTGAGATGCCGTGGAAAAAACGTCCAAGATGGACACTGCCATGATTTGAGGGCTTTCCCCATGACGTCACGTTGGGTTTGAGAGATTTGAAACTAAAGCTCTCTGGAGCTTCCAAAAGTTGCACTCCATTTTAATGGACCCAAAAGAATGGAAAATTACAAAAATGAAAAGTCTCATGTTCCTACACCCAATTACAAACTCTATTCCACATATCTGTTTTGAACAGTTCTAAAAAGTCTCAAATTTACACACCTCACTTTCATTTTCAAAATGCCTAAACAAAACTGAAATTCACTAAAACTAAAATCTAATAATTGTATGCATAATCACATACAAATGAACCCAAGTACCACCCAAATAACCATTTTGAACACTTTCATAAATCTGATATTTCAACCCTACCTTTGACCCCACCTAAAAACCATACAAAAATATTTGAAAATCAAAAAATGAATGCTGCCACTCAAATTCCCATACATCATACAACATTTCATCCATGGACTTCTTTCACCAAAAATTTGTACTTTCTGAGATATGGACCCTTCCAAATTTGAACTTTTTGACCTGAAGAACCCAAAAATTTGAAATTCCCACAATCCTTCTTTGCACATTATCCCTAACCCTAATTAAACCAAACAAAAGCCCAAAAGATCTGAAATTAATCCTTATCTTGACCATGAAACTGCTGTACATGTACTTCCGGTTGACCTTGCCTTTTGTTGCTTTGATTTGGGTTGCTTTGATTTGGGTCATTTTTTCATGCACCCCAACTTGCACAACCCTGCTCAAATCACTCAGAAAAAAACCATTTGCCATAGAGATTGCATTGGAGACATTGTATTCAGCCCCTTATGCAGGATCTCAGCCCAAATGACCACGCAGTCCTGTCCACGGGGGGAATGGGACAGGATGGGATGGGATAGGAGTCTTGCCTGAGATGCCATTACATTGGTCATAGGTTATTGCATTAGAGACACTGTATTCAACCCCCTTTGCAGGATCTCAGCCTAAATGACCATTCAGTCCTGTCCAGGGGGCATGGGATAGGATGGGACAGGACGCGATCAGGTGTATTGCCAAGGTGGCTTTTGTGGAAAAAAAATTTCGGCGAGTCACTAAGTGCTCTTCCCAAATGGGACATCGCACAATGAATGAGACAAGCAAGAGAGTTTCATCAAAGATGGGAGTTGAACTTCTTAAATTTGGTCATGAAATGCAAAAGGTTGACACAGCCTGAAGCTTCGTGCATTTTACATTTACATTGTTCTTCCGAGTTCTTCCAAGTTCTTCCAGTGTTCATCAAGTCTTTCAGCACGACATTGATTGTGATACTTTCTCTACACACACACATGAGCACTGTGCCTGTGTTATTCATTTTTAAAAGCTTCAGCCATTGAGGCTTTGAAATTTGGTAGACAAAAGCTTTTGTGGTGTTTTGAAAGCCAAAGGCAACCACAAATACCAAGATAATCACCTGAATTTTTCATCTGTTGGGCCATTTGTGCTTCGAAGTTTGGCATGGGTGGATGAACGCCTGTGTTGTGATATTTAAACAGCTAAACACTGAGAAATGTCAAGCCTATCGTTACACACGGACAACATCATACATGCAGTTCACACAGCTATGAGCACTGCCAGTGTGACAGGCATTTGTGAGATTGACCTTGATTGTTTCTTTAGTTTGACAACAACTTTTCAAAATCTTTTGTAAAGCTCAATTTCACAACAGCAATTCTGCCTTTTGTCTCTGTCCTCAGCCTGCAATCACTGACATTTGGTGAGAAAATTATCATGAAATGCTACCAGTTTCATAAGCTAAGCCTTCATCAAACAAAAACTTATTTGCATCTTTTGTTTGACACAATTCAGGCTTGCAGAATCTGCACTCATCTTGCATTGGGCTAGTGGATTCAAAAAGGTGGGAATATATTTTCTCAACATGTTCCGTTCTTGTTTATTAACAGATTATTTGGTCTGTCAGAGTTAGTTCCACTGATCAAGTCATCAGGCTCTTTGGTAATATTTTCATCTTGTTGTGATGTGATGTTGTCCTCTCCTGGAAGATCGTACCACATTACAGGGTTGACAACCCGTAGATAAGAATGAAGCAAGAGGTGTTAGGTCTCTTGTAACTGACCAATGTGTTTGTGTTCATTGTCATCAAACTGACAGACATGTGAGCAAAGCCAATAGAACACGTACAAAGAATGGCAAGCTTTCAGAGTCTAAGGATCTTGTGAGAACCAACCTCTCATGATTACCAATCCCAAAAGAGATGGAGTATTCTACAAGGAGGGAGCAGATCTATTCCACAACATAATTCTTTGAAACGGGTGCAACATCACCCGGTGTCATGTCAGTGGCAAAGACATGTGTACAAATGGTATGAGCATCCATAACCCAACGAATTTGAAGCTAACGTTCAGCACAATCTCTGGCTGAGTTGTATGAACTCCTTTTGAGAGCAACCCAATGAAGAGACAACTCAAGAACAAGCACTTGGAACCTCACACCAAAGTTGCTACCAACCCCAACCAGCTTGAAAAGTAGGTCAGGCCTCACGCAAAAGAAAACAAGCCAGACATCGCACCTAACAAAAATTCACAAAATATAAAAGGAGTTTCATCGAAGTGGGAACTTTGAGATCGTTGCATTTTGTGATAAAATGTAAAACGTTGGCACAAGCTAAAGTATTCTGAGAGTCATATGCATTTTGCATTGGCTTTGTGTTCTGATGTTTTTCAGTTTGTGATGGATTGTTCACACATGCATGAACACTGTAGCCACCACTTACATTTTGAATGAGGTTCAGCCATTGAGTTGGTAGATGAGATCTACTGTGTGTCTGCAAAGCCAAACACAACCATGAAACACTGAAAAAGTCAGGTCAATTATTCATCAGCTTGGGCCATTGAGGCTTTCAAGCTTGGTTCTGCTTCATGATGACATCTATTGTGATGTCCAAATACCAAAACACAACCATAAATACTGGGAAAATTCCATACATTTTGCAACAGCTTTGCTCATTATAATCAATCCGTTGTGGCACCAATGCCTGTTTATTGTTCAGGAACAAACAAACACTGCCACTATCGTGTGTATTTGTGTATTTGTTGCCTTCAGTCCAACCTAACTTCTGAAGGGCCTTTACTCCGGTCAGCATTGGTCACTGTGAGTTGAGGACAGCAGATAAACAATTTAATCTCGCCGGCTGAAGTAACCAGCGAAGGTAAGACATGTGTATGTGCATTTGCACTAATGATAAACAAGAAAAACTGTAGCTTGCAAAGCTCGCGGTGATTTGAGAAACCAGAATGCACAGAGACCAAAATGTAGGCGACCGAAACACATGTAACCGAAAAACATGCAACTGAAATACACGTCAGTGGAATGCACAAAGGGCCAATTGAAACAAATATTTGTTATTTTTTGTTGTTTGGAGTGCACCCAAACAATCCCAAATTATCTGTAGCTTGAAAATTGTCACCTGGTTGCACACAAAGCTGATCAAAATTTCCAAAACATCCCATACTTGTAGCCAAACTTTGGCCCCACCAGTCCAACACCCAACCAATCAATAACATCCTTCGTCAAATATTTGTACTTTCTGAGATATCACCCACTTTTTGCAGTGAATCTAAAATTTAACTCTTTCCGCCCCAACCTATAAGAAACCATAAATGCAAGCTGGTACCAAGGCCATAAGAAACCGTAATCTTCTAATCACCTCAGAGGTGACGTTGCTTAGCAACAGAGGGCACCCTACCCTACCAATAAAACTGTCACATCAATCAAATCGAGCCACCCTCACTCTCCTGGCTTGGTGGCTAAATGCACACAAAATTTGAGTTTGTGCACAGATTTGAGTCCAAATTTCAGAATTGTTGAAAAAATCAATCTGATGTACCAGAGATCAATACGCATCAATGCATTGGTCAAGCATGG